>JFJP01037585.1_pt1 | contig 25559 bp, 33 predicted proteins | sample 431651 | NCBI WGS metagenome assembly JFJP01 (sample SAMN02602958, study PRJNA72255) | Microbial mat metagenome, whole genome shotgun sequencing project. | biome: fresh water; feature: sink hole; material: water; isolation source: purple microbial (photo- and chemosynthetic) mats found in...
TTCAAATATTGGAGGTGGAAAATCAAAAATAATTCTATATGGAGAATTTGGCTGATTAAAAAATGCTAGTCCTCTTAAATCAATAAATTGAATGTTAACCTGTGGAATAAATGACGAGTTAATAACGACCTTAATACTTCCAATACCAAATCCCTCATATTGTTTATCTTGTTCACTACTACCATCATACCAATTAGTAGTAAAATTTAAATAATTTGGATTGTTCTTATCTTGATTATTACCTAAAAAGTTTACGCTTACATTATCTTCCAAACCAGTTTTTAATTTACTAGTTCCTTCGGCAGTAGTTACTAATACTGTTCTCCCCCTTCTTTTTGCAGTTAATTCGGCAAATATGTACATATCTTGATATTGTGGTATTCCATTAATCATATCCTGATTAACGTTAACCAAATTTGGGTCAACAAGCATTACATTACCATTAGTTATTACTGGGTCCATTCAATATATTTTAATATAAATACATAATCGTAAAAAAACTAAAGATAATAAAATACAATTGGATTATCAAGACTATTTATATTAAACAAAAATCTATGTCATTTTTAGAAATCGAATCTGTGAACGCAACTCTTCAACATCAATATATCATAATTGGATTGATTGGCATTTCAATAGGCATTTTTACAGCTGCAATCATTGGTGCAATGAAGGCACTTAAAAATAAAAATGCTGAATTGAAATTAACTCAACAACAACATATTGCAAGAGTAGATGGAATTAGAAAGGAACATGCCGATGCTATGGATAGGATACGTGTGGAAATGCTAAAAAAAGAAGAGGAACGTAGTCGTCAATGGCATGAATCCGAAAAAGAAACATTGCATGTACTTAATGGCGTTTCTATGTTATTGGATTTAAATAATAAAATTGAAAAAGATGAATCCGATAAAATTCTAAAAAAATTAGATGAAATTCAAAATAAAGTTGAAAAACTAACTCAATCATAATATTATTTCAAATGAATAAAATAGAAAGACTTAGAGAGGTAAATAAACATCTTAATGAGGTTCTAAGTAGATTAGAAACAAGCATTTTTATTAATCAGAAAGACAAAATAAATGAATCCGAGACAAATGCTGTTGTTTTGCCAAAACAATAATATAAACTATTTATAATAAAGGTATTCTTATATGAGCAAGATATTACAAGCGGGTCAAACTGGATTCGGGATTTTAATTGAGTCGGATGCAGGTTACTTAAATTCAGATTTAAATCCACAATATATTAATGAGGGATTTGAGTTAAAACCCAATGAACCCGTATTAATTACATGCATTTTACAGAAATGGGGTGTAAAAAATAAGAATGGTCGTATATACCCGAAAGATGTTTTAATTCCACAAGTAAATGAATACCAATTATTAATCGACTCAAATAGTGCAGTAAGTGAAGCCGACCATCCGGATTCATCAATAATATCGCTACAGAATATATCCCACATGATTACAAAAATGTGGTGGGGTAAAGGAGACCAAGAAAATGTTTTATTTGGTCAAATAAAATTAATTGTTTCTCCGGGTTATATTAAATATGGTGTGGTTTCAGTGATTGGTGATAAAATCGTATTGTATCTCCAAAATAAAATAAGATTAGGTATATCTTCTCGTGGTGTTGGAACACTTAAAGAAATTCAGGGCGAAAACTTAGTACAGGGAGATTTCGAATTGATTGGTTTTGACTTAGTTACAACGCCAAGTACTCCTGGTGGGTTTTTATTTCCGGGTAAACATGATGGAATTGGTGAAAACTATGTGAGTAAGAATGGTATTTATCTAAAAGAAGAAAATAATAAATTAATTACGGCTATTGATAAATTCATTTTGTAAATGAGGCGTATAATATAAAAATAAAAAATCGTATAAACAAGAAATTTATATTGATTTTATTAAAAACTATACTTTTTTGCAATAAGAATGTATTTATATAAAAATTATAGTATTAGTTACGACAATTAAAGATATGGCAAACGAAAAAAAATCGATAATCAAAGAAGCGTTGACCGATTATAATGAAATTATGGAAGCTGCGGATGCTAATGCTAAAAAAAGATTAGCGGAGGAATTTCCAGAAAATTTCAGTAATCTATTAAAAGAGGAATTTAAAAATAAAAATAAATCAGTAAAAGAGTCCTATAAAAAATTGGACAATGATGAAGAATCTGAAAATGATGAAACTGAATCAAAAAAAGAATCTGTTATGAAGAATCAAACTAAAGAGACCGGTAAGGTTGTAAAAGAAGATGTTGGCACTAGTAAACCATTTGCTGAAAAGCCAAAAGGTGTAGCTAAGGTTGAAGAAGATGTAAAAATCACTGATACTGTAGGCACTGGTGACCCATTTAAAGAAAAGGCTAAAAAGAAAATTGAGGAAGAACGTGAAAAAGATTTTGTAGGTGATGTGGAAGCAAAAACTCCAAATCAATCTAAAAGCGATAAAGGTGTTGCCTTTAAAGAAAAAATCAAAGGACCTTCTTCAGGTAAACCAATGACAAATTTAACCGAAGAATTCGACATAAGAGAACTTGATGTAGATAGTATTGGTAATGGTATTGACAATGCAGGTGAAGAAGATGAAGTACTCACTATGGAAGAAATTGAGAGAGAAATCTCTTCAATGGAAAACCTTGGTGAAGAAATTGGTGGTCAGGTATCACCAAAAGGTAATCAGGGTTCACCAAAAGGTAATGGTGGTGACGTATATTCACAATTATCTGGCATTAAAAAACAACTTGACGAAATGATTGGCTCTTTAGGCGCACCAACATCAGCACCAGTTGCTGGTTTGGAGGAAGAAGAAGTTGCTGAATTTGGTATGGAATCTGGAGAAGACGAAAGTCCTATCACAGATGACGATATCAATGCAGTATTGGGTAATGGTGGTGGTCTTGATGAACAAGAAGTTGATGAAACTATGAGTATTTCATACTCAGCAGGTACAATCACTCCTGGTAAATTAGGTGACCATGAAGGTACTCACGGAAGATTCCGTAATCAAGGTGTTGACGAATCTAAAAAGAAAATCACTGGCTTAATTAACGAAAATAAATCCTTAACTAAAAAAGTTAATGAAGTAAAAAGTTATAAAGTTACTGTAAGCAAGTTATTAGAACAATACAAAACCGCACTTGACAAATATCGTACTCAATTGAAAGAAATGGCTGTTTTCAATACCAATTTAGCACATGTAAATAACCTATTGGTAAATGAAGGACTTGCATTAACTCAGGACGATAAAATTAAAATTATTAACGAATTTAAAAAAGTTAGTACTATAGCCGAGTCACAGAATAAGTACAAAAATTTCCTTTCAGAAATGAAAGAAAGTAAACAAACCTTATCTGAAAGTATTGAAAAGGCGACTGTCTCTGTACAGCCTTCTTCAAAACAAAAACTTGACGAGGTAATTGAAAAAACTGCATATGCAGACGACAAACATATTCAAAAAATGAGAAATCTTATTGAATACGTTGAACGTAGAGACAAAAAAATAATTAAATAATAAATAAAAAAATTTAAAAACATGGGATTTTTATTAGAAAGTGCTGAAGTTGGAAATATTGGATTAAAACAACTCAGAGAACAAAGAGAAATTACTACTAACCGTTGGGAAAAAATTGGTTTGTTAGAAGGTCTTGAAGGTAACGTAAAAGAGAATTGCGCACAGCTTTTCGAAAACCAGTTATCTCACATGATTAACGAAAGTACTGAATCATATTCAAGTGGTCAGTTCGAAACCGTTGCATTTCCGGTTATCCGTAGAGTATTCGCTAAATTGTTAGCAAACGACATCGTGTCTGTACAAGCATTAAACTTACCTATTGGTAAATTGTACTACATCAACCCTAAAACTAGTGAAAGAGTAGAACAGTCTGCTTCACAATTTAATAACACATCACCTGATGGAGCATACCAGAATGCAGCTACAACTGCTTCGTCTGCTAGAACTCAGTTTGAAACCCGTTCATTATATGATGCATTCTACGCATTAGAATATGCTGAAGAAGGTACATCATTATTTGACCGTTCAAAAGGTGATATGACAATTGTAAGTGGTCTAACTACTCAGACTCCATACACATATGCACAGTTAAAAACTGCTGGTACAACAAAACAAATTAGTCTTAAGATTGCTGGTTTCACTACTACATTCGAAGGTAAATTAGTTGGTCCTACAGGTCAACCTATGGACACTGAATCATTCCTTGCTAGTTTGAAAATCGTTTCAAACCGTGCATTCAATGCTCCAGCTGCTTACACTAGCGAAAGCTTACCTGCGGGTACATCGATACCATTCAACATCAAAGTTCAGAAATACGGACAAGCAATTGTTAGTAAAACTGGAGAGTTGGAAGTTATTGCTGACTTAACATACGCTGGAACCGATGGTTACCAAGCATTAAGTGCATCAAGTACTGGTGTTACATTCAGCTATGTATACAGAACATACTCTGATATGGAAGAAGATTCAAGAATGGCTGAAGTTACTTTCCAACTTGACCAAGTTACTGTATCTGTTGAAACACGTAAAATGCGTGCACAGTGGACTCCAGAACTTGCACAGGACGTAAGTGCTTTCCATAATATTGACGCTGAAGCTGAATTAACTGCTTTATTGTCAGAACAGATGGCTGCTGAAGTTGACCGTGAAATCCTTCGTGACCTTCGTAGAGGTGCTGCTTGGACTGCTCGTTGGGACTATAATGGTCTTCGTAGACAATCAACAGCATACATGGGAACTCAGAAAGACTGGAACCAAACTTTGGTAACAAAGATTAACCAGATTTCTGCTCAGATTCACAAAGCAACCCTTCGTGGTGGTGCTTCTTGGATTGTTGTTTCTCCTGAAGTAAGTGCAGTATTCGATGACCTTGAATATTTCCACGTTAGTAATGCTGCTCCTGAACAGGATAAGTATAACATGGGTATTGAAAAAATCGGTACATTAAGTGGTCGTTATTTAGTATATCGTGACCCTTATTCACCAGCTAACACAATTCTTATTGGACACAAAGGAACTAGTATCTTGGAAACAGGTTACATCTATGCTCCTTACGTACCTATGCAGTTAACTCCTGTAATGTACAATCCATTCGATTTCACTCCGATTCGTGGTATCATGACTCGTTATGCAAAGAAAATGGTATTGAACCGTTACTACGGTAGAATCTACTGTGATGGTCTTGCTACATTCGGTATTGGTGACTTGAGATAATCAGTAATCAAATAAAAGAAAAGGGGGTCGTAATTGACCCCCTTTTTTATTTTATAATAGTATTTATGTTTGTAATTCCATAAATATGAAAAAGGGCATATTTCTAATTTTTTTATTATTTATATCATTTATTGTTGGGGCACAATCTCAAACATATGATAAAAGTATTACAGTAAACGAATTGGGGACATTTGACCGTAGTTTTTCCCAAGGAAATAAAATCGAAATATCTTCATATATTACTAGACAAGAAATTTTAACCTACGTTAATTATGAACAAATAAAAAGAACTGTAACAGAATTACCAAAATATAGATACGAACTAATATTAGTTAGTAAATCAAAATATAATGGAGACTCTGTGAAAACATGGATTTATGGGGCGAGAGTATTTATTGATAGCGTGGAAGTGACGTTTCAACAATTTCCGGATGGTTTTACTGCAATAATTGAAACCGAACCATCTGCAATTTATTGGTATGAAACTAGTAAAGAAACTCTAGATATAAAAATCACTTGGAATAATTCTATTTATGCAAAAAATAATTATTAATACTATTTAATCATATGGCAAAAAAAATAATAAATATAGGGGATGTTCATGAAAATGAACCAAAAGTAAAACAAATTAATGCCAATACGCAAATAGTTTTCACTGTTAAAAGTTTTCTAGCAACAATCGGAACTATATTGGGAATTTTTTATGGATTCTATCAAATAGTTGTTGTACCCAAAGTAAATCTAACAGAACAGAATTATTCCACAATGTTTAATGACCAAAAAGAACAGAATCAAATATTTTATCAGGAATTGGGTAAAATTAATTCATCTATTGGTGCATTAAACGCAACTGTCAACGCATTAAACAATAACAAAAACTATAATCCGACACAACAGCATACGCCTAATACCGGAGGGTCGTTTAGTACATCAAGCATAGATAGCGTTAAGAACACTAATAATCAAACTGCCGATAATTAATCTTCGGGAATTTCGATTAAACTAATATATTTAAAACCCTCGTTAAGATTTTCATATTGTTTAACTCTTTCGGCTAATCTTTCATATACATCGAATAACATTTTCTGTATTCCTTCCACATCAATATCACTTGATACAGAAATACTATGGAACTCAAGCCATGAATTAGTTCTCGCTTTGTGATAAAATCCCTTAAATTCCAATTTATCATATAATGGAATGTATTGTACCTCAATTTGTAGTTCCGGTTTACCTTCAATTTTAACTGTCCACCTCATATTATTTCTCCTCTTTTATAATTTTAAATTTATTCTTCATCACTCCACGTTCTATCAAATATAAGTTCTATTTTTGCACGGGTATATGCAACATAAAGTAAATTCATCTCTTGGGCATATTGCCATGCTTTAGTTGTTTTCATTGGCATTAAATCCGGTCTAATTATAAAAACTCTATTTGATTCAAGACCTTTTGCACGATGAACGGTACTCAATACAATACCCTGAACATTGTCCGTGAATATTGAGTTAATTTTGGCTCTGAGGTCGGTGATATTAACTGACATTTTAGCTAAGAACAATAACGTTGAAACCTTGTCATCTAAAGCAATGTACCCACTATGTTCATCTGGATTTAATATACCCTTGTTTTTTAAGTCCAGACTAAAATCAGATAATTCCTTTTCCCAAAAACTAATAAGTACTTTAATATCAGTAATTTTCCCAATCAATTCAATTAAATGTGTTCCAATATCTTTACCCTTAATGGATGCTTTCTTATGTTGGGTAAGAAATTCGAAGAATAATTTAACCAAAGGCATTGTAGTACGACAAAGTATAAAATCCCCACTCTCCGCTTCTGCAATAACATCACCATCCCTTACAATACCATCAGGTGCATTATCCAATGCTTTGATATCCGGAACAATTTCTTGTGCCTTAGCAATAACATTCTTGGAACATCTGAATGAAACTGATAATGGTAATGTCTTTGTATTTGGAAACTGTGAGAACCAATCGAATGTCTTATCCGTGATTCCTGTGAAGCCATAAATGCTCTGAAATTTATCTCCAATTGCGATTAGTCTTCCGGTAATTTTACCGCTTATTTTATCTCTCCGTAATATTTTTTCAATTATCTTTTGTTGTGCCCTATTAATATCTTGCACTTCATCAACAAGAACGTAATCTTGGGGAAACATCCAAATACTATTATCAACTGCGGGTAGATATACCATGTCACTATAATCGAATGTTTTTCTATCAATTGTCATTTCATCAAGAACCTTTAGAACCCTTTTAATATCTTGAGGTTTACTCAAATTATTAATATCGTATCTATCTGCGATATACGGTATGTATTCCGGCTTCACAGTTAATGATAATCTACAAAGATTTGCAAGTTTTTTAATTGAGTTTAGATAAAAAGAAATTGCTTCCTCACCTTTAAATTCATTGTGTAAATCCCAGGATTTGGATTTCTTTAATATTATCTTATCCGCTTTAAATTCATCGAAGACTATTTTATCGCCATATTTTCTTTTAATGGCAGATGTACCCAAACCATGTGAAGTATAACACCTGACATGTTCCGGCAGTCTTTCCACAAGTTCTTCCTGAATATGCTTGTTGAACGCCAAAAACATTATTGATTTGTCTGGAGGCAATAGATTTACTGCTTCAACAATAGTTGTGGTTTTACCAGTCCCTGCGTATGCCTGAATTAATATATTTTCTGGACGTTTCTTGATGAACATGAAAATTCTTTCCTGTTCCTTAGTCGGTTTAAAACTCATAAATCTCAAATTTTTCGAAAAATTCTTTTTTCTCTCTCACAAATAATCCAATTGTTTGAGAATCTTTCATTTCTCCCGCATACAATATCATAACTTGTCCGTCATTGGCATTAGTGCCATTAATAACAGAATCGTTAATTATTGTGTATTGCTTACCTGATTTTTTATTGACTACCTTCATATTTCTCCCAAGTTTCACCGTTAAACTCATATATATGTCCATTAACAAGAATAAATGCTTTTAAACCCTTTTCTTTAACAAATATTTTGTTTTCATAAACAATATATTTACCAAATTTTTCAAAATCCTCTAAATCGGAGACAATAATATGATATTTTTTATTTATCATCATATCCATTTCTGCCATTGTTGTCATATTATCCCACATAATAGCTGCCATTTCATCACCAACTTGGGTAAGTAGGCGAACAGTAACATCCATCATATCGATTGTGTTTTGGTCGTAGCGAGGTGAAGTCATTTTACTCTGTGTTACTTGTAAGAAGTAGCGAGCCATTTCAATTGCAAAGAACTTGTCTTCGGGTTTGTGTTCATAATCTTCGGGTAAATCAATGCAAGGTCTTCCCTCGTCATTTAAATTAATTTCATAGTCAATCACATGCATATTAATTCTATTTAAGTATTTATGTAAACAAGGACAAATATATATAATTATGGCATTAATAACAACAGTTGATAGAAATAAATTATTTCTTCAGATTAAACATGAATTGGGATATCCAATAAGACCCTTCGAACTTACCGATGAAATGATGATTTCATATCTTGAAATGGTCGTTGAAGATTATTCATCATTGGTTAATAACTGGCTAATTCAACAACAATGGGTAGCGTTGGAAGGAATGAGTAAAGAAGCTGGAGACTTCCTCAGTGCATTTACCAATAAAGAAAACACTTACATGGAAAAGTTTACATATGCTTATTCTAGGCAAGTGGGATTAGGTACAAATGCACCTGCAGCTGAAGGTTGGGAATTAAAACGTGATTATATTATATGTAGTGCTAATACCCAACATTATCTCATACCCGCAGGTAGAGAATTAAATGAAGTATTATGGGAAACACCACCCTCAATTGATGGTGGACTTGTTGACCCATTTGGAATGAATGCATGGTCTGCAGGTCTAATGGGTATGTCTTATCTTGGTCGTCCCGCAATGTATGTTCAACCGACATTCTCAACATTATTAACTGCACAGGATAGAAGTATGAAACAAAGAGTATTACAATCAACTCTAACATATCGTGTTACAGGTTTAGCTACTGGAGAAAAAATATTACATTTATATCCAATTCCTGGTGACCGTCACGAAATTGCGGGTTCTTGGGGTAAACATTATGAGGGTAGGAAAGTTTGGTATTGGTATTATGATACAATGTCATCAAATAGAGATAAGTGTTTGGAAGAAAATTCGGATGTTATCAAATTACCATCTGACCCACCAACAAAAACACTTGAATGGACATCAATGAACGATGTTGCACATCAACAAATAAGAGATTTATTAATTGCCAAAACTAAAATGGTTATTGGTGGTGTAAGGGGTTTCTATACCGGAGAACTTGGTGTAGCTGAAAAACAATTAACTATGGATTATCGTCACTTGCTTGACGAAGGTACTAAATTAAAGGAAGATACATATAAAATTATATTAGACCAATTAAATAAATTAAGTCAGGTTAATTTGGTTAAAGAACGTGCCGAAATAGCTGAATATGTAAATAAAGAACGTGGATATCAACCACCACAATTTCCAATTATAGCAATTTAATATGAAAAGGTATGAAAAAAGATAGTAAAGAAATGCTTTTCGAAGCAATGGGGAAAGTAAATCCGGAATTAGATAAAAGCTGGGCAATATTCAAAGTATCAAAAGGTTATGGTAAATGTTTTGTAACTTCCATTGAGAATGGTCAGATTCATATCTGTGATTATCGTGTAAAATATAGTGATTCAAATGTACTTAAATTTAGTCTTGAAGATGCTAAGAAAATTATTAGAAAAAATATTGGTATTAGCGAAAATATTGGTGTTGTAAATAATAGTGGGATTCAGAAATTATTTAATTGGAGAATTAAATTTCCCGATAAATACGATGAAAATGGTAACGAAATGGCATAATGAAAAAAAAAGAACAAATAAAAGACCTTGAAAATCAGAGATATGGTTTATTCATGTCTCAGAATTCTTTCGATTTGGATATTATGTATGGTAGAAATTTCTTGAAGAGTGATAATGCTCAGGAAGTTATCATACATAAAATCAATATAACCGAAACCAAAGTTCATAATTTATATGGTCAGGCAAAAACTAAAGACAAAAAATTCATGCCACCGGTTAGATTAAGTGTTATGGTTAATGTTGAAGAAGGAAAACAAGAATACTACGGTGGTGGTACTGGTGGAATTTCTCGTGATGATAGTGGAAATATTAGTTTCGGTGTCTATCTAAAAGAATTGGAAGAAAAGAAAATTGAAATTGACCGTGGAGATATTATAGAATATAATATGAGTGGTTTAAAGAATAGGTATTATGAAGTTGAGAGTGCAAATAATGTAACTGATACAACAAATAAAACAATCGGTGGGTTTAAAACATACTGGAAAAAAATCGTTGGTGTTCCTGTGAAAGAGGATGTAGTTCCGTTCATAAGTGAAACGAAAGGAGATTTTATTTAATAAAAATGATAATTAAAAAGAGGACTAGTTGTCCTCTTTTTTTATTTTAAAATATTTCTGCTTAATTTTTTCAAGTTCCTCAGTCAACTTTTTATGTTGTTCTTTAGATTGAATACCTAGGTCATCACCGTACTGCGTGAATATATCAATAACAAAGACAATAAATTCCTTTTCCTTATCTGAAATATAGATACCACGCTTTGCGAGATAATATAAAGCCAGAGCAAGAAATAGAATTATTACTGCTAATATGAAAATTATTGCATATAGTATAACCATTTAGAATCACTTACTTCAATTTTTTCTCACGTACTAATGCTATGTGTGCATCACCAATAAGTTTTGTCCAAGGAACAGGAATTCCCATATCTTTCCAATCGGTCACGGCTTCTTGAACCTTTTGAAAAAAACGTTCTTCTTGTGATTGACCGTTAAAATCTAGTCCCTTTTCTTTCCAAACATCGCCATTAATAACTCGCTGAGAAAAAAGTTCGGTGGTCACTTCTTTCATTGTTTCATCCAACTCGTCAAGTAAATTGACATTTTTTAATCTTTCGTCCATAATTACGATTTTTTTTCAAGTAATTTTTTCTCACGTACTAATGCTATGTGTGCTTCACCAATTACCTTTGCCCAAGGAATTGGCTGACCATCATTCATGTAGGCTTCGAAATAATCTTGCATTTTATAAAACCAACGTACTTCTTGACTTTGATTTCTATATATAAGTCCACGTTCTTTCCAAGTATCGCCATAACGTTTTTCATCATCGAAGAGTTGAATCTCAACATCTTCCATTGTTTCTCTCAGTTCATCCAAGAGATTAACATCTTTTAACCTTTCGTCCATAATTATAAATATTTATAATTTTCAAATTTCTTATTTTTTGATTTCACTCTCCATCTTATCGTGGTAATTGGAATCAATAACTTATTTGATGCATCAGCCAAACTTTCATAATTGATTCCATTAATAATTATTGGGGTATTATTGATTGGTTTATGCCCCTTTAATTTATTCGATATTTTTTCTAATGCTTCCATAGAATGTTTTTTATTAAAAAATGGATTTTTCTCCCCTTTTCTTGGTACACATTTAATGCAAAATTTATTTTCTGGTGCAATTTGTTTTCCACATTCACAATATTTTATTGAAATACCGCCTCTCCAATTAGGATTATCTTCACCACATTTTCCCCATTTTTCTTTTCGTTCTTCCTTAGATAATAAATCATTATTCTTTTTTATTGTGAATTTAATACTCTCAATAATGTTTACTTTATTGGGGTGATTACTGATATTATCACCACCACTTGCTTGTTTTCCAATATTATATTCTGGATTTATATTCAAATATTTTTGTTCTATAATTAATAATTCAGTTTCGGTACACAATTCAACTATTTCAAATAAAAAGTTTTCTCCACCATATTTATTCCATGCTCTTTGTAATAAAATATTTTCATGTCTACCATATTTCAATTGCGATTTATGTTTTGACCATCTTCTTGTAATATTCTTGGCTGAACCATAATAACATTTATTATTAACAACGTTTCTAATTCTATATATTCCAATCATAATATTTATTTATCATAAATACTATGATTCTTAAAAATTGAAAGGTAGTTCTACTACTTCTTCACTTCTTTAAGTAAACCTACTGATAATTCAAATTTAATTGTTGGGTGCGATACATAGTTTATTAGTTCAAAATCATCAATAGTTAATGTAAGAATATCTTCAAGTGAATTTAATTCCTTATTTATTATCATTTGTGGTAATTCATATGGTTCTCTCGTTAATTGTTCTTTAACACCATCGATTTGATTTAAATAGATATGTGTATCACCACCAATCCAAGTGGCAACACCTGCAATCATATTACTTGCTTTTGCAAATATCATTAAAAGCAATGACATTGATGCCAAATTATATGGATTTCCAAGAGGCGTGTCAACACTGCGTTGAAACATACTAAGGTCGAGATAGAATTTTGGGACACCTAAACTATCTAATTGGGCGTTTATATCTTCCTGTCTCGTGTAATTTTTATACCAATCATTTACTTGTACATATTTTGAACGTTCCTCAAAACTCAACGGTCTCACAATGAATTGATATAGTAAGTGACATGGCGGCAACGCCATATCTTTGAAGTCGGCTTTGTTCCAACCATCGATAATGTGATACCTACTATAAGGATTTGACTTCAATCCATCAAGAACTTCTTTTATCTGGTCAACACCATTCTGATTACGCCATTGATAGCCATAGACTTTCCCTAAGTCACCAATTCTATAATCTTCGAAATATTCATAATCTTCAAATCCCTCTCCATTTTTCATAACCCAAACAAAATCATCAATATCTTTTATAAATGCATGATTATTCTTTCTATCACTTTCCTCATATTTTTTCAAATACCACCTATAAGCATCACCATTCCAAATGTTTACATTGTTATTAATGAGATATCTGACATTTGTATCACCCCTGAGAAACCAAAGGAGTTCGTGAACTATGCCTTTCCAGTACATTTTCTTTGTGGTAAGCAAAGGAAAACCGTCTTGCAAATCCATTTTAATTACGGCATGTGAAATGCCAATAGTATTTGGCATGTTTGCTCTGCCACTTTCTTTTTCCACACCGTTTTGTAGAATAATCGTTAATAAGTCCAGATATTGTTTCATTGATTATTTATTTTCTGATAATGTGATACGATATTTCAATGTTTTACCTTCAATAATACCAAAAGTAAGACTCAAGTCTTCAGGTTTTATCATCATGGGAGTTATTGACCATTTTGAACCCTCAAATCCCTCTAAAAAAGTTTCTAATTTTTTAACAAGTTCTTTTGAAAATGGTGTTTCAATTTCACTTCTAACTAATGTTTCAGGGTCATATGACCCGATTTTATATTTTTCCATAATTTAAAATATTACGTCAACACTTTTAAAATTTTTTAAGTCAATAACTGTAACTAAAATGTGTCCAGAATCTGCAACATCAAATGTGTTATTTTCTTCATCACATTTAATCTGGTAATCAGGAAGCATTGCTTCCATTAATTTCTTCAGCTTGGTACGGGTCTTCGAATCGGGATAATCACCAGCAATTACTGGTGCTATTTTTTTGAAAGCGTATTCAACGGCTTCAACATCCATACCTTCCCATGTCTTTAAATTTTCAGGTATCGTCATTATTTAAATTGTAAATTTTTTAATTATTTCACCAGCATATGCGCCAATATATATAACTTCCCAATCAATACCACCTTTATCAAAAGAATCTTTTTTTGGTACATCTCTCATTGCAATAGTATATTCAAACATAAAGTCATGATATATACTCTTTATCTCATCTTGAGGAATATCTACAATTATTGATGCTCTTAGGATAAGTGCTGTAAACGCATTATCAACATTCATTAAATCATCTGCATTTAAAGTCATGCCATCAGATTCACGTCTGATAGAGTGTGTTTGATTTCTTGTTAAAAAATCAACTGTGAAAATCATTAGATTCGTTACCGTTTCTTTACGATTTTCAGGTAGTTTTAAGTAATCGATTGTTGCCTTTAATACAGGCTCGTTTGGGATAATACTTTCTATTGCCATGTTTATTGTTATTTATTTTAAACCTGAACTTCCGAAGCCATTCCCACCACGTTCAGTATCTGAGAGTTCATTGGCTTCAATTAAAGTAATTTTTGGCAATTCTAAGAACACTATTTGTGCTACACGGTCACCAACTTCAAAAACATTTCGTTTAAGACGTGGTTGATGAAGTAGTCTAACAGTACCCTCGTCAGATTTATCGGACTGAACATAGTCAAGATGTTCCCTTGTTTCATGAAATCTACAAAGTATTTCACCACGATAACTTGCATCAATTACACCAACTGAATTCTTTAGCATTAGGTCGTACTTGGTAACAGAACTTCTTGGGAATATCAAACCCACATAACCTTCCGGTATTTCAACAGCAATGCCTGTATGATATTGAATAAAGTCTAGGGTTTCATCTATTGATGTACAAAACAAATCAAAGCCAGCATCAACAGCGTGCATACGATACGGATTTTTAGCTTCCGGCACTAATTTTTTAAATCTGATTTCCATAATTATCTATTATCTCCGCTTCCGTGCAAAGTACCTCTGTCACGTCTACTTTTTAATTTATCAATATTATATGTTGCAACATCTTCCATGTTAATCCCTAGAGTATCGCACATTGATGAAATATACCACAGAATGTCTCCGAGTTCTTTCATTATTTCTTCAACATGTTCATGCGTAACTATTCCACCATTGTCCCTGATTATCTTCTTAATTTTACCCTGAACCTCACCTGCTTCTCCAAGACCCAAACCATCGTAAGCAATTGCAAGCAATAGTTTTACATCTTCGGGAGTTTCCGGATGTAATTTCTTAAATAAATCTAAAGATATTTTCAAAAAATTTGCTTCTTTTTGATATTCACTAAATGTTTTAATCATTTCCATCATTTCCAATATTTTTCAGTGCTTCAATTTCTTTCTTAATATTAAACATACTATCATCATAAACCTCACTCATAGCTGCCGTCATAGCTAAAGTATAATCTTCTTCCATTTTCTGATTAGCATCTAGAGTTTCTTGAACTTGTTGTAAAGTAAATCTAGCTTGTGACCCACCATCCATTTCAACGGGTGAAAATAGTTTATTATTTTTCTTATAATTCTCGCTATCAGCATAAAATGATACTGCCAAATTAAGTAGTGATATAAGATTTTTGTATTGGTCAATATTATTATATATATTATTCATCATCGTCTTCGGTGTTATTTTCGCTAATAATTTGTTTAATTTCATTTACTTCATTTGGATATAAAGTAAATTCTTTACGATAAGGATATGTAAATCTATTATTTATTTTAGATTGAAAGAATTTACCATGAGATTCTGCAGCTTCAAATTCATCATAGAATTCCTGAGAGATATTTCCATATGAATAAGTATGACCTCTACTGAATGCGATATAGAGTCTCTGATTTCCCGGAAAATATGTTGTTTTTAATATGTTATCAGATTTAAAGACGGATTCTATATAACCAATAGATTTATCTTTATTAAGTATTTCTTTGCGTTCAACTAACATTAGAAATTGTTTTAGTAGGCAAATATAATGTTAATCTAATTAAATGGCAAGAGTATTTATATAAAAAGTTATTAAATGTCATACCCTAAGAAAATAAAATATGCGATTGATACCAATCCACCTAAACCAGGTTTTGAATATCTGAAATTTGGAATGGATAGAATTGAACAATTAATGCTTGCGACAGATGAAAAAACTAAATATCTTCCTCGTACAATTTTGCTCGAAGACCTAGACCAAGTATTATTCGAATATGTTAATGATGATGGGATGAAAGCCGTTATTGATAATAATGTCGTCCCAACATTTTATCTAGATAATGACCGTTGGGGAGAGTTTAGTAAAACTTGGAAGTTTGTTGATAATGATAATAACGTTCCAACTCCATATATTACCGTAAGACGTATCGATAAACAACCTGGAACAAGGCTAGGTAAGAAATTCAGAATTCCGCAACCACGTAAGTTCAGGTATCTAAATGTTCCAATACTTGATGCCGGAGAAATAATATATTTACAATTTAAAATGCCTGAACCGATTAATGTCGATTTAACTTATGAAGTAACTCTTTTTACAAAATATAGAGTCGATGTAAATCAATATGATGAACAAGTATTGAAGAACTTTCCTTCACGTCAAGACTATCTATGGGTTAAGGGTTCTCCGATTCCATTGTTATTCGAAGGATTTGCAGAAGCTAATCCAATTGAAAATATTGATGGTGATAGATTCTTCGTTAGTAAATACGCACTAAAAGTACTTGGTTTTATTCAAGACGAAAAAGAATTCGAAATCGTTAAGACCATGAGAAAAGCAAAAATTGGTTATGTTCTAGTAAAATAATATCCGGTATTTGTAACATTTCCAAATATAATTCGTATAATTACCAAAAATATAATATGAACGTATTATCACTATTTGATGGATTGTCCTGTGGACAAATTGCTTTAAACCGTGCGGGAATAAAATACGATAACTACTTTGCTTCGGAAATCGAAAAAGACCCAATTAAAGTTACTCAACATAATTATCCAAATACTAAACAACTTGGTGATGTTTGTAAAGTAAAGGCAAATGATTTACCACAAATTGACTTGTTAATCGGTGGAAGTCCCTGTCAATCATTCAGTTATGCCGTTTCAAGCAACACAGGTTTTGATGGAAAATCGAAATTATTCTTCGAATACGTAAGACTTTTAAAGGAATTAAAACCCAAATACTTTCTTTTAGAGAATGTTGTAATGAAGAAAGAATGGGAAGACGTTATTACTTCATATCTTGGGGTTAAACCAATTGCAATCAACTCCGAGTTATTTTCGGCACAAAGTCGTCCCCGCTTATATTGGACAAATATACCATTGGGTGAATTACCACTAAGTAATCCTTTAGTGCTTGAAGATATTCTTGAACGTAATGTAATTGATAAGTATTATTACAAAGAATCTTATGAATTTCACGGTTTTGATAAAGTCGTTTGTGCTACTCTTGGAATTAATGGTCATGACATATTAAAACGTGTAAATTCTCCAATACATAAATGCCAAACCCTAACTGCTGTTTGCGGTGGTAATCAGCAGAAGAAAGTATTATGGAATGGACAACTAGTTCGTAAACTCACACCTACTGAATATGAAAGACTGCAGACCGTTCCCGAAGGTTATAGTTCAATGGTTAGCGATGGTGCTCGTTATAAAATGCTTGGCAATGGTTGGACAGTTGATGTAATTGCTTTTATATTCTCAAAATTAAAAGTACTTTCCGTCTAACTGATTAAATGTACTACCACTTGGATAATTTTGTTGTAAATTATCAAAATTACTTGTCGTATTATTTATTCTCTCTTCATAAGCAGCATTTCCAGCCAATTCTTTAGCTATAATATTTGGGGGAAACGATGGAGTTATAATTCCCCACGTTTTATTTACTAGATTTAGTTCGGTTTTAAAAAATAGCATTTCTGACGTTAAACTACTTTCGTTATCACTATTATAGAAAGATACTATGGTTTTATCACTAGCATTGTAAAAACTAAATTTAGTATAACCAGTAGTAGTTGTTGCTCCGGAATTTGCATTAATATAAGATATTGGGACGTACCAATAAAATAATTGATTTAAATTATCAATTAAATATCTTGGATTTAATTTATATGCAAGTGTCCCCGTGAGATTTAAAATCTTAGTTAAATATGTTCTAAAAATTCTTCTTTGATTATTAATGTCGTAACTATCATAGAAATCTAAAATAAAGAAACTATTCAACATACTTAAATTTGATGCAGTTTGTGCCGAAACTGGAAAACCCGCAGCTTTCCAAGTTGTTGCCCACGTACCACCACTATAAAATTGAAATGATAATGTTGTTGTTATTCCAACCTGATTAATATATGAAAATCTACATTCTTCAACATCAATTCCAGGATTAATTAAGTCTGTTGAAACAATTTGCGTTAAATTATCAATTTCTTGTTGATATCCCAAAAAGCCATCATCTGAACTTAAAGGAATCTTTAAACTCATATTAGTGCCAATATATTTTATTTTTTCTCTTATTATTGACATGGCTTTCCTATATTATTAATATCACCAATTGGATTAGTATTTAAAAGTGACGGTGGACCGAATTCTAACTGACTAAACACACCTAATGTATATTCATCTGATAAATCTGGTGAAATATCTAAAACAATACTTCCAAATAAATATCTTCTCTTATTAATGAATGGATAATCTACACCCAAATTTGTATATGGGTCAATATTTCCCTGTGGTAATATATTTTTCCATACATAATTCCCTTCACCTATTGGTGTAGCGTAATATGGTATTGATATTTGTTGAGCATATGAAGTGCTACCGGTATTTGCATTAAATAAATTACTATCGAAATATCTCAATGTTAATGGGATAAATGGATTGTACTTAAACTGTAAATGTTGTGTTCCCCCATAATTATCACTATATGGCATTCTTAACATATATTTTTGTGACATTTTCTGACTCTGAAAGAAATTTGGTTTTGAGTATTCAATTAAATCACCATAAACATTATCACCAATATTTAATGCCGGAGGACTAAATAATGTTTTTACTTCAGTACCGTTAGTTCCCCAATTATAATAATACATTAATTCTTGAATTCCTTTACCATTTACACTTGGCTGATACACAGGATATAAATATAATTCGGTTGCCGGAAAATTAAATTCGTCTAGATATGTTCCAACATGAAAATCTATATTAAAGTTGAATGCGTATGTTTGTTCCCCATATACATTATTGCTAAAACCTGCATTATAGAGTTCAAAATTATCTGGAGTTGCAATTACTTCGAAATTTCTTACATATTCAGTATCATTTCCAACAATCTTAGTATATCCAGTTCCCGCTTTTAATAAATAAAATTTAATTGAGTTAGATATGTTTTTTGTCAGACTGCTTTGCGGTAAGAAAAAGTTTGTTAAACCAGTGTAGTTAAGTAATAAACCATTAAGTAATGATAAGTATTCAATCCTACCATAAATTCTATATACATCGTTTGCTTCTCGTTCTGCATCGAATACTTCTGTGGCACTTAGAATATTTCTAATATCATATTCTAGAATTTCGGCTTTTTTATTAGTAATCTCAACTTTTTGATAAGTATCGACATTAACGGAAGCTATGTTCTTCTTACTATTAAGCAATATTTGTACTTGTTCACTCATATGATATAAATACCTTGTTTTAAAATTTCTTCATTTTTTTGTAACATTTTATATTTGACTTTCGTATAATCATCGTGTTTAACTTAAAACTTACAAATATGAAAAAAGTAATTTATTTCTTAGTCCTGATGTTCTCGCTAACAGTTACAACAACAAGCTGCGAAAAAGACCCCATAACTCCCGACCCAAAAACCATCGATTTATCAGGTAATTGGGATTTTCAGTCCCTTGAATTCGGTAGTAGCATTACCTATGATTGTAATCAACAATTAAATCGTTCATTTGATTTAATTACTTTGGATTTAAATAATGTTACGAACACTAGTATGACACTTTTCACGGATTGTATGGATATTCCTGGCGAAACTTTACAACAAACATATCCATATAACATATTAGATGGAAACATAATTGATTACGGTGATAATAAAATTAAATTCGAGATTGTTAATTTTGATACTTTCGATGGTACTGTACTTAAATTAAAATTAATTGACCAAGGGGTGATGGGAACTCTACCATTAACTGGAATCTATACCCTAAATAAGCAATAAATTTAAGAAATAAAAAACCCCACAATTTAGTGGGGTTTTTTATTTTAAATAAGTCCTAATTTAGTGACCCATTCAATACAATTGGCATCACCAAATCCTTTATAGAAATATGTATTAGTATCTTCCGAATTAATTGGGTTGCCTTGCACTTTTCCACCATTAACGGGACATGGGTCATTCCAACCAATTGGCGTATATACTCCATTTCGATATTTTGTACCAGTAAGTGTTACGTTAAGCAAATCATTTTTGGTAAAACCTTTACTTGTTATTTTTTCATTTATTTTAGTAATATCGGTTTTAGGTACTTCAATAAAATCAGTCCAGTGTAAATCTGAACGTGCAAACCATTTTGTATTAGTTTCGCCCGCTGCAATGGGTTGATTATTATTAACATTAAAATACTTATTATAATCACGGTCATTTTTCTCCTGAGAGTGAAAATTATCATTAGTTGCGACTCCCGCCAAATCCGAATATGTGTAACCATCTGACAGATATGACATTTGAGGTAAATGTACACTAAAATTCATCCAATTAGCACCAAATTGATTTGTCCAAGGTGAAGATGCTACACCATTTGACGGAAAGTCATAGTCAGCATTGGGATATGTTATTCCATCGGCACTATATGTATTAGTTACAATTGTTCCCGCATTAAACATGGTATATTTATAATATTCGTTATTTACATTATCCGGTGAAAAATAACCGTATCCGCTTAAACCGCCTAGTGTCCATTGTGTATCATTATCATATTGTAGATTTTCGGTAACGCCATGAAATCTTGAAACACTATATATTTTCCCCGCTTCAAAAGTAAAGTGAATTTTTCTCCAATTTCTACTACCAGAATTTCCTATAAAATCCGTTGATTCCGGTTTAAAACTACCATTTTTTCCACCGTATTGTGGAAACTTTAATTTATATCTAAATGGCGTGAGTTTGGTACGGTCACCACTCGTTGAAAGTGTTCCAGTAAAATCCATTGGAAGAACCTCTGGCGATAATTCAAGTGTCATAAATCCCTTGAATTTAGTAAAAACACCATTTGGTGAATCGTTTGATACCGGAGTTTCATTACCAAATTCATCGGTAACGATTTTATCACGATTACAACTAACTATAAATGCAAAATCACCCTCTCTTTTATATGAGGAATATTCTGTTGCACTTAATACAGACATTAAAGTTGGGTCTTCGCCAGGGTCTTGTAATGCGATATTATAATCTGAGGTTGTGTTTGGATAATAATATATTTTTTCACTAACAATTCCAATTCTTTTAGAATATATGCCGAGAGTTTCATTATTTCTAGCAGCAAATAATTCTCTAATATATTCTCCCGATTTGCCATTATAACTCCTATGCGTACCCCACATCGAATCAGACCCATCCGTAAAGACGCTACCAAATATTGTGAATGTATTTGTAAGGACCGCACGTATTCTAAAGTCCTGACGAGTAATACCAATTATAAAATTATCTACATCTCCCCAAAACGGTATAATATCTACAGAAATTTCCTGTGTTTCAATATTCGGTAAATCTCCCAAATCATTACTTGGTTTAATTTTGGTATTATTTTCGTAAAATAAGTTAGGACTATACCCTAAGTTTGTTACCATTGCCGCAGGTGTCATTGAATATTTACCAATATCTGTAATATCGACACTTAAGTGGACTGTTTGTGTTCCCACAGGCACACCAAATATCATATAATCCCCAGCATTATTAGTTAATGCGGTGTATTTATAATATTTTTTATAAACATCTAGAAATGGTTGATTTGTTACGATTTCCGGTTTAATTGGAAAACTACCAAATGGTTGATTTGGTTTATATGTACCATCCACTTGATTGTATTGCGCAACACGTGGAAGCAAATTATATCTTTTACCCTCAGCATTCTTATCTCTAGGCGTTTTATATGGGTATATACTAGCTATTTCGCCAATCAATGCATCTTCATCACTCAATGGTATAAAGACACTTATTTTGGCATTAGGAATGCCCACACCGCCATTTGCAATAACCCTACCAACTAGAACACCATAATCTGAATTAAAGTCTTGATATGCGTCCTTAACGCTAACATTCATTGACATGAATTCTAATGTATCTACTTCTTGTTCGAGTTGAACTATAATATATTTATCTGTAACTGTTGTACCAGTATCTAATTTAATTCGTTGCGACTTATTCATATTATACCAATGTATTTAACATAAATACTATTATTAGATTTTTCAAAATTATTTTTAAAAATAATGAAAATAATTTTTTGAGAAATCTGAGAAAATTTAAACTAAAAAAATCAAAATTTATAAAAATTTGGAATGAAAAATATTAAAAATGTCGAAATCCTGATTTTTGAGTCATAATCACAGTATGATAATAATCTGTTTAAAACACCTTTTGCATATTTTTTTAGTATTTATTAAAAAATGTAGCAGACAGCTAATATAACGATAAAATAATAAATAAAATCATTAATAATTAATAAACATGGCAGAATTTGTATTTACCTCTCCGGGCGTAAAATTTAAAGAACGTGACTTATCATTCGTAACACGTAACGTTGGCGTAACAACATTAGGATTGGTTGGCGAAACTCTAAAAGGTCCAGCTTTCGAACCAGTGTATGTTCAAGACCAAACACAATTTGCAAGTCGTTTTGGTGCACAAAGCATTAAAAGATTTCCAAATGGACAACTCGAATATCAATTACCTTATGCAGCTAACGCATATTTAGATGAATCTAATCAAATGTGGGTAACACGTGTATTAGGTCTTAGTGGATATGAAGCGGGTAATGCATGGGCAGTTGTATTAAATGCTGGTGTAGACCCATCAACCACAGGTGTAACATCTGTAGGTTCTTTAGTGACTGGCATAACCTATGTAGGCAGTACTTATTTAGGTGTAAGTTTATACGCAACTAACGATACTGGAACTTATTTTTCTGGATATACTAAGGTATCTGCAAGTGGATTTACTGGTTTACTATATTCATTTACTGCTACAACCGTAACTCTTACTGGTGGAACAGTTAAGCAAATCATAACTACATTAAGCGGTACTTCATATGCAGAATATGAAAATATGGTGGTTGCAGTAATTAGAAGTAGAGGTTACGTTGAAGATAATGTAAACTTGCCTTCAACAACTGTATTTGATACAACATCACTTACAATTACAAGTAACACAACTGGTGCTGGAATTGGAGATATGTTTGGTCAATTTACATTAACTGCTGTTGGCACTACAAGTACTGAATCATATACAGTATCTTTAAATCCAGATGCAAGTAGTTTCTTACCTAATGTTATTGGTAGTGAACCAAAAGACATGAAAACTAAAATATGGTGTCAGGCAACATATCCAAACTTACTTAAGAAATTGGATGCTGACGGTTTAGGATATAGTATTAAAACTACTATGATTAAATGTTCAAGCGATTACTTTGCTGATTATAAAACACAATTTAAAACTCCAGAAACTCCTTGGGTAGTATCTGAACTTAAAGGTAGTACTGTAAGTAGATTATTTAAATTTATCAGTATTTCTGACGGTGACGCTGCAAACCAAGAAATTAAGATTAGTATACAAAATATTAACCCAATAACATTGGAATTTGACGTGGTTGTTCGTTCATTCTATGATACAGATGCAAATCCAAATGTATTGGAGACATACACAAAATGTTCATTAATTCAAGGTACTACAAATTATATTGCACAGCGTATTGGTACATCAGATGGTGAATACGACCTTCAGAGTAAATATATTATGGTTGAAATGGATAGTGAAGAACATGTTGGTTCATTCCCAGCAGGTTTTGAGGGTTACATGTTTAACAATTATGCTATCGCTGCAACTGGCGGTGCTGTAGTTGGTGTAGCACCAAAAATTTTCTATAAAACCGATTATACTACAAGTGAATCTGCTAGACCTAGCCGTACATATTTGGGTATATCAAGTAGTGCATACAATGCTTTAGGTGTTGTAGGTGATGGTCTTAACCAAAACTTCTTTAATTTTGATAATTGGAGAAATGCTGGTGACAATAATGAAAGCGGTTTTACTAAAACTAAAGGTTTTCACATGGATAGTGGTGCTACCGGAACATATTATGATGGTGCATCTTATATTGGAGAATTCGAAGTAGGTCAGGGTCCATTCAGCACCATTAATGATGTTGTCGACCCAAATAACACCTATTATTTATTGGCTTCAAGAAAGTTCACTTTAGTTCCGGCAGGTGGTTTTGATGGTTGGGATGTAAATAGAACTAGTCGTTCTTACGGTGACTTATACCGTCAGGGTGGAATTTATGATGGTGTTTCAAACATTAATATTCCAGCAATGAATGACTTCCAAGCATGGGAAACAGCAATTAGTACATTTGCTAATCCTGAAGAAGTTACTATCAACGTATTTGCAACCCCAGGTATTAACTGGAGTGACCAAAATATATTGGTTCAGAATACTTTAGAAATGATTGAAAAACAAAGAACTGATACATTATATGTTATCGACTGTCCAGATGTTGAAATTCCAAAAACTGTTGGTAATACTAAACAGGATGTTCTTGCAGCAAATGATATTGTTGAATTACTTGATGTTGCAGATGTTGATAGCAGTTATGCTTGTACATACTTCCCTTGGATTCAATTAAGAGATACTCAGAACAATGCTAATGTTTACATTCCACCAACAGGTGAAGTTGTAAAAGCAATGGCATTTACTGACAATACCTCATTCCCTTGGTTTGCACCTGCAGGTTTACAGCGTGGTGTTACCAATGCTAGAAAATCTAAGTATAAATTAAGTCAGGAAGCACGTGATATTCTTTACGCAGGTAGAATTAACCCAATGGCTGATTTTGCAGATGCAGGTACAGCAATCTTTGGACAGAAAACCTTACAGGTTAAAGCAAGTGCTTTGGATAGAATAAATGTACGTAGATTACTTCTTCAGATTAAAGTTCTTATTGCAAACATTGCTATCAGACTTGTATTTGAACAAAACGATACAACTACAATCAATCAATTCCTAACAAAAGCAACTCCGGTTCTTGACACAATTAAGAGAGAAAGAGGTTTGTATGAGTTCAAGATTAAAATGGATGATACAATTAATACTCCGGAATCAATTGATAGAAATGAATTATTTGGTGAAATATTCTTAAAACCAACACGTGCTGTTGAATTTATCGGTATCACCTTTACAATTACTCCTTCGGGCGCATCATTTGCCGATGTTGGTGCATAATTAGTGGTTTAAAAATTAAAGACTCGCTACAATGGCGGGTCTTTTTTTTATATATGAGTATTTATGAAAAAATAACATTAAGTTTTTAATAAAAAAATTATGGGTAATAAAAATAAAGGAACTGATAATCTAAATCAAGTTATAGTACCAGAAGAAAAATTAGAAGAGG
>JFJP01058852.1_pt2 | contig 25553 bp, 22 predicted proteins | sample 431651 | NCBI WGS metagenome assembly JFJP01 (sample SAMN02602958, study PRJNA72255) | Microbial mat metagenome, whole genome shotgun sequencing project. | biome: fresh water; feature: sink hole; material: water; isolation source: purple microbial (photo- and chemosynthetic) mats found in...
CCAGATTTCCGTGCGCTATTTTTGCTGGCAAGATTAAAAAAGAGGAACGCAGAATCGCTTTTTTCTGCCATAGCCGACCAGCTTGCGTCGGCTGGCATCGAACTGCTTCCAGCCACGGTTTTCATGGAAGACCAGATCGCGGGGGTGGGATGGCAGATCGGACCCAAAATAAAACCGCGCTTGATGGACGATGCCCGCTACGGTTTTTCGATCGCCAAAGAAATAAGCCGCCTAGACATAGGCCAGACTGTCGTGGTGCGCCAAGGCACCGTGTTGGCGGTGGAGGGGTTTGAAGGGACTAACGACACATTGCGGCGCGGCGGCTCCTTTGGCGCGGGGGCGGTGGCCGTCAAAGTTAGCAAGCCGAACCAAGATATGAGGTTCGATGTGCCCGTGATAGGTTCGCAAACAGCCGAAGTAGCTGCTGGGGCGGGACTGGCACTCTTTGCGGTTGAAAGCAGAAAAACCTTGCTTTTGGAAAGGGAAAAACTTACCGAACTAGCTGCTGAAAAAAAAATCAGCTTTGTGGCATTGGAGTGATTGAAGGTATATGAACAAGATTAAAGTTGGCGTTGTGGGCGTGGGGCACATAGGGCGGGAGCACGCCCGGATTTACTCCCTCCTGAAGAATGTGGAGTTCGTGGGCGTTTACGATTTGGATCCGTCAGTGGGCAAACGCATCGCGCAGACATACAACAACCGCGCTTTCACGAAAGTGGAGGAACTCATCGAAGCAGTGGACGCCGTCAGCATAGCCACTCCGACAGTCTCGCACTATGATGTCGCCAAACCGTTCTTGGAAGCTGGCAAACACTTGCTTATTGAAAAGCCGATCGCGGCTACACCCGCCACGGCGAAAGATCTGGTCTATCTGGCAAACCAGAAAAAAGTGGTTTTACAGGTCGGGCACATTGAGCGCTTCAACCCCGTGTTGAAAACGATCGAATCCTGTCTCACCCGTCCCAAATTCATTGAGGCGCACCGCCTCTCGCCATACCCTGGCCGCAGCACAGATGTCGGAGTGGTTCTCGACCTCATGATCCACGACCTAGATGTCATCCTGCACCTCGTCCGCTCCCCGATAGCGCATATTGATGCCGTGGGAGTGGCTGTGTTGAGCAAAGGCGAAGACATCGCCAACGCCCGCATTCGTTTCCAGAACGGCTGCGTCGCCAATGTGACCACGAGCCGCATCAGCCCAGACAAAATGCGTAAAATACGCCTTTTCCAAGATGACACTTATCTCTCGCTGGACTACCAGAATCAAGCTGGCGAGATTTACCGCAAAATCAAAAGCCAGATAACACGCGAGAAAGTTCCAGTCGAAAAACAGGAGCCGTTATTCCTCCAAATCGCCTCTTTCGTTGAGTGCGTCCATAACAAAACAATGCCCGTGGTCAGCGGTGAGCAGGGGGCGGCAGCCCTTGATATCGCCATACAGATAACCGACTTGATATGGCAAGACCCCAGTAGAAAACTGGAGATTCCTGGCACATTGGGATGATGCCTGTCGCATGAAAATTTTTTGTTTAGCGGGAGAACCCAGCGGAGATTTGCTCGGAGCGGATTTGATAAATGCCATCCGCAACGAAAACGCCTCTCTGGATTGTTACGGGGCGGGAGGGCACCACATGGCAGCCGCTGGGCAGAAACAGTGCCTCAACCTAGCCAACCACGCCGTCATCGGCCTATGGGATGTTCTCGCCCAATACCCCAAGTTCCATAAGTTTTTCAACTTCCTGATCGAAGAGTGCGTCCGCACGGAGCCCGACGCTATCATCGCCATTGACAACCCAGGCTTCAACCTGCGTTTCATAAGCCGCATCCGCGAGTTGATGCCCAAGGTCAAAGTTTACTACTATGTCAGCCCACAGGTTTGGGCGTGGAAACCGGGACGCGCCAAAATCCTGAAAAAATATGTGGATTTGCTGATATGTATTTTCCCGTTCGAGCCAGACTGGTTCCGCGAACATTGCCCTGGCCTCCACGCCGTCTGGGTCGGGCATCCGATACTCGACAGGCTTTTCCTCCCCGAAAGCAACACCCTGCGCGATGACAAAATCACAATCGCTCTCATGCCTGGCAGCAGGACGCGCGAAGTGTCCAAACACCTCCCGCTACTACTAGAAACAGCCATGCTGATGAGCACAGTGCAGGGCAATTTTGCATTCCGCTGCCTAGCACCCACACCAGCGATCGCTCGGCTGGAGCAGAGCATCATTGATGAGCGCGTGGGTCTTGCGTTGGATATACAGGTGCTCAGCGGCTACGCTGCCACACATCTTTCCCGCTCGCACCTAGCACTGGTGGCATCTGGCACGGCCACACTCGAATGTGCGCTGGCATGCACGCCCATGATAGTGTTTTACCATGTCAACTGGCTCACATATTGGGCAGGGCGTTTCCTTATCAAACTTCCGTATCTCTCCATAGTCAACCTACTGCTGAACAAAAGTGCCGTCCCTGAACTCATACAGACGCAGGCCACTCCGCACCGCATGGCACGCACCGCGTTGGAGATACTTTCTAGCGACCAGACACGCAAACAGCAGCAGGAAGACATGAAACGAGTCGTCGAAATATTGGGCGAGCCTGGCGCGTCTCGCTACGCAGCCAAACTCATTTTGGCCAACATGGAAAAACTTTAATCCACCTATGCCCGGCAAGCTCTTCATAGTGGCAACGCCGATCGGCAATCTGGAAGACATCACGCTGCGAGCCCTCCGCACACTCAAAGAGGCCGACATCGTGGCCGCAGAAGACACGCGCCACACTGGCCACCTACTCGCCCATTATAAAATTGCAAAACCGCTCATCAGCTACCACCAGTTCAACGAGGCAAAACGCACCGCTGAATTCAGTTCGCTGCTGGAGCAGGGGCGGGCAATAGCACTCGTTTCCGACGCGGGTTTCCCTGGCCTTTCCGACCCTGGCGAACGCCTCATCTCGTTCTGCGTAAAACATGGCGTTGATATTGAAGTTATCCCTGGCCCTTCTGCTGTCCTGCACGCCCTGACTGCCAGCGGGTTTAAAATGACGCCTTTTTTGTTCGAAGGTTTTTTGCCAGTGAAAAGCGGGCAGCGTGCAAGAAAAATAGCGGCTTTGGCTGCGCGGAACGAAACCACAGTCTTTTTCGAATCGCCCTATCGCATAGGCAAAACTTTGGACGAACTCGCCCGCCAACTTCCGGGAAGGCTCGTTTGCGTGGCCAGAGAGATGACGAAAAAATTCGAAGAAATACTGCGCGGCACCGCCTCGGAATTAGCACTTCAATGCCAGTCCAAAAACTGGAAAGGTGAAATCACACTAGTAGTCGCAGGTGCGGGCGATGACGAACCTCCGTGCTTGGACGGACAAGAAACGGGCGAGTGAAAAGCCGTGTAGAGTGATTAGGAAACGCAAAATCTTGGTTCAACTGCTTGCAACAATAAGATGCAATCCAAACTTTTGAGCGTTATATTACATATTTTAATACATTATTAATTTTGCTTGAATAAAACGGGCTTTGGGTTATCTTGTGGGCAACATGAAAAAGCCGCTTGGTTTCTGTGATGGAAATTGCTCTTTGTTAGAGTGTTACATCAGGGATGTTGGGTCTTTTCAATTGATCCAAGCCAGCGATGAAATCGCTCTGGCCAAACTGATCAAAAAAGGAATATCTGCCCAAAAAGAACTCCTGAAACTCTGTTCCGCCCCAAATAAAAAAACCGCAAAAGGAGCCCAAAAACAAATCGCAGGCAACCGCGTTTCAACTCTGGAAAAATCGGTTAAAGACGGTGTCCAAGCCCGTGAAAAAATGATCAAATCAAACTTGCGCCTAGTCATCAAACTCGCCCAAGAATATGCCTCTTACGGTTTCCCTCTCATAGACATGATATCCGAAGGAAATATAGGGCTGACCAAAGCTGTGGATCGCTTTAAGCCTGACAAAGGCGCAAAACTGAGCACATACGCCTCATGGTGGATACGCCAGTCCATACGCCGACTCATATCTAGCCAATCCAAAGCCATAAGGCTCCCCGTCCACATGACGGATAAAATAGCCAAGCTGCGCCGACTAACTACGCAGCTCAAAGAAGAGTTCGGGCGCGAGCCTTCCGATGAGGAGTTGGCCGAAGAAATGAAAGTCTCCTGCTCAAAAATCGCTCTGCTGCGTGCAGCCGGACTTTCGCCGACTTCTCTGAACGCCCCTGTTGGAGACTCTGACGGCATGGAACTCGGCGAAATCATCTGTGACGAATCAGCTAACCAACCTGACGAATGGGTTGAGCGCAAGGAACTCACCCAAAAAATGATGCTCCTACTAGAGCAACTAGACGAGAGGGAGCGGATGATCCTAACACTGCGCTACGGGCTAAATGGAAAAAAGGCCATGACTCTCGAAGAGGTCGGCTCAAAGTTCAATGTAACTCGTGAGCGCATCCGACAGCTCCAAGAGACCAGCCTCCAAAAACTGAATATCGCGATGGACTCAGCACTTACAAACTGATGTTGCTCAAATTTATACGGCGGACTCTTTGATCCACCTAATCACCTGCCCCAAAGCTTGTGCGCGGTGACTTATACTGTTTTTGATTTCGGAAGAAAGCACTCCGAAAGATTCCGAAAACCCATCTGGCACAAAAAGCGGATCGTAACCGAACCCGCTGTCACCCAGCTTTGCACGGAGTATAGAACCGCGACAAACGCCGTCGGCGATAAAAAGTTTTTCGCCGCGAAAAGCCACTGCCACCGCGCAACGGAACTGTGCCCCCCTCAATTTGTCTGTGACACTTTCCATTTCATATAGCAGCCTAGCATTGTTAGCGTCATCATCGCCGTGTGATCCGGCAAAACGAGCCGAATGAACCCCTGGCCGCCCGCCCAAAGCATCTACCTCCAACCCCGAATCATCGGCGAGAACTGGAATAAGCACGAGTCGAGAAATGACGAGTGCTTTTTTAAGGGCGTTCTCCTCGAATGTTGCCCCGTCCTCATCCACTTCTGGCAGGTCTGGAAAATCGAGCACAGTCTGGATTTTCGGGGCATCACTGGTATTGATCCCACGCGAAAGAAGCGACTCTAGCTCCTGCGCTTTTTTTTTGTTACGGCTAGCAAGCAACCAATTTTTTTTCATTTCTGAAAACATCGTCACATTTAAAATCTCCATATGTAATTTAGCGATGTTTTTATCGGTGTCTTAAACTTTATTCAATCTGGATTATGGAAAACATAAAAGGTGGGGTGTGATTGAGCGGTGTTGCAATTTTTGAAAAATAATCGGAATAAAGACCTGCCCGCAGCCGGACTCGAACCGGCACGGAGTTTTACCTCCTCAGGATTTTAAGTCCTGTGTGTCTGCCATTTCACCATGCGGGCTTTTATAAAAAAACTCAGGCCAACCAACAAAGCGACTCCTCTAAAAAAATCAAGGCCTGTATTTTCTGGCCTGTCCAGTGTCCTTGTCTATGGCGATCGTTACAAAATTCGGAGGTATCATGGATTCGCCCCCAGAAGATTTCGCCCCAGCTTTTTTGATTTTGTTTTCAGCTACAATCGTGAAAAAACAGTTGGTTACATGGACGCTATTGGTGATATCTGTGGTGCCGTTCGGGCGGAAACGGAAACACCTATACCGAGCATCGCGTCCGCCCACTTTGAAGTTCGACGCCTCTTCTTCGAGGTCTTTCAGTAGTTCGGAATAGACATCGTTATTGTAAATAACGATCCCTTTCGGAAGATTTTCAATTTTGCCTATCAGATTGGTCTCCTGTTCACCCTTGAAACTCTTTATTTCAGTGATGCCTATTGCCGTGTAGTTGTCTTGGCCGTCGGGTCTAAAAAGACGGAACTCGGTGTACCTGCCCTGCGAAACAGCCTTTTGTTTGGCTAAATCCAAAAGGCCAAGACAATTTTCGCCTGCGGCTGCCAAGTTTGTGGGTTCTGCCATGCGCATGAAAGACGGGATGGCCATGGCCGAAATCAGCACGCCTATGGAGATCACGACCATCAGCTCCACCAGCGAAAAACCTTGCCCCCGCCGCTCTGAAAAATAGACGCTCATGCTGCCCGTTATTTGTAGATGCTCATCTTTGAATGAACAACCTTTTTTTTCTGCTTTGCAAATAAGATGTAGTGCAGCCATTCCCCTCCCCCGAAATAGGCAGGCAATGACCGCCATCCGTTTTCATGCTTCGCATGTTACAGAATCAGAATTGCTGCGGAACTTTTTCAAGCTGATAGCACTCTATTATATCGCCGACAAGATACTCGCTGAAATTGCCCAGCCTAACTCCGCACTCTAGTCCGCTACGCACTTCGTTGACTTCATCTTGGAAGCGCTTGAGCGTGACGATGCTGCCATCGTAAATCTCCTGCCGCCCACGCAGGATGCGTGCACGCCCGCTCTTGGTGATGCGCCCGCTCTGGACAGCACAACCCGCGATGGGGAACTTGGAAAGTTCAATGACCTGTTTGCAGACGGCATGCCCAATGACAGACTCTCGCGTGACGGGATCCAACAGGCCAGCCATCGCCTCGCGCACTTGGTCTATCAGCTCGTAAATGATGCTAAAGAGTTTGATCTGTATGTTTTCGCGCTTGGCCGCAGCGGCAGCCACATTTTCTGTGCGGCTGTTGAATCCAATGACGACCGCGTTGGACGCGGCGGCCAGCATCACATCCGACTCTGTGATGGGTCCCACACCTTTTAGTAGTATTTCTACACCCACCTTGTCGTGCAGGATTTTGGCAAGCGAATCGGCGATGGCTTCCACTGAGCCTTGGACATCCGCCTTCAGTATGAGCTTGAGAGCTTTTTTGTTTTCATCGGCTAGTGTCTCGAAGAGGTTCTCAAGCGTAACCCGTTTTTGCCCCTGCAATTTTCCGAGTCGTAGCTGTTGCTGACGCTCTTCAGAAAGTGTCCTAGCATCCTTTTCAGAGGTCATTTCCACAAGTGCATCACCCGCCAACGGGACACCCGTCAGGCCGAGAATTTTTGCGGGCGTTGACGGACCCGCCGATTTGATCGGCTTGTCGGAGTCGCTGAACATGCTCTTGACTTTGCCATAGTAATCGCCGCAGATAAAAGCCGCGCCTATTTTGAGCGTGCCAGACTGCACCAGTAAAGTAACTGTGGGGCCGCGCCCCTGTTCTAGCTGAGCCTCCACGACCGTGGCCTTAGCTGGCCCTTCAGGATCAGCTTTCAGTTCCATGACTTCAGCGAGAACCTGTATGTTTTCGAGAAGGCGGTCTATGCCTATTTTTTTCGTAGCAGAAACTTCGCTAACGATCGTCTCTCCGCCCCACTCTTCTGGCACAAGGCCATGGTCTTGCAGTTGTTTTTTTACACGGTTGAGATCAATTGACGGGAGATCAATTTTATTGATAGCCACCATGATTTTCACCCCGGCAGCTTTGGCGTGGGCGAGTGCCTCTTCCGTCTGCGGCATGATACCGTCATCGGCTGCAACCACCAGCACGACGATGTCCGTCATGTTGGCTCCGCGTGCACGCATGGCCGAGAACGCGGCATGGCCAGGCGTATCCAAAAAAGTTATCTTTTGGCCGTTGTGTTCCACTTGGTATGCGCCGATGTGCTGCGTAATACCGCCAGCCTCGCCAGCCGCGACGCGTGCCCGTCGGATGGCGTCCAGAAGCGATGTTTTGCCGTGGTCAACATGCCCCATGAAAGTCACGACAGGAGCACGCAACGGTGTCGGGTCGTCATTTTTTTCCACATGTATTACTGGGGGCGGTTCCTCAATTTTTTTCGGCGGGGGCTCAACGGGCTTCTGTTTTTCTTGCTCAAGCACTAGGCTGCGTTTTTCGCAGAGCTTGCGGGCAATATCCCACTCAATAGTATCGTTCTGCGTTTTGAAAATGTTCATCTCCATCAGGTCGTGCGTGATCTGATAAAATTTCACACCCATCTTTTCGGCCAGATCCCGCAACACTACGGGGGGTTTCATGATGATAATCCGCTTCCCATCGTGGGAGAGTGTCTCTGACGCATGCGGAGCCGACGACTGTGGCTCGGGGACAGGTTCAACGGCGGGCACCACTGGTGCTGGAGTCTCCTGCACGGCGTCTATGGTCATGTCTGGTGTTTTTGGTGCTTCGACCACAGCAACAGGTTTTATCGCACGGGGCTTGTATGGAGTCTTGGCAGCTCCACTTGCTTTTGCTTTTGATTCACCGGCACTGGCCATAATGTTCTAGTTCCTGTCTTTGTCTGATGTATTTTAAGATGTGGGTGTCGTTGACGACGACTCCCCTGCTTGATGCGACGCCTTGTATTGGGCGAGTGATTCTTTTATTTTCTGGCGGGTGCCTTCTTCGTGTATAATGGCATCCAAATCCGCTTCAGCCTCGATGATGCTGTCTAGGTTGTTCAACCCCGACAGGACGAGAAGTTTGGCCGCTTCCTCATCCACTTGGAGCTGGGCTACAAGCTGGGCTACAGCTTGTTGAACCTTATCTTCAAACTGAATGCGCTGCGATGCGTCTCGCTTGATGATGATTTCCCACCCGGTAAGCTTCTGTGTCAGGCGTGCGTTTTGGCCGCGCTTGCCGATGGCAAGCGAGAGGTTTTCGTCATCAACGATCACCGTAACCCGTTTGCCAGCATCATCGAACTCCATGCTTTTCAGTTTCGCTGGCTTGAGCGACTCCAAGACCATTTCCCTTATGTTGTCAGACCAGCGGAAAATATCTACGCGCTCGTTGTTCAGCTCGCGGACGATATTTTTCACGCGTGAGCCACGAATACCTACGCAGGCTCCCACTGGATCAATTTTCTCCTGCTTGGCCGCCACGGCGATTTTCGTGCGGAAACCTGGCTCGCGTGCCATCGCCTTGATCTCAATTGTGCCGTTGGAAAGCTCGTTGCACTCCAACTCGAAAAGCTTCCTTACAAAATGCGGGTGGCTGCGTGAGAGGATGATCTTGGGGCCGCTAGGCAGCTTATCCACACGCAGCACCAGCGCACGGATGTGGTCGCCAACTTGGTACTCTTCCTGTTGGACGCGTTCCGTCTGTGGCATGATTCCCTCGCACTTAGACGGCTCTAGCTCAAGATATACATCCGAGCGCACGAAGCGCCGCACCGTTCCAGTCACGATGTCGCCGACACGATCCTTGAATTCACGGAATGTTCGGTCTTTGTCCCTCTCGCGCAAAGCCTGCGTGATGCCCTGCTTGACGGCCTGCGCTGCAATACGACCCATATCTTTAGGAGTCACTTCGATCTCATAGGTCTGTCCCAAAATGCAGGACGGAATGCGCTTGCGGGCTTCGGCCACGCCTATCTGCTCAAAAGGGTTGATGACATGCGATACGACCGTGAGGCGGGCATAGGCTCTGATGTCACCAGCCTTGCGGTCTATGTTCACACGGAGGTCACGCGCTGGCCCTTGGCTTTTGAGCGTGGCAGCAAGAATTGAAGACTCCACGATAGAAAACAGCTCCTCTTTCGGGATGTCCCGATCCCGAACCAGTTGCTCTAACACCGCTAAAAATTCCGCATTCATCGTTCCCTCCTCTTCTTCAGTTGCTCATAAAAAACAAAAAAGCGGGAAGCCTTTCAGCCCCCACTTTGCCAAGTGGCTGATAACACTATAGCCACTCGAAATTCAGTCAAGCCGAAATTTCATATTTTATTGGCTTGGCACCTATCCACCGCCCAATTTTCTGGGCGATAAATAATTAAAAATAGGGCTGGCCTACTACCCGATGCTCTGCTATTCCCGTCCCTCTTTTTTCCTAGAAATATACAGAAAGACAACTATGAAACAGATTCGAAACATTGCGATTATAGCGCATGTGGACCACGGCAAAACAACGCTGGTGGATCAACTCCTACGCCAGTCTGGCACATTCCGCGAAAACCAGCAGGTCGAGGAACGAGTTATGGACTCCATGGATCTCGAAAGGGAAAAAGGAATCACCATCAAAGCTAAAAACGCCTCGTTCAAATGGAACGGCTACCATATTAACATAGTGGACACCCCAGGCCACGCCGATTTCGGTGGCGAGGTAGAGCGCATCATGCAGATGATAGATGGCGTGCTCTTAGTGGTGGACGCATGGGAAGGCCCTCAGGCACAAACCAAGTTTGTTCTTAAAAAAGCACTCAGCTCAGGCGCGAAACCGATCGTGGTCATCAATAAAATTGACCGCGAAAACGCGGATCCACACAAGGTTCTCGACGATGTGTTCGAACTTTTCATAGAACTCAACGCGACTGACGAACAGCTAGATTTCCCCGTGGTTTACGCCTCGGGTCGCGATGGCTTCTCCACGATTGAATGGAAAGGCTCTTTAACAGAAGAAATCAAAAACGCTGGCATGCTCCCCCTCTTCGAAACTATCGTCCGTGAAATACCGCCGCCAACAGTGGACCCCGATGCGCATTTCACACTCTATGTTTCCAACTTGGATTACAGCGATTTCTTGGGTCGCATATGCTACGGCAAAATTCGAGGGGGTCGGGTTCACACTGGCGATTCAGTCGTCTGCATACATCGCGATGGGCGACGCGAGCGTGAACGCGTCACGGCACTTTTCGCCTACGAGGGACTCAAACGAATTGAAGTCAAAAACGCCTCCGCAGGCATGATAATCGGGCTCGCGGGTTTCGAAGATGTGTTCCTCGGCGAGACGATCACGGACAACGAAGAGCAGCAGGCACTCCCTTATGTGGAGATTGATCCGCCAACCATCAAGATGCAGTTCGTGGTGAACGACTCACCTCTGGCTGGGCGCGAAGGCAAGTTTTTGACAGCCCGCCATATCAGGGAACGACTCGTGCGCGAGTCACGCAACAATGTCGGCATTCTGATGGAAGACACAGAAATACCAGGCGTTTTTGAAGTGAGCGCACGCGGCGAGATGCAGATAGCCATCATAGTCGAACAGATGCGCCGCGAGGGATACGAGTTGATGGTTTCGCGGCCAGAAGTCATTTACCAAAAAAACGACTCTGGCGATTTGCTGGAACCCATCGAATCTCTCTATGTGGACATCGCGCAGGATTACCTCGGCGGGATACTTCAAAACATAGCCTCGCGCAAGGGCGAAATCCTCAACATGAAACACCAGCCGCACAGCATACTCATCGAGGCTGAGATACCCACACGCGGCCTGATAGGTTTCGAGACGGATTTGCTCAATCTCACGAAGGGGACAGGTATCATGAGCCACCTATTCAAAGCCTACGCCCCGTTCAAAGGTGAAATCCTGACGCGTGCCACAGGCGTGCTGGTGGCTATGGAGACAGGCATTTCCACGGCCTATGCTCTTGATGCGCTCTCGGAACGATCAGTGCTTTTCATCGGCCCCGGCGAAGATGTTTACGGCGGCATGATCGTAGGTCAAAACTCGCGCGACGACGATATGGTCGTGAACCCGTGCAAAGCCAAAGCTCTTACCAATGTCCGCTCACAAGGAGATGGCAAAGGCATCCAGCTCAGCCCACCCCTAAAAATGAGCTTAGAGCGCTCGCTTGAATACATAGCCCCAGACGAATTTGTGGAAGTAACGCCTACTAGGCTGCGCCTCCGCAAAAAAATCTTGGACCACAACAAACGCAAGCGTCAAGAAAGCAAAGGGTTTTGACCGCAGTCAGTAATGGCGGCGATGGTGTCGTGGTATAACGGCAAATTCGGCAAAACGAAAAAAGCGCGGGAAATAGTCCCGCGTTTTTTTTGAAAAAAAATACTTGTCAACCACGCTGCTTGGGATATAGCCTTTATCTATGACTATGAAAAAGTTGGTTGTTGCTCTAGTGCTGGCTGGAACTGTGGCTTCCTCAATAGCAGACATTCAGGCTCCCCCACGCCCTGGGCCAGTAAGAAAGCTCGGTGCAGGATTGGCCAAAACTGCTTTCAGCGGTGCTTTTGTTTTGGATAGCATGTACGACAAAGTTACATACGAGGGCGGGACAAGTGCCTTTACCATTGGCATTATTGACGGAACATCAAAAGCAATTTTTTCAACGGGTTTGGGAATTGCTGAAATGGGAACATTTGCCGTGCCCCCTTACCGCCCGTTCAACGCCCGCTACGATCTGCCCCCTTCCGACCTGAAGAACTTTTATTGATCTAGCAGATGTTTTTCACGAGCCGCAAACCTTTGGTTTGCGGCTTTTTTTGTTTGTCACCTGTTGGGTTCATTGCGGAGCAATGGAGATTTCATGAAAATCAGCTTCATCACAAAAGGTTGGTTATAGCCCTCAGACATCCTGAAGTCTCTGGGTAAGAAAGAAAGGAGATGGATGGAGAGTGTGGTGCCGGCATCTGCCTGTGCGGTACACGCAGACAGGTCTTTGCCTGCCTCTTCAGATTTCGGCGGCGAGAGTCCGTTACGGAAGAGACGGGCTGGAAGCCCGCCCTCCGTTTTAGGAGCTTGTGATAACGAGGGAAATGGCTCCCGCAATATGTTTTCCATTTTGACTTGTGTCTGCTGGAATATTTCCCCCCATTCTCACTACCTCCATAACAAATATTTTGTGATGAGCCGTTTTTGTCTGAAAACAGATTCTTCCAGAAAGAGCAACTCTTCAGACAAAATCGCCCGTCTTAAGCAGAGTAAGCTTTGCGGTAAATGCCCAAAATATCTTCAACAGTTACTTGCCTTGGGTTTCCTGGTGTACACACATCCTTAAAGGCTGCCTCGGCGAGTTTAGGAAGGTCTGCTTCCTTCACATTAATATCGCGTAGCGACTTCGGTATGCCAGTGCTTAATGCCATCCGTTTCACCTCGGCAATCGCAGCGTCTGCCGCTTGCTGTGGTGACATGCTGTCCACACCTTTTACTCCGAGTGCTTTAGATATATCGCGATATTTTTCAAGGCATGCCGAGGCGTTGAACTCCATGATGAAGGGGAGCAATAGCGCATTGGCTACACCGTGTGGGGTATCGTAGAACGCCCCTAGCGGATGAGCCATTGAATGGACGATGCCTAGTCCGACATTTGAAAACCCCATTCCAGCTATGTACTGAGCCAACGCCATGCCATTTCTTGCCTCCATATTGGAGTGCTCATGCACTGCCTTTTCTAGGTGCTTGGCGATGAGTTCCATAGCTTTTATTTCAAACATATCTGACATCTCCCATGCACCCTTCGTTAAGTACCCTTCGATAGCATGAGTCAGTGCATCCAGCCCAGTGGCGGCAGTGAGCCCTTTGGGCATGGTGACCATGAGTTCTGGATCTACCACGGCAAGAATCGGGATGTCGTTAGGATCAACGCAGACCATTTTTTTGACAGAATCTTCATCGGTGATGACATAGTTAATAGTCACCTCTGAAGCCGTGCCAGCCGTAGTGGGGACAGCTATGATCGGCACTGTTTTTTGTTTGGTGGGTGCTACGCCCTCCAGCGATTTAACATCAGAAAATTCGGGGTTATTTGCAATGATGCCAATTGCCTTGGCCGTATCTATCGGCGAACCTCCACCTATCGCAACAATCACATCAGCGGCACTGTTTTTGAATGCGGCTACACCAGATTGAACATTTGAGATTGTCGGGTTGGGTTTGACATTATCGTAAACTTCATAAAGGAGTCCAGCTTCATCCAGCACCGACAGCACACCCTCTGCCACACCATGTTTGATCAACTCTTTATCAGTAACAACAAAAATCTTTTTGAAACCGCGCCGTTTTATTTCGATGGGTATCACCTTCCGTGAGCCAGGTCCAAAATAAGAAGTTTCGTTGAGAATAATCCTTTTGAATGACATGATGTTTCCTTTCAGTTTTTTCTATTTAACTACAGTTCATCAGTTTAACCAGCATATTTTCCTCTGAAATCTGTGCGTGTCGGCAGGCAGACCTATTGTCGTCCGACAATGTGCAATGAAAAATCACTGCGGCGAATCGTCTGGTGGCTGATTCATTTTTTCCCATAGGTCAGCGTAAAGGCCATTTCGAGCCACGAGTTCTGGGCCGCTTCCGCTCTCGTATATTTTGCCCATTTGTAGAACATGTATTTTGTCCACATGATGTATGGTGGTCAGGCGGTGCGTGACTATCAGCGTGGTTCGCCCTTTCATCAGCCTGTCTATGGCCTCCATGATTTCCGCCTCCGTTTCGACATCCAGCGCACTCGTCGGTTCATCCAAAAGCAGGATTGGCGTGTTTTTTAAAAATGCGCGGGCAATCCCTATGCGCTGACGCTGGCCGCCTGAGAGGCAGACGCCCCGTTCCCCTACTTGCGTGTGGTAGCCGTGCGGCATTTGCATGATGAAATCGTGCGCGCGTGCGGCCTTAGCAGCGGCGATTATTTCGGCTTCCGAGGCACCGCTTTTACCGTAGGCGATGTTCTCATGAGCAGTGGTGCTAAGGAGCAGCGTGTCTTGTAGGACGATGCTTATGTGCTGCCTGAGGGACTGCTTTGTGAATGAACGAATGTCGTGCCCATCAATTTTTACTGTGCCAGAACTGGGGTCGTAAAAGCGGGGCACAAGCGAAAGCAGCGTGGATTTACCAGCACCCGTTCCCCCCACAAACGCCACTGTGCTGCCCGGCTCTATTTCCACCGAAAGGGCGTTGAGAACGGGGCGATTAGCGTCATACCCGAACGAGACACCATCAAACGATATGCGTCCTTTCAGCATTGGCGCAGGGACGGCTGAGGGTGTGTCAGGGACATCGTCGGGTGTATCCAGTATTTCGAAAACTCGCTGCATCCCGGCTGTGGCACCGGCGATCGCCCAGCCCGTGTACGAAAGCTGTTCCAGCGGCTGGTAAAGCATCACTAGATAAGATGTGAAAAGGACAAAAGTCCCCAGTGTTATTTCGCCGTTCATCGCCTGTTGCCCACCTAGATAAAATAGGCAGGCCGTGCCCAGTGCCGTGATGAGCCCTACGGCGAACGACGATGCCACATTCGTGAATGTGAGGCGCAAGTTGGCCGAGAGGCTTTGCTCGCACTCCTGCGCGAAGCGGTCTATCTCGTGGTGTTGCCGCCCGAACGCCTGCACTATCCTTATGCTCGTGAGACCTTCCTGTGCCCGTGAAAGAACATCGCTCTCCTCCTGCTGCACCTGCGTTGATTCACGCCGTATGCGGTCGGCGAAGTAATATATGACCCACATAAGAAGCGGGACTATTATCAGCGAGACGAGCGTGAGTTTCCACGAGCAGCTCCACATGACCAGAAACATCATGGCCAGCGAAAACAGCGAACCTGTCACAGTCATGAAACCACGGTTGTATATGGTCTGTATGGACTGCGTGTCGTAGGTGACGCGGAATGTCGAGTCGCCGCTACGGCGTGCGTCATGGAATTTTAGCGAGAGCCGTTGCAGATGCGAGTAAAGCTCGGTGCGCAGGACGAGGAGTGATTTCAGTCCAATTTTGACTAAAATCCATGTGTGCCAGAACTGGAAAAGGCCCCATGTCAGTTGCAGTGCCAGCACCGATGCGGCTGTCCATGCCAACAGATGTTGAGCTGGTAGGGTGGCGCAAAAGTCCGAAAGCCCTCGTGCTACTTTAGCTCCGGAGTGCGACCCAAAAACTTGGTCTAGGAGTATAGCGAGAGGCCATGGGCGCATCACGCTTAGGGCGTTGGTGAGCATCATGAGTGCCAGCCCCGCTAGTGTCTGACGCCAGAACGGACGGAAGTAAAGAAGGCTGCGCCGTAGCACCTTCATGCGGTTTTGACTCCCGTCTTCTGTTTGCTGTTCAACGATATGAAGCCGCACGATTCTGCCGCAGCCTCAACGAGCAACGCCACGCGGTGGCGCAGTCTCCAACCGCGAATGAGAAGGAGAAGCGACGATAAGCCAGCAACGCCGAGGAATGTGTAAGTCGTAGAGCCAAATGCGAACACCCCTGCCCCGACTAAGATCAAAACCATGGTCAAGCTGATTATGCTGAAAAGCGAAATCGTGGGTCGGTATTCCACGCGCACCAGCACTTTGGGGCCACCGTGGTACTCGTTGGCGGTCTTCAGTTCAAGCTGCCACCAGCGGTTGCCGAACACCTGCACATCCCAGTCGCCCCACCCTGCATCAAGCGAGTATTTCCACTCTTCGTTTTCGAGGAGTTCAGAAATTTTTGTGAGGAGCTGGTGGCGGCCTTTCCCATCTTCGTTCCAAAAAGCCTGCTGGTTCATGCGATGCCATTTCACTTTGCCTTTGGCTCGGGGTTCACCAGAAGCAATAACTTTAGTTGGCGTGCGCTTGTTCCTGAACCATGTCATGTAGCGTGCCCACCCTCTAGCCAGCGGCTGCGTCACCGATAAATACAGCAGTAGAAGACGAGCTATGACAGAGTCGTGCTTGGGCTCAATTTTGGCTCTAGCCATCCACGACACACCCACGCTGAGCGTGAGTCCCCACATGATGAGCGGCACTAGGCGCAGAGATTCTACTTCCAGCGAAATCAGAAAGATGAACAGGGTTAGGATAACCCACTCTAGGCTGCTGGCCAATCCAGCCCACTCAGATTCCTGACGCGGGTAGATACACTGGAACAAGCCCATGCCAAATGCGCCGTGATAAATTATCGGCCCGGAAAGGAAGTGTTCGAATCGGGGCATCCCGTAAACCGTCCCGCGCCATTTCGCCCCTCCCGTGGGGCCAAAATAAACGAGATGTTTGAATCTCAACAGCGACTCTGCTTCGCCGTAGCCTCTCTGCTGCCCGAAGTACGCTTGGATGGTGAACCGGCGGTGATGCCACACCACGGCGGAAGGGCTGAACGCAATCTCGTAGCCGCGCTGCATCAGTCGCCAGCAGACATCCACATCGTCGCCCGCTTTGCGGTACTCAATGTCGAAACCTTCGATCTCCAAGAGTGCCCATCTCCAGTAAGCCATGTTGCAGCCTGGGACATGCTCCGCGATGGTATCCGAAAGCAAGACATGGCTCGGCGAGCCTGGCGCGGCAGCCACGCACGCCTGTATCCAGTTATGCGCAGGGGGAGAGATGTTCGGGCCGCCGACTGCGGCGCATTTGCTCTCTATGAGTGCAGATATCAAATAGTAGAGCCAATCCCTGTCGGCCACGCAGTCGGAATCCGTAAAAGCGACTATGTCGCCGTGCGCAGAATAGATACCGTTGTTGCGTGCTGCGCTGAGGCCGAGGTTTGTCTGCACGAGGTTGCGGAACACAGGAAGGTTTGGCTTGCCCGCACGGGTTTTTTCAAAATCTGCTACGATCTGCTGGGAATCATCCGTGGAGCCGTCGTCCACTAGGATGACTTCGTAATCGGGGTAGTTCAGCTTATCCAGCGAGTCGAGAGCACCGCGCAATGTTTTTCCGCCGTTGTAGGAGCAGACCACTATCGAAACTTTCGGGTATTCTGGGAGTGGCACCAGCGAGTCGGGGCGCGTCCAGAGCTTCTGCACTGTCCCGTATGCGTGTTTCGGCGTGCGATCCGCTTTAACTACTCCGAAAGCCCAATCCGTAATATCATGCCCGCCAGTGAACCACTCGTCCGTCCAAGAAAAAAGAACCGTCCCAGCTAGGCCACCGCGCACTTGCGTTTCGATGTGCCATGTGAAAATTTCAGACTGTTTCTCTTCTGGGTTCCTGATCGTGTCTAGGCCGAACTCGCCGAGGATAAGCGGTTTTTCTTCCGCGAGATTCTGCAACCGCGCTAGGTAATTCCTGAAATCCGTCCGCCGTTCGAGGTAAACATTATAAGTGTAGAAATCAACGAAGCGCGGGAGGAGGTATTCTGTCGAGGGGTAGCAGGCGTAGGAAACGAGCGCGTCGGGATCTGTTTCCTTGGCCGATAGGATTAGCGAGTCGAGGAAATCTCTGACCCGTTTCAGCCCATACCAGCGGGCGATGTCTGGTGGTATTTCGTTGCCTACCAAAATGGCGAAAAGTGCGGGATGCCCCTTGGCCTGCTCGACCGCTCCTAGTATGCGGCGGCGGATGCCTTGGCGTGTTTTTGCGCTATCCAGAAAATTGATGTGCTGCTCCCAAGGCACCGTGACGAGTGCCTTCAGCCCGTGCTCTTGAAGGAGGTCGTAAAACCATGTTGGCGGCTGGTGATAGACACGCACCAAGTTTGCCCCCATCTCGCGCATCAGACTGAAATCCCGTGCGGCGACAGCGGGGTCTGGCAAAAAAACTTCAGGTGTTTCTGGCTTTGGGCGAAAAGGGCCGTATGTAACGCCCTTCACATAAAATTTTTCCTCTCCCTGAAAAAAGAATTTTGCCCGACAAACCACTCTCTTATTATCGTCAGTCTTTACCTCTTGCACAGGCTATGGTAATTATTGAAAAATTGATAAAAATAAAGATAAATCATGTCAGAAGATAATTTCACCTCCCAAGAACCCGCTGTGGTTTCCGATGAGGCTCTGGTCGAAAATGTTCGATCCGGAGAGATGGAATCTTTTGACGAGCTGATGGGACGCTACAAACACAAGATATATTCCACAATTTACAACATGGTGTCCAACCACGACGAAGCATCCGACATGCTCCAAGAAACTTTTATCAAAGCGTTCAAAGGCATACCGACATTTAAAAAAGATGCAAAATTCTCAACATGGATTTATAAAATAGCAGTCCACACAACGCTCAATCATTTGAAATATAGAAAGCGTCATCCAACGCACATGAGTTTTGACGACATGGATTTAGACGAGAAAGAGGTGGACGCTATACACCATCTGGTGACCCAAGAAATGGATCCCAAAGAAGGCGACAAAGAAGAAAAAATTCAAAAATTGCAAAAAGTTTTGAACGATTCGCTCCAGACGTTGTCTAAAGAACATAGAACGGTTGTGGTCATGCATGATGTTGAGGAAATGACGCACGCCCAGATCGCCGAGGTTCTCGGGATCCCGGAGGGCACAGTAAAAACTCGGATATTTCATGCGCACAAGCAGCTTCAAAAGAAGTTAGGAAAATATTTGAAGCAGCAAGAAGAAGAGGAAGAAAGTTAGAAAGAATAAATATGATGATGGAAAAATCGCCGATCCAGAAATTAATTGCGCTCAAGCGTTTTGAGCAGCCCTCGCCCCGCTTTTTTAACAGTGTGGAAAAAGAGTTCCACCGTCGGCTCGCCGAAGAGACGCTCAAACGCGAACAGAATTCACTGAAAGCATACTGGGAACGGGCTGTTGATTTTCTGTCTGAATACCCTTTTGCTATACGCCAGTTGGCTCCTGTTGCAATCGCCGCTGGCGTTGTTGTGATGGCGTCTATGAGTTTCATGAAAAATGAATCGCCTGCCAACTCGCCCATTGTAGGCAGTGCTATGGCGGCGGCATTCAGGCTCACGACCACACAAGATGATCTGGCAAAAATTGAGCTTCCCTCGGCTCCATCGTTAAACGATGGCTATTCGGATATTATTAAATCCATGGAATTTTCAAAACAGCAGGCTTCCACGCACTTCGCCAAAGACGAGTTTGAAGGGCATGTGATCACGCCAGTTGTTTACGAAGAATCGCGGATCACATTTTAAATATAGTTTTTTTGGTTTCTTTTGTTTTTCTCCCCCCTGAAGTCAGGGGGGAGTTTTTTTTGTCTTTTCACAAAAATTCCCAAAACAATTTGACGCTCTTTCAACCCAAATATTGCATTATGCGTTAATATCTAGGACTGTCTCTGTGGGCTCGGAAGCTGGCTGGCACCTGCAATCCTATATATTTCGCCAAGACCTGCTGCCGGTTATCGAAGGTCAAAAATATCTTGGCACCCAGATGCACAGCGGTGGCGACATGCAAAATGTCGAGTGTGCGGTGACCTCCCCCCGAAGTTCTTTGTTGCGAGTAAACGCGAGCGAGACGAAAGACGGCGTTCATGTCGCATGGCACGATTTCGTTTTGTCCGCCCGCCACATCTTCTTCCCAGTCGGCAATCATTTGCTCGGCTTCCCGTTGCGAGTAGCCTTTGGTTTTATCTCCTGAATGCAACCAGACCTGCAATTGAATCGCTTGGACAAACTCGAACTCCAAGAGAGCGGTGAAAAAGAGAGGCTCTTCCATGGAGTCGTAGTAGGCATCAGCTATTTGAGAATGCTCCTGCTCTCGGTAAATCGAACAGAGAAAGCTGGTATCGGCGTAGGCGATCATGGCTCACCAGTCTCAAAGACTCTCATTTCCTCAACTTCAGCATCTGAGAATACACGATCTCCCCAGATACGCCTCCGCCGCGCCTCAAAATCAGGCCGAGGAGGGCGTTTCTTAGTAACCGAGGGTTGTTTTTGGGTGATATAACAAACGGGTTTGGAGTGTTTAGTCACCATGATGTCCTCTCCCCCATCCAACCAAGCTTCGACTTTCCGAAAATCATAACGCAAATCGCGAATCGTTGCTATTTTCATAATATCACAAATATGTGATGTTTTTCACCTTTGTCAAGGGATGCCAGATGTCCTTAATCCTCGCGTAATTTTTTTATGCTAGGATTTGGGGAATCCCGCGCTGTTTGACGAAGAACCAAAAAAATGCCTGCTATGCCAAAAATCCAAGTTGAACATTGCGCCGTATGCGGGCATAATAAACCTTTTAATCCGTAAAGGACGGCCAATGAAAGAAGAGTGTCACACAAATGCTGATGGAGCGAGGTTGCGCGTGAGCGCGAGCCTGAAGCTAGGTGTCTGCGTGGTGCTTTTTGATCTGTAGCGTGCGCATGGAATCTTTAGAAACAGATGCTGTGGTAGTGGAAGATTCTCGTGGGGTTTCCGAGGAGCAGAAGGGAACACCTTCGTGGATATCTGTCGTCTGTTTTAGGTGCGACAACACTGTCGAGGTGCATGGTGATTGGTCTGGGCAGAGCTTGGATTGCCCGGTGTGCCAAGGTGCTGTTGATTTGCCTGAGAAAGGCTCGTCATCATTGCGCAAAAGGACATGCACTTCTTGCAACACCCAGACACATTTTGTTTTTGAAGGCAAAGGGCAGCACGGGAGTTGCCCAGTGTGCCGTGCACTGATTCCGCCGCTGCGCAAACGAGCACGCATGCGCCTTGTCAGAGCCAAGTTCAAGAGTGTTTTGCCAGGCTCATTGTTCGGGAAAAAACGCAAGCCAGTCTATGTTGTTTCACCGCTCAAACGGAAATTATCAAAAAAGGTCGCTAGTGCGGTTGTTGTCAAAGAAGAGCCAGAACATCCAGCTCAGCCTGTTGCGCCTGCTGCTGAAGTTCTGGAGTCAGTCATGCCGAAGCAGCGTGACAAAGGAGCCGATGAGACACGCAAAACAAGGGCAACGGAACTCAGGGAGAGGAGGCGTCTGGCTTCCGAGCAGCGGCTGCAGGAACGCGGCGAACTTGATAAGTTAAGCCAATTACAGGCTGCTGCGCAGGCTTTGCTTTCCGCTGAAATGCCCCGCTCTATGGAGTTGCCGAAATCGCTGCTGAACAATAAAGAATTGTTGGCCGATTTCGAGCGGGCCATGTCGTTGCTCAAGGAGGAATCTTCTACTGCTGGAAACAACGCTACACAGGAGCCAGAAATAAAGAGCCTCGCACTCGCTGAAAAAAGGCGGCGGCCTGTCTCGCGGCGCAGTCCTGTCACATCTGCCGCCAAACGGGCTTCGTGGAAAATCAGCGAGGCCGCCCACCTTGCTGGGCGCGGTGTTTCAGACGCGCTGGCGTTCCCTTTTATCCGAACGGCACACAGTTTCCACAGGGCAAAAGACTGGTTTTTGGTGCAAGTCCTCTCGCGGCTTTCGCCTAGCACGCGCCGTTTATTGCAGATGGTGTCCGTGGTTTTGGTGCTGGCAGCCATTGTTGGCGGCGGCATCTTGGCTCCCGTTTACCTGCGCCAGCGAGCTTCGGTGAACGCTGGTTTCACATCGTGGTCTGATTTCCAGTTGCACGAAAAGGCCACGCGCATGATACAGCAAGGCAAGCTTGGCGAGGCGATGTTGATGATCGAGCCGAGAGCCTTGCAGAAAAGTGCTGATTTACCACTGAAAACGCTTTATTACGAAATCCGTGCGGCATTGAACCGCAAGCCTTTTTCGCTTGCTGAAATTACTAGGCTTCTCAGCAGCGACAGGGAAAAAGGCGTCCAAGTATTGGCCTTGCCACTCGTCTGGGAAGGTGCTTGGCGCGGCACCTCTGAAAACCGCATCAAGAACGCCGACTTGCTTTCCAAGATGGCAAGGGATGGAAGTCTGACGGGGCTTTTGAGTCCGCTTTCTGTGCTGCTTTCACGCCCACCGGAGGAAGTTTTTGGTGAGAGACCTATGGGGATGGCTGGATTTAAATGGGATGAGCACGCGGGCGATTGGCATCGCATACAGGCTCAGTACGGGGAGCGGGCATCGCGAAAGACGCTGCTGGAATGGATGGAGACAGAAGGGCAGGATAGGAACCGCCGCGAAATAGCTTGCCGAATGCTTTTGAAACTCAAAGACGAATCATCGGTGCTGCACGGCATGGACTTGTTTGCCGAGCTTTCGGATGCCATTTCATACCGCGTCCAGCAGACGCATCGGCTGCGTCCGATGAGTGACGGAGAGAGAGTGCCTGAAGAGTTGAGGCGCTGGGCCACTGCCGACCTAGCCAAAACAATCGCCGAAACGCACGGCCTGCTCCATAAGGCTGGCAGGGTGGAGGGGATGAAACGCTTACAAGAATCGGCGAAAACAGATGCGCTTTACGGCGAGATGGCCATGGCTGCTGCCCATGAAATAGTTTCGCTGCATGGAGCCGATGCGCTTCCAGCAGTCAAAGAAATACAGTCTTACTGGCAGGCTTACCTGAATAAATTATCGGCAACGAAAGCGGCGGGGACTTCCGAGGAAATCAAAACTTTCCAGAACATTGCTAAACGGATTTTGGCTGTGCTGGATAACGAAATGGCGCGGGCTGGTGACGCAGACACTCGCGTCCGCCTCCGTGAAAAATGGCAGCAGGGTAGCGATTTTGACAAAGTCCGCCTTGGCTTGGAGTGGGGACGCAACGGCTTGGATATTGCCATCCCAGCACTCCAGATAATGTCCGCCGAAGGCCCCTCTGCTGCACAGGGGTTGATCGTTTCGCCGTCCGAACGCGAGGAGGCGGCAGAGCTTTTGCTAACACAGGGCGGCGAAGAATCCTCCGAGCATATCAAAAAGTTTTTTTCCAGCGCGATGCCTGACCAGCGTTATCTGGCGGCGTGGCGTTTGACGGTTCTACAAAATGCTAAAAACAAAGCGGCATCTCGCCCGCAGACACAAAAATGAATTTGCCAGTATCCCTTAAAAAAAATGTAACGGTGTTTTTTTGCCTACTGCTATGCGCGGGTGCAGTTTTTGCTTCCAGTGCAGCGCCAGAAAAAAAAGTGCCGCAGGCGAAAGAGGACGATGCGTTTTCCAACATCCAGATTTTCACGAGGGTCATGGAGATAATAAGACGCCACTATGTGGACAAGGAAAAGATAAGCTATCAAGCACTGACTTACGGGGCACTCAAGGGGATGCTTGGGGCACTGGATCCGCACAGTCAATTCATGGAACCCGATGTGTTCGCCGCGATGAAAGAGGAGACAGAGGGCGAGTTTGGCGGACTCGGCATCACGATCAGCGTGCGCGATGGATGGGTGACAATCGTCACTCCGATGGAGGACACGCCCGGTTTTAAAGCTGGCTTGCAATCTGGCGACCGCATACTGCGCGTGGACAGGAAGTCCACAGAACGACTCACTTTGGGCGAGGTCGTCAAGCGGCTTCGCGGTGAAGTGGGTACACCCGTTATTCTCACTGTGCTGCGTCCAGCGACCGATGAGATAAAGGAGTTCAACATAGTCCGCGCAAACATAAAACTCGACAGCGTGAAGGAAGTGAAACTCCTGCCACCCGAAATTGCTGGCAGCGAAAAGATCGGCTACATCCGTGTCACGCAGTTCAACGAGCCTACTAGCAAAGAGTTCGAGGCAGCACTACAAAAGCTTGAAAAACAGAGTATGTCCGCGCTGGTGGTTGATTTGAGAAACAACCCCGGAGGGCTACTAGACACGGCGGCTGGAGTGGCTGGTAAATTTATCCCTGCGGGCGACTTGATTGTTTCTACGGAAGGGCGTGCGTCTTTACGCAGCCCCGATAGCGGAGCGTCGGTGGTCAGGAGCGTCCACGAACCCAAGCACCTCGGGTATCCCGTAGCTGTGCTGGTCAACACGGGCAGTGCGAGCGGAGCCGAGATTGTTGCTGGGGCACTAAAAGACTCCAAAAAAGCAGTAGTCATAGGAGAAACAACTTTTGGAAAAGGGAGCGTGCAAAGCGTTCTGCCTCTTCCAGACCAGTCTGCCATCCGGCTGACCACGGCCAAATACTATACACCAAGCCACCGCGAAATTCACCAGCACGGTGTCGAACCTTCTGTTTTTGCGCCCATGAGCCGTGACATGGAAGAAAAGCTGTGGCTATTGAAAAGCGGCGCGCCGTTGAACAACGAAGATAAAAAATTTGTGTCTGACGCATGCGACACTCAGCTTGAGCGGGCGGTTTTTTTGCTCAAAGGGATACGGCTGTATGCTGGTAGGCTCCACTCGTCTAACCGCTGATTTTTTTCATGAAAAAATTTGCGCTCTTTTTGCAGGCGGCAGCGATGTTGCTCTGCCCTGTGATGGCCGAAGCACAAACTTTACAGGTAGCGGCAGACACTAGCCTGAAACTTGTTTTACAGGACTTGGCTGGGCGTTTTATAGAGGGGCGTTCCGTAGGTGTGCAGATTAACCTCGCTCCAAGTGGCATCCTCAGAAAACAGGTTTTGACCGATGACTCTCTGGATATTTTTATCGGAGCCGCTCCCGGCGAGATAGAGGAGCTTTCCAAGCTTAATAAAATACAGGCTGACACAGTCAAGACTCTGGCCGAGAACGAAATAGTCATCGTCTCATCTTGGCCGTTGAGAAAGGATCAGAATACGGACTGGGTTTCGCTCATAAAAGGAGAATGGGAACGAGTAGCCGTTGCCAGTTCTGAGACATGCATGTCAGGAGTTGCTGCTCTCGCATTGCTCAAGGCAAAAAAGATATTGGATGATGTGGAGGACAAGCTCATATACGAATCCGATTCCGACCGCGTGCTGGACAATTTGAAACGGGCACAGGTGGCTGCTGCAATAGTTTACCGGAGCGACATAAGACGCCTACAGCCGCGTGCGACATACCATGTTTTTGAGGCCGACGAAACATCGCTGCCGCCTATCGTCTATTGTGGAGCCGTTTTGAAACAATCCAAATTTTCAGCCGAAGCGGTGCGGTTTCTGGAGTTTTTGAAGTCTGCCGAAAACAGCCAGACATGGGCCGATTACGGTTTTTCTCCTGTAGAAGGGCAGGACAGAATAGACGGAGCCAAATCTAAAGATGAAGAAAACACCGGAGCAGCACACTCGTCGAGCCAAGAAAAAAATCATCTTGCCCCAAACACTGAAAAAGATGACAAAAAGTAGCGTGTTTTTTTGAACCCAGATTTTGCATTATTCTAATTTGCTTTTAAGGTGAGCAAAAATGGCTGAGGATTTTTTGTGGTTGGGCTAGGAGCAAGGAAGGAGGATGTCCGTTGCGATACCTGACCGACGAGCAACGAAGAGGACGGGCTGTTTTCATCGTCATCCTTCGGACAGTCGTGGGGAGGGGCGTTTGCCGTTGTTGCTCCTCAGTCACAGGTCTC
>JFJP01030189.1_pt1 | contig 25550 bp, 22 predicted proteins | sample 431651 | NCBI WGS metagenome assembly JFJP01 (sample SAMN02602958, study PRJNA72255) | Microbial mat metagenome, whole genome shotgun sequencing project. | biome: fresh water; feature: sink hole; material: water; isolation source: purple microbial (photo- and chemosynthetic) mats found in...
ATGGGCTGTAGATGTTGAAAGGCAGCTCAGGAACTTCAGGCGACACCGGTACCGGGCTGGCAGGCCCACCATCGGAGTTGCTTAGGTCGGATTCGCGGCAACCGGGCAGTTTTCCGGTTCCTCTCAGGGAAGATCGAGCGCCGATTCAGGGATCCGGATCCATCGAGCACTATCAGTTCGTGCTGATTAACGACGGAGGTCTTTATGGAATTCACGGAATGCCTGAAGGACGGGCTCACTCTGACCCTTAAGTCAGGCTTGCTCTGCGCGGTCATGCTGATGCCCGCGACAGCACTGGCTCAATCGCCGGAGGTCGTCCATAGCGACGAACCTGCGCCAGTGGCCATGGCCGTGGAAGCGGAAGACACCGCCGCCAGCCCCTTTGTTGCCGATACCACGGTTGCCAAGTCCGCTGATCAACGGAAAATCACCCGGTTATCTGGACATATTCAAAGCAAGTATCGGGTTTCCGAAGCCAAGGCCCGACACATTGTGCAGGAGGCCATTGAGAATGCGGAGCGCCACCGTTTGGACCCGGAACTGATTCTGGCGTTGATCGCCGTTGAGTCCACGTTTAAGGAGCGAGCCGTGAGCCGGGTCGGCGCTCGCGGCCTCATGCAGGTCATGGCCGGCGCTCATGCGGGTAAGATCAGGGAAATCGGCGGCTCTCACCAGTTGTTTGATCCGACCAAGAATATCCATGTTGGCTCACGGATCCTGGTCAAGTACCTGAATGCTCATTCCGGCAATCTGCGCCGGGCGTTGCTGAGTTATAACGGCAGCCTGGGCACCCGGTCCAAATTCCCGGATCGAGTCATGCGGATTTACCGCGACCTGCAACGGGTCACGGTCGAGGGCTGATCCAATCCCTGTCGCGGCCAGTGTCGATTCCGGTATTCCATATATAATGAGTCGAATCTCTGGCCGCGATCCGACTCCATGCCGCATTCCACACCTGATCTTGCTGTTCTGACAAATCTGCTAAATTCCAGCCGACCCTTACCGCCGGTCGACAACTGGAATCCACCCCTGCTGGGCGATATGAACCTGCGTATCGCCCGCGATGGCGTCTGGTGCCATGAAGGGACGCCGATCCAGCGCGAAACCCTGGTTCAATTGTTTGCCTCCATCCTGCGCCGCGATGACGACGGTCATTATTACTTGGTCACGCCGGTTGAAAAATGGCGCATCCAGGTCGATGACGCGCCCTTCCTGGCCATCCGGGTTGACGCTACCGGGACTGGTGTTGCGCAATGTCTGACGTTCACCACCAACGTCGGTGATGTCGTGATCGCCGATCCCGACCATCCACTGATCGTTGAATATCGTACCGTTGGCGGCGAACCTGCGCCCTACATTCACGTGCGCGGGCGATTACGCGCATTGCTCAGCCGGGCGGTTTTCCTGGAACTGGCGGAACGGGGCGAGGAACGACTGACCGCCGACGGCCTGGACTATGGGGTGTGGAGTCAGGGGCAATTTTTCTGCCTCGGTCGCCTGGATGAAACGGCCTGACGCCCATGCGCTCACTCCTGCTGACGCTGTTGCGCACGATAGTCCTGTTGCCGTCTTACGCGCTGGTGCTCCTAGTGCGTCTCCTCAAATGGCTCATCGCGCCTCCTCTACTATTGTTGCAAATCGTGATCGGTGTGCCGTTGACGCTAACGCGGGCCCGGCAACCCATCCGTCCACGCTTTATCCCGCTGGCTGAGGCGGAACTCCCGGATGTGGCCTGGATTGCCCTGACCGACGCTACCGAGGCGCTGGCCGCTGATGGGTTCGTCCCACAGGGCGACTTCCGCTGCGATGAATTGGTTCAGAACGCTACGCTATGGCTGCGGTTATTGGCGGAACCGGATGGAGAGATCATCGCCCTTATTGGCCATATCGAATTCTCCGGTCAGCGACCGTCCCAACAGTTCACCAAATTTTCCACTGAATTCAGCGATGGCCGGGTGCTGGATATCAGCAATTTCAGTTTGCCCTACAGCTTGCCCGCGCCTCCCTGGCTGGCTCGTTTGCAGCTCAAGGATGTCTGGGATCCGCGAGCATTATCCGTATTGCATCGCGAGTTGGTGGTATCCCTGACACAGGGCGGCGATGCGACCGGTATTGAACGCGCCGATCGCGATCCGGCCCGGGGGCTGGCCGAGAGTTACGCCCGCGAAATTCAGGCGCTGATTGAACAGGGCTGGTTGCGGATTGAAGAGAATCAGGTGCGGATGACCCGGCGCGGGGCGCTAACCGGCGTTTGGCGGCAGGCCTGGCCGTTGGCGAGCCTGTATCTGCGGGCGGCAGATCGCTATTCCCGCCGTTTATTGGCCGAACATGATATCGATGTTGACGAGATGACCGGCAGCGCCCTGTCCATCGTGGTCTACTGCGAGCCGTTGCCGACGGACGCCAGCGCAATCACCACAGTTTGGGCGGGCTATGAATACGTTCGGCCCCTGGCCCAGCGCACTGATCCGGAGGCGGTGTTGGAAGCGGTTGTCGTGGAATTGGCCCATGACGAGGCGGGCCACACCGTGTTCTGTGAATTCCGCTATGCTTTCCGCAGTTGTCGCTGTCAGCCTGAGCGGCGCATCCGTCGCCTGTGCGGTTTCGACATTTTGCTGGACCCGGTGGACGGTGAACTGGCCGTGACCGCGATGGATCGGGAATTTGATCAGGCGGACGATGAGGGGGAATGGCGCGAGATGATCGCCGTTTCACCGCTGCAACCGTTGCGGCCCGGTCCCTGGTTGCGCGATCTCGATACGGTATTGCCTGCTGCCTTGCAGGCGCTGAAGGCGTATCCGGAAGCGGGACTGATCGAACCGGATTCCGCATCGCTGTATAGTGACGAAGAGGGCGTCCCACGCTGGCAGGTCGTCGCCTGGACGGAAGACGATACACCGCTGCATATCGAACTGGACGCACGGGTTTGATGTGTTCAGGGTACTGGTCATCTTATAGAGGAGAGAAGTCATGCTCGAAGGTTTTTCAGCATTTGTCATTGGCGTAGTGATTCTGGCGATTATCCTGGTCTTCCTCGGCGTGAAGTCCATCCCGCAGGGTATGGAGTACACCGTGGAACGCTTTGGCCGCTATACCGAGACCATGCGCCCCGGCCTGAATTTGATCATTCCGGTGATTGACCGCATCGGTCATAAAATTAATATGATGGAGACGGTGCTGGATGTTCCCTCGCAGGAAATCATTACCAAGGATAACGCCATGGTCCAGGTGGACGGGGTGGTGTTTTATCAAGTGCTGGACGCCGCCAAGGCCGCTTATGAAGTGAATAATCTGGAATTTGCGGTGCTCAATCTCACCATGACCAATATTCGCACGGTCATGGGTTCGCTGGACCTGGACGAGTTACTGTCCAAGCGCGATGAAATCAATGCCCGCTTACTTAACGTGGTCGATGAAGCGACGACGCCCTGGGGTCTTAAAGTGACCCGCATTGAAATCAAGGATATCGCCCCGCCAAAAGATCTGGTGGAATCCATGGGCCGGCAGATGAAGGCTGAACGCGACAAGCGGGCGGCGATTCTCACGGCTGAGGGCGCGCGGCAGGCGGCGATTCTGGAAGCGGAAGGACTGAAACAGGCGGCGATTCTGGAAGCCGAGGGTCGCAAGGAATCGGCGTTCCGCGACGCCGAAGCGCGCGAACGACTGGCGCAGGCCGAGGCTCGGGCGACCTTGATGCTCTCGGAAGCCATCGGCAAGGGCGAGATTCAGGCAGTCAACTATTTCATCGCCCAGAAGTATGTTGAGGCAATTGCTAAACTGGCTTCGGCACCGAATCAGAAGGTGCTGCTGATGCCACTGGATACGTCGGGGCTGGTGGGCACGCTGGCCGGCGTGGCTCAACTGGCGCAAGAAGCGCTGAGTAAGGATGGTCGTACATGAATGACGGGTGGCTGGAGCCGGTTTACTGGAACTGGTGGCTGTTGGGCGTCGTATTAATGGCCGTTGAAGCCCTGGTTCCCGGTTTCTTTTTCCTGTGGATGGGCGTTGCGGCGTTGCTGGTCGGATTCGTACTGGTGGCCTTGCCGGAACTGGCCTGGACCTGGCAGGTGCTGCTGTTCGCAATTCTATCGGTGAGTTCCATCGTGGTCTGGCGGTGGCGACTGCGCGGGCACCCGACGCATACCGACGATCCCTTGCTCAATCGCCGCGGCCATCAATACATTGGCCGGGTGTTCACCCTGGATGCACCGGTGGTCAATGGGCACGGCAAGATCCGGGTCGATGACAGCACCTGGAAAGTGTTGGTGGATCAGGATTGTCCGGCGGGCGTTCGATTGCGGATTGTCGACGTGGATGGGGTGATGCTGAAAGGGGAGGTAGAAAAATAAGGCACCAGGGTTTCAGGCAGGTTGCCTGGTCTGATGCCTCAATGCCGGTCTTCTGACCTCTTCAGACTTCCCGATGAATAGCGAACGGTGAAAACGCCTGACAGACCGGCATCACTTCCACCCGATTGATATTGACGTGTGCCGGGCGCGTCGCTGCCCAGTACACCACATCGGCAATATCCGCCGCCGCCAGGGGCTGGGCACCATCGTAAATTCGTCCGGCCTTGCTGTCGTCGCCTTTGAAGCGCACCAGTGAGAACTCGGTTTCCGCCATCCCCGGTTCCACATTAGTCACCCGGACTTTCGTCCCGAGCAGATCGGTGCGCAGGTTGAGCGAGAATTGTTTGACGAAGGCTTTGGTGCCGCCGTAGACATTGCCGCCCGGATAGGGATAGTTACCGGCGACGGAGCCGATATTGACGATGTGGCCGCGATTGCGCTCGACCATGCCCGGCAGGACCGCCCGAGTGCAGTACAGCAGACCCTTGATATTGGTGTCCACCATGTCCTCCCAGTCCTGCATATCACAGCGCTGGGCCGGTTCCAGACCCAGCGCCAGCCCGGCGTTATTCACCAGCAGGTCAATCGCCGCAAATTCCGCAGGCAAGGCGGCAATAGCGGCTTTCACGGCGGCTTCATCCCGGACATCCAGGGGAAAGGCATGAACCGGTGTCATCGCCGCCAGTTCAATGCGCAACTCGTCCAGACGTTCCTGGCGGCGGCCACAGAGCAGCAACTGCCAGCCTTCAGCGGCGAAGCGGCGGGCGCAGGCCGCGCCAAATCCAGAAGTGGCGCCAGTAATCAAAGCAATCTGAGACATCGGATAACCCTCTGCTGAAATGGAAATGGCGCTAAAAATACAACCATAAAATCATGCTCAGCGACACACAACCGACCACGCCATTGAGCGGCAACCCGATCCGCAGATAATCGCTGAACCGATAACCGCCCGGCCCGTACACCATCAAATTCGTCTGATAGCCAATCGGGGTCGAAAATTCTGCGGAGGCCGCCATCATGATGGCAATGGCAAACGGCACCAGGCTGGTGTTCAAGCTCGCAGTCACCGCTTGGGCAATGGGAAACATCAGTAGCGCCGCCGCATTGTTATTGATGACCGCGGTAAACAGCACGGTTGCCAGGTAAATCATCACCAGGTTCAGCGTGGGCGAATCGCCAGCCAGTTTGACAATGCCCATGGCCACCGCCAGTGCTAACCCGGTGCTTTGTAACGCCGCGCCAATGCCAAAACCTGCCGCAATGACCAGTAACACCGACCAGTCCACGCTTTGCCGGGCACCCGCCACACTGACGCAGCGGGTGAGCACCATCAAGGCGGCTGCGCCCAGCGCGGCATCGAACATATCGAGGACGTTAAATCCGGCCAACAGCACCATCGTGACCAGAATACCGAGCGCCAGCAACGCCCGTTCGTGACGGGGCGGCGTCGAATCCGGCACAGCACTGACCAGAAAGAAATCCCGGTTATTGCGATGCCCTTCCAGAAAACCGACGCCCGCTTCCACCAGCAGAATATCGCCGGGTCGCAGCACGATGTCGCCAATCTTGCCCGGCAACCGCTCGCCATTCCGCGCCACCGCAATGACGACCGCCTTGTAGCGATTGCGAAAGCGGCCATCGCGGATGTTGCGACCGACCAGCGGGCAGGTATTCGAGACCACTGCTTCGACCAGCAACCGGTCACTACGCCGCTCGGCCAGCTTGAACACCTGATTGGAAGCTGCCGTCAGGCCGCGAAAGCGTTGCAAATCGACGACCGAATCGACGCCGCCGACAAACACCAGCCGGTCGCCGCCTTGCAGAATTTCCTGGGGCGACACCGCCGGTAAGATGATGCCGCTGCGGTCAATTTCCATCAGGTAGCAATCGGGCAAATGGCGTAACCCGGCGGATTCAATGGTTTTGCCCACCAGCGGGCCGTTGAGATCGACCAGCATTTCCATGGTGTAACGCCGCGGATCATCATTGGGCGACATGGCGGGTCGTCGATCTGGCAACAGCCAGCGACTGGTCAGAATGACGAAGAGCACCCCAGCCACCGCCATCGGCAAGCCAATCGGCATAATCTCGAACATGCCCAGATTGATATGGGCGCGTTCAATCAACAGGCCATTGACGACCAGATTCGTGCTGGTGCCAATCAGGGTGCAGGTACCGCCGAGAATGGCGGCATAGCTGAGCGGCAGCATCAGCTTGGACACCGGCAGTTGATACTTGCGCGCCCACTCGCCGACGCCGGGGATCATCATCGCCACTAACGGCGTGTTATTGAGAAAGGCACTCAATGCCGTGACGGGCAGCATCAGCCGCAACTGCGCCCGAGCGACCGACGTTGTCCGCCCTAGCATCTGTTGCGCCAGCCATTGACCGCCCCCCGTTTCACGCAACCCGGCCACGATCACATACAGCGCCCCAACGGTGATGACGCCCTGGTTGGCCAAACCCTGGAACGCCTTGCTGGCGGGGACAATCCCCACCAGCACCAGTAAGATCAGCCCGCCGAGGAACAGCATGTCGGCGGCGATCCGCGTCATCGCCAGCAAGCCCATCATCCCGATAATCAGAATGCCGGTAAACCACGCCTCCCACCCCATGATCATGGTTGTCCCCGATTCAAGCACCGCGCAGGACTCGCCGTTCGCGTAGATAACCGAGGATCCGCTCCAGACTCACCTCGACCGAATCCCGTTCGGTATCCAGCGTCAATTCCGGCCGCTCCGGCGCTTCGTAGGGGGAATCAATACCGGTAAAATCGCGGATGACCCCGGCGCGAGCCTTGGCGTACAGTCCCTTGGGATCGCGGCGCTCACAGGCTTCCAGCGAGGCTTGGATATGCACTTCAACGAAATCCCCTTCGGGAACCAGCGCTCGTACCAAGGCCCGGTCGGCGCGGAACGGCGAGATGAACGCGGTAATCACGATCAATCCGGCGTCAGCGAACAGCGCCGCCACTTCGCCAATCCGGCGAATGTTTTCAATGCGCTCATCCTTGGAAAAGCCCAGATCGCGGTTCAGGCCATGGCGGACATTGTCGCCATCCAGCAGGTAGCTGTGATAGCCCAGTTGCATCAACCGCTGTTCCAGGCCATTGGCCAGCGTGGATTTGCCCGAACCGGACAGGCCGGTCAGCCAGATCACGCAGGGGCGTTGTGCCTTCTGATTGGCGCGTTCCGCTTTGGTGACCCGGTGCTCATGCCAGACCACGTTCCGCGATTTGTCCACCAGTTGCCGAATGACCGGACGGACGATCATCCCCGCGCCCACCGTGGCGTTGCTGACCCGATCCATGATGATAAAGCCACCAGTGCCGGGAATTTCCTCATAGGCGTCGAACGGCACTGGCTGATTCAGGTTGAAGCGGCAATAACCGATTTCATTCAGCCCCAGTTCTTCGGCGCGTTGATGTTCCAGCGTATTCACATCCACCCGGTAATGCAGGGTTTCCGGCGTCGCGGGCAACACGCGAGTTCCCAGTTTGAGATCGTACTGCCGACCGGGCAACAGCGGGGCATCGGCCATCCACACCACTCGGGCGTCAAACGCCTCAGCAACCGGCGGCAGGCTGTCCGGATGCACCAGCAGATCGCCCCGGCTGACGTCGATTTCATCATCCAGCGTCAGGGTAACAGCCTGACCGGTGAAGGCTTCGGGCAACGTGCCTTCAGCGGTCACGATGGTAGCGACCCGCGACCGCCGCCCGGAGGGTAACGCGACGACTTCATCGCCGGGATGCACGATGCCGGCGGCGACCGTGCCGCAGAAGCCGCGAAAATCCAGATGGGGACGGTTGACGTATTGGACTGGGAAACGGAAATCGTGCGGATTCAGATCCACCTCAATTTCTACCGTTTCCAGCAATTCCAGCACGTTGGGTCCCTGATACCAGGGCATGGCGGTAGACGCTTGCACGATGTTATCGCCACGCAGTGCCGATACTGGCACACAGCGCACGTCCCGCACGCCCAGCTTGCCCACGAATGCCTGGTAGTCGGTGCTGATGTGGTCGAAGACGGCCTGATCAAAGTTGACCAGATCCATTTTGTTCACCGCCAGCAGCAAATGGCGGATGCCCAGCAGGGAAACGATAAAGCTGTGGCGGCGGGTCTGCACCTGGACGCCTTTGCGGGCATCGACCAGCAGGATGGCTAACTGGGCGGTTGATGCGCCGGTGGCCATATTGCGGGTGTACTGCTCATGGCCGGGGGTGTCGGCAATAATGAACTTGCGTTTCTCGGTGGAGAAATAGCGGTAGGCCACATCAATGGTAATGCCCTGTTCCCGCTCGGCCTGTAAACCGTCCACCAGCAGCGCCAGATCGAGTTCTTCGCCAGTCGTGCCGTATTTCGTGGTATCGCGGCGCACCGCAGCGAGCTGATCCTCATAGATCAACTGCGTGTCGTACAGCAACCGGCCGATCAGCGTGCTCTTGCCATCATCGACGCTGCCGCAGGTGATGAAGCGCAGTAAATCCTTGCGCTCGTGGGTTTCCAGATAAGCCTGGATATCGGATTCGATGAGAGGGGAGGCGTGCGACATATCAAAAATACCCTTGGCGTTTTTTCTCTTCCATCGACCCGGCGGCATCGTGGTCAATCAGCCGCCCCTGGCGTTCGGAATTGCGGGTCAACAGCATTTCCTGAATGATCTCCGGCAGGGTGGTGGCGTGCGAGCGGATGGCACCGGTCAGCGGATAACAGCCCAAGGTGCGGAACCGGACCCATTCCATTTTCGGCGTTTCGCCCGGTGCCAGCGGCATCCGGTCATCGTCGACCATGATCAGCGTGCCATCGCGCTCCACCACCGGCCGTTCAGCGGCCAGGTACAGCGGGACAATCGGAATATTTTCCAGATGGATGTACTGCCAGATGTCCAGTTCGGTCCAGTTGGACAGCGGGAACACCCGGATGCTTTCGCCCTTGCGGACGCGACCGTTATACAAATTCCACAATTCGGGTCGCTGATTCTTCGGATCCCAGCGATGGTTGCGGTCACGGAAGGAGTAAACCCGCTCCTTGGCCCGTGAACGCTCCTCATCGCGGCGCGCGCCACCGAAAGCTGCATCGAAACCATAACGCTCCAGCGCCTGTTTCAGCGACTGGGTTTTCATGATGTCGGTATGCACTTGGGAGCCGTGCGTAAAGGGGTTGACGCCCTGGCGCACCCCGTCTTCGTTGATATTGACCAGCAGTTCCAATCCCAGCCGCTGAGCCTGTGCATCGCGAAACTGGATCATTTCCCGGAATTTCCAGGTCGTGTCGACGTGCAGCAGCGGAAACGGCGGTTTACCGGGATGGAACGCCTTGAGCGCCAGTTGCAGCATCACCGAAGAATCCTTGCCGATCGAGTACAGCATCACCGGCTTTTCAAATTCGGCGACGACCTCGCGGATGATGTGAATGCTCTCCGCTTCGAGTTGCTTGAGATGAGTGAGTTTATGCGGGTCCATGGAATCCAACAGGCAGGCGGCGGAAATGTAACGGCCTCGCTGGTTTTTCGGTGAGCGACCGGCGAGGCGAATGGGGGATGGCGATTGTCGGCTGTCCGGCGCCTCAAGGTCAACAGGTCAAGTTTGAGATCCGCATGGGCGGTGGCAAGCATTTGCAAAATTATTTTGCCTTATACTGTTCAAACAGATGCGGATTCTTCCAGAAGTGTGGCCTGACCTTTGCCCGGTTCCCCTTGATACCCCCCCACCTGAGTCCGAACCATGCCTGATCAATGCGCCCGTTGATGGTATGATTGCGAAGTTGCGGCTTGACCTAATCATTATTGTTGCGGATGTTCTGCATACCTATCGCAATATCGACCGGACAAAGCAGTCCGGTATCTGGTGATGAACTATCTGCAGACCGTGAATTGACCTTTGAACGATAGGCTAAACAGGAGGATTTAAGACCATGCCAAGCGGTTTCGCCGAACGAAGAGCGCCCCTGACCCCTGTGGAATCCCACATCCATTCCGACCGGAACACCGGATCCGCACCGGGTCAGTTTATGGGTGATATCAGCCCTACAGAAACCTGGCAGGCTCTGCAAAGCCAGGCGGAAGCGGTGCTAGTGGATGTTCGCACCCGCGCCGAATGGGCGTATATCGGGGGACCGGACCTCGCCAGTCTGGGTAAACCCGTGATTCAGGTGGAGTGGCAGATGTCCCCGACGATGGATCGCAATCCCGGGTTCGTCAAAGAGTTGCAAGCCCAGGTGACCTCAGGGCAGGTCGTCTACCTCCTGTGCCGCAGCGGCATTCGGTCGCGGAGTGCGGCGGAACTGCTCGGGCAACTCGGCTATACCACCTACAACGTGGCAGAAGGTTTTGAGGGATCTATCGACGGTAACGGCCACCGGGGCGCGAGTGGCTGGCGCGCCGAGAATCTGCCCTGGAAACAAAGCTGATTCGCTATAGGCTTCATCGTCTTTCAGCCGGAATGGCCGACTTCCCGAACCCCGCCGCTTCGCGCCACCCCTCCTTGGCCAAGGAGGGGAATCCGGAAATCCGGCGATCATCGAGAAAGGCTATGTAGCCGCGCCCGCCGCAACACTCAACCTAGCGCCCGGCGAGCGATGCCTTTGGGCTTGCGCTTCTTCAACCGTAGCGCCTCCTTCTGCCGCCGTTCGGCCGAGTCAATCATGATTTCTTGCGTACCCCGTGGGTCATCGCCCTCGCCGGGCGTCCGCTGGAGATAACTGCCATCTGGTTGCATCTCCCAGGCACTGCGCCGGTCGTTGAGTTGCACATCCAGAATCTGCCGCAATTCGCGCTGTAATTCTGGGGTATCCACCGGCGTGACGACCTCGACCCGGCTTTCCAGATTGCGTTTCATGCAGTCGGCAGAACCAATGAAATACTCCTCGTTGCCCCCGTTACGGAAGTGGAAAATCCGCGTGTGTTCCAGGAATCGCCCGACAACGCTGATGACCCGCACCGTATCGGAAATGCCCGGAATGCCCGGTCGCAACCGGCAGGTGTCGCGCACGATCAAATCGACCTTGACGCCCGCCTGAGCCGCCCGGTACAGCGCCGCCGTGACTTCCTTATCTTCCAACGCATTCATTTTGAATTGAATTAGCGCGGACTTGCCAGCGTTGGCGTGACCGATCTCCCGTTCAATCTTCGCCAACAGCGCCGGTTTCAGCACCTTGGGCGCAGGCAGCAGCTTGCGGTAATTGCGCTTGGGGACGTAACCGGTGGTCAGATAGTTGAATAACTCGGTTAAATCCTCGCCAATGATCGGATCGCAGGTCAGCATGCCCAGATCGCTGTACATGCGGGCGGTGCCGGCGTGATAGTTGCCGGTGCCGATATGGGCATAGCGGCGCAGGCCGTTGAAGTCGCGGCGCACGACCAGAATCACCTTGCTGTGGGTTTTCAATCCCACTACGCCATAGGTGACATGAATACCGGCCTCTTCCAGCCGATTCGCCCAGCGGATATTGGCCGCTTCGTCAAACCGCGCTTTCAATTCCACGACAACCGCGACCTGCTTGCCATTTTGCGCGGCGTCAATCAGATATTCGATGATCTTGGAATCTTCCGAGGTGCGATACAGGGTCATCTTGATCGCCAGCACCTTGGGATCGAGGCTGGCTTCCAGCACAAACCGTTCGACGGAAGTCGCAAAGGATTCGTAGGGGTGCTGCAACAGAATCGGCCCGGCTTCGCGGATGATGTGGAAGATATTGCGCTTGTCGTTCAGCTTGGGATGGTCGAGGGGATGGTGCGACGGATCATGCAGTTCGGGTCGGTTAATGGCGACAATCTGGAACAGATCATTGAGCGCCATCATCCCGTCCACTTCAAACACCTCGTTCACCTCATCCAGCCCCAGTTCTGCGGCCAGCATTCCCCGATGGATCGGATCCATATTCTTTTCCACCTCCAGCCGCACAATGGGGGCGACCTTGCGCTCGCGCAGTTCCGATTCAATCATCACCAGCAAATCGTCGGCCTGATCTTCAGCGCGCTCGGTAATCGCGTTGCGGGTCACGCGGAACAGTTCGCAGGCCTCAATAACCATGCCCGGAAACAGCAGATCCAGGTTATTGGCCATGACATCTTCCAACGGGACGTACAGATCCTCATCGCTGACCTTGAGGAAACGTGAAATCCCCGAACCAATAGGCACCTTGATCCGCGCCAGACCACTGGCGTCGTCATTGGCATAGTGAACCGTCACCAGCAAATTGAGCGACAGATTGGAAATGAACGGGAAGGGATGGGCCGGATCCATGGTCTGCGGTGTGACTAGCGGGAAGATGTTGCGGATATAGTAATCCCGCATCAGCTTGCGCTCGGCCTCGGACAGGCGCTTGTAGCTGCGCAGCCGGATACCTTGCGCCTTGAGTAAGTTATGCAAGTGGGAAGCCAGTACCCGCTGCTGATCGACAATATCGCGCACGACAGCCAGACACTCACTCAACTGCTGCTCAGGGCTGCGGCCATCCACCGATAGTTCCCGCACCCGCGCCCCAATTTGCTGTTTCAGCCCGCCGAGGCGCTTCATGAAGAATTCGTTGAGGTTCGAACTGACAATGGCCAGGAATTTGATCCGTTCCAGCAAAGGGGTGCGCTCATCGTGGGCCTCATGGAGCACCCGCTGGTTAAACGCCAGCCAGGTCAGTTCCCGGTTCAAATACCATTCGGGGGCGTTGGAATCAAAAACCGTTGGGGCGGGTTCCGGTTCGGGTTCTGGAGTGATAGCTTCAACCGGGCGTTCACTGGTGCGCTTGCTGCGCGGTGGGGCAGGGGGGGATTCGGCTTCCTGGGCAGGAGCCTGGATAGGGTCAGTCATGATCTTCACGCCTTGGGCTAAAAAAGTGGTCGTTTGTCGTCTTTCAATCTGAAGTAGCCGACTTCTCGAACCACCCCTCCTTCGCCAAGGAGGGGAATCCGCAAATCCGGCGATCATCGGGAAAGGATCTATGGCGAATCAGTGTCCGGCCAGCGCGGATTCCAGCCGTTCGCATAGCGTCCGCAAGACTTCGATGCGCGCATGGCGTTTATCGTTCGCGGCAACCAGCGTCCACGGCGCCTGATGGGTGCTGGTGCGCTCCACCAGGTCGTTGACCGCCAGTTCGTAGTCGGCCCAGCGTTCGCGGTTGCGCCAGTCTTCATCCGTCAGCTTCCAGGCTTTGTAGGCGATCTGTTCGCGTTCCTGGAAGCGCCGTAACTGCTCATCCGGGGTGATGTGCAGCCAGAATTTCAGCAACACGATGCCGCGTTCCACCAACTGCGCTTCAAAGTCGTTAATCTCGGCATAAGCGCGTTGCCATTCGCGGGTGCGGGCGAAGCCTTCGATGCGCTCGACCAGGACCCGCCCATACCAACTGCGGTCATAGATGGTGACCCGACCCGCACGCGGCAGATGTCGCCAGAATCGCCAGAGATAGTTGTGTGCGGCTTCTTCATCGGTGGGGGCGGCGATTTGAATCACCTGATAATCACGGGCGTCTAGGGCGGCGGTGATGCGGCGGATGCTGCCGCCCTTGCCCGCGGCGTCCCAACCCTCGAAGACCAGCAGCGTCGATACCTTCTTCTCACGGGCGGCGCGATGCAGTTGATTGAGTTTAGCCTGGTAACGTTTCAGTTCAGTGTCATAGACGTCCTTGGCCAGGGTTTTGTCCATCGCCAGCCGGGACAGGATCGTGACCACCGGCACCCCCCCGGTGTCCAGAGTGGTCGGCTTCTTCTCGCCGTTGCTGCTGATGGCTGGCGCTTTGGATTCGTCCAGCCGGAAACGGATCGCATCGCGGATGGCCGTCGCGACGGCAACACTGCGATAGCGCTCGTCGTAACCTTCCACAATCTTCCACGGTGCCAGTCCGGTGCTGGTCTTCAGGATCGCTCGTTCGGCGGCGGCGATGAACAGGTCGTACATCTCCCAGTGCTGCCAGTCGCGTTTGGAAATCCGCCAGTGCAGTAGGGGATTTTTCTCCAGTTTGCGTAACCGGTCTTTCTGGGCGTCCTTGGAGAGATGCATCCAGAACTTTAAAATCAGCGCGCCATCATCGGCCAGGGTCTGTTCGAAGGTCTTGATGCGTTCTAGTCGTTCGTCAAAGTTGGCGACATCATCGCGGCCAAACACGCGATTCAGGATGGGCATGGAGTACCAGGAACTGAGGAACAGGCCGATGCGGCCTTTGGGAGGCAGCTCCCGCCAGAATCGCCAGTACTCCGGCCGGTCACGCTCCTCGTCGGACGGCTCGCCGAAGGCACTGGTCATTAACCAGCGTGAATCAAGCCACTCATGCAGTTTGTTGACGGTTTCGCCCTTGCCCGCACCATCCACACCGGCAAATACGACGATAACGGGAAACGGGGCTTTGCGTAATTCCATCTGCATCATCAGCAATTCTTCCCGCAACTGGGAAACCTGCAGGTGATACTCCTCTTTTGGCAGCTTGCGTTGCAGTTCGGCAGTTCTGAACATGGTGATCCTCGCGGGCGAAAATATCGGATAGGCGCTGAAAGAGCAGGCAGCGGGTGAGCGTCCTGTCGGGGATTACAGCCGCCTGGTTTGGTGTTAATCTTAATCCAGTTGACCGACATACGCTCGACTCTCCCGCTTGAGTCCCGACGGCTCCAACCGTAAAAAAAGAGACCAAGCCAATGATCAGTAAAGGAGAAACTAATGAAGCGGCGACTTTTGGCCGGTCTGATTCCCATGTTAATGCCGGTTCTGCTGGCGCTGTCCAACCCCGTCCATGCGGATATTTATGCGTTTGTGGACAAAAACGGGGTGCGGCACCTCAGTAATGTACCCAATGATCCGCGTTATAAACTGGTGATGCGCACCCCCGCCTACAGCAAGCAGGCGACCTTACCTTCCAGTTATGCGCCCATCAATCTGAATGGCGGCGTGACCATCACCCCGCGCAACTATGCGCAAAGAGCCGCCGGGATCAAGCCGCGCCGGGTGAATGAAAAAAACCGCCAGCAGTTCGCCGCCGACGTCAACCGCATTGCCGCCTATCACCGTCTGGAACCGGCACTGCTTCATGCCGTGATCAGCGCCGAGTCTTCCTACAATCCCTGGGCGGTTTCTCCCAAGGGCGCCATGGGTCTGATGCAACTCATGCCGGGTACCGCCGAGCGGTTCGGTGTCAGCAATCCCTATGACCCAGTCGCTAATATGAATGGCGGCGCTCGTTATCTGCGCTGGCTGCTGGACCGGTTTAACGACACGCGCCTGGCGGTCGCTGCTTACAATGCCGGCGAGGGCGCGGTGCAGAAGTATGGCAACCAAATCCCGCCTTATCAGGAAACTCAAACCTATGTCGTGCGCGTGTTGGACTACTACCAACGTTATCGCATGGGTCCTTACAACACCGGGGCGGTGGCGATGAACGCCGGTTATACCGCCGGTTCCGGGGCTAACCGGGGCGCTGGCGGCATCACGATTATCACCCCGCGCACCCGTGGCCGAAATGCCGTCACGCAGGTCACCAACTCCGCGCGTCCCGGCGCGACCCCGGCACCCCGCACGTATCTGACCCCAACCGGCGACCGGGTAATTATGGGCAACAGTTCGGGTAATCGCAGCACGGTTCGTGCTGAGGTGAGCTCGCCCTCGTTTGGTAACCGGTAGCGGATCGGGCGGAGCGTCGTCAATGCATCGCGGAATGGGATTGGTGGCGGGCCTGTTGGCGATCGGCATTAGCGGTGACGTCGGTGCGGCGGAATCGCTGCAACACCGCCGGGAAGCCTTCCAGATCGCCGAGCAGTCCCTGCGCAGTGGAACCTGGGTCGATGTCGCGCCGCTGCGTGATTACCCCCTCTATCCCTATTTGCGTTACCAGGAGTTATCCCGTCGATTGGCGACCGCTCCTGCTGCCGAAGTGCGCGAGTTCCTGCAAACCTGGGGCGATACGCCGCTGGCCGGTTCGTTGCGGACGGCCTGGTTACGGCAACTCGCCAGTAGCCGACGCTGGGACGATTATCTGCGCGATGCGGTTCCGGGGCGTGAACCGACGCTGGAATGCTGGCGGCGGCAGGCGCTGCTGAATACCGGCCAGCGTGATGCCGTTGTGCAGGATTTTGCGGCGCTCTGGTTGCGCGGCAGCTCACTCCCCAATGCCTGTGATCCCGTGATTGCTGTCTGGCAAACCCAGGGTCAACCTTCCCCGGAATTGCGCTGGCAGCGGTTCGCGCTGGCGATGACTGGCGGTGATGCGGCGCTGGCTCGCTTTCTGCGGACGGAGATGACGGCAGCCGATCAGGGGTTGGCGGATGCCTGGCTGGCAGTCGCTGAAGATCCCGCGCTGATTCTGGAGGCAGCGCGGTTCAAGGCTGATGATCCACGCACTCCAGTCATTCTGGTCGATGGGTTGCGCCGCTGGTTGCGCCGTGATGCTCTGGCGGCGGCAGCAGCGCTGGATGCGTTGAAGGCGCGTGACGCAACCCTGATTCCGGCCTTGGCCGAGGTAGAGCGGCAGTTGGCGTTATGGATCGCTAGCGACTATCACCCGACGTCCATGGCGCGGTTGCGGGCGTTGCCGGAAACCGTGGTTGATCAGGACGTGCGGGAATGGCGGGTTCGAGTCGGATTGCGGCAGAGCGATTGGGTCGGCGTCCTCAGTGACATTGAAGCCATGCCGCCGGAGGACCGCAATAGTCCGCGCTGGCAATACTGGCGGGGACGGGCGCTGGAGGCGCTGGGTCGTAGCGAAGAAGCGCGTTCGGCGTATCAGCGCGTCGCGGGCCAGCGTGATTATCACGGATTTCTCGCCGCTGACCGGTTGGGCGTCGCTTATGCGATGACGCACACGCCCCTGGATATTCCGGCAACGGAACTGGATCGCTTGCTGGCCGGTTCGCCGGGTCTGCAACGGGCGCAGGAGTTGTATATTCTGGGCCGTCCAGCCGAGGCGGAGGTGGAATGGCGGTTGGCAACCCGGCTGTTCAATCCGGCGGCGCTGCAACAGGCGGCGCGGCTGGCTCATCGCTGGGATTGGCGCTATCAGGCAATTGTCACCGTCGCCCGTGCTGAACATTGGGATGATTTGGAACTGCGCTTTCCGCTGGCCTACCGTGACCGGGTGCTGGCCAGCACCGGTGCGGAGTCGCCGGTCGATCCGGCCTGGGTGTATGCGGTCATTCGTCAGGAAAGCAGTTTCCGGCCCGACGCCCGTTCACCGGTGGGGGCGCTGGGCTTGATGCAACTGATGCCCGCGACTGGTCAGCAAATCGCCCGGGATTTACGGGAGGCGGATAAGCCTAATCTGCTGCAACCGGACATCAACATTCGCTACGGCGCTTATTATTTGCAACAGATTTTGCAGCGGTTACAGAACCATCCGGTGCTGGCGACCGCGGCCTATAACGCTGGTCCGAATAAAGTGGCGCAATGGTTGCCCACCGGCGATCCATCGCCTGCGGATGTCTGGGCAGAAACCATTCCGTATCGGGAAACGCGGGCCTATGTGCAGCGGGTCATGGAATACGCCGTGGTTTACCGGTTTTTGCTCGGGTTGCAGAGTGCGGAAACCACTTTGGGCGCCCGAATGAAACCGGTGTTACCGGAGTCGGCTGGTGGCGCTTCGGGTTAACGAGCGCTTACGCACCCTACGGCCCTACCAGCCGCAATCCTGGTGGCAGCGCTTCGCCCAGCACGCGCCCGGCGTCGATCTCATCCAGTTCCACCACGTCCTCAACCATTCGTAGCCACGAAGCCGGGGCTTTCGCCGCCCGCAACCGCTGGATCACCCGTTTCCGCAAGCCATCGTTAATATCCCGTTCCCGGTCACCGCTCAAGCGGGTGAGCAGTGTTGCCGCAAAAGCTGCAGGCGTCACTGCCTTCCAGTCCAGGGTTAATACCTGTTCCAGCCATTCTGTGGCAGTGGCGGTTGGAATCACATCATGGGCGCTGCCATAGGCGGGAACCCGCGTCCCCAGCCGACCCACCGCCCACCACAGTTGCGGCGATTCACCCTTGCGCGCCAGTCGCGCTAACAGTAATTCACCGAGTTCGACCTTGCGCGTTCCCGGCAACCGCTCCAGCACCCCCGCCAGTCGCGCCAGGTCCTCGATCCCAGATGACTTTTCCTTAGCGGCTTTCCCGGTCAGGGGGCGCAACCCGGTGAGCAACTCCTCGCCTAACTGCGCCTGAGCCGTAGCATCCAGCCCGCCCGCGACTCGCCGCCATAACGTCCACCATTCCGCCCGATTCTGCGCGTCCTGCGGGTATTGCACACCCTGCTCGTACAGGGTCCACAGTTGTTGAATCCGCCATTCATCCAGGGGATAGCCGAAACCGGGCCGCAGGCAGTAACCAGCCAGGCTGAACCACAACCGTTCGTGATCAACCGACCGCCGCCGCCGCCGGACTCCGGTCCAGAGTACCCTGAACAGTTCACGCAGGAGTGGCGTTTCCCAGGTTTCGCGTTGGCCGAGCAAGCGCTCCAGGTCATTGCGCAGACCCTTGATCTCTTTAGGCTCGACATTGGGGACGCGGGCTCCGTAGAAGCGCTCCAGTCGGGCGATGGCGTCGGGAAAGCGCGGAGGCAGGCGACCTAAAGTGGCCGCATCGCCACCGCGCAATTGAAAAGCCAGCCGCCAACGTCCTTGAGGAACGCTCCCCTCTCCCTCCGGGAGAGGGGTCGGGGGTGAGGGCTGGATCGCCACGCAATCCACGTCCAGCGTTCCCACCTCGGTGAGTTGCGTCACCAGTTGCACCAGCGCCTCGCCCGCGGACTCGCTGTCAATGACCGTCGCGATGGGCGGCAACGGGGTCAAGGTTTCCGCATCCAGCGCGATGACCTCGCCCGGCTGATACGCAGCGTCACCCGTTGACGACAGCACATGGAACTGTACGGGCGCACCGAGTCGCAGCGAGAAAGTGCGATTCAGCCGGATTGCCTGGCCTTCTTCCGCGCCGCGTGGCAACAGGCAAACGCCTTGTTGACGATTACCGTCGCTATCGACCCGCAGGAAATAGCTGCGCGCTGAACCCCCACCGATTTTCAAACCGTGACCGCGCCGGGCCAGTCCATACGCCACAGCTCCCCGCGCCACCGCCAGATCGGGTTCAGGATTATCCAGTTTCCGCAACGGCTGACCGCGCCAGTCACTGAAGATGTCCAGCAACCGACCGGCCAGTGCCGCACCATGGAATACACCGCCGTTGAGCAGCACGGTATCCGGCATGGGCGGGCGGGCAGTGAACGTTTGCTCACCCAGTGCCTGACGGGCGGCGTCGGCATGACGCGCCAGAAACGCTGCCAGATGTCGGCTGATAGCGGGATCTGCGGCATAAGGCAAGCCAAATTCCACCACCGCCCCCCGACGTCCCTGGGGTCGTTCATCGATGTTAATGCGCGGGAGAAAGCCGTCCACCAGCAACACCCCGCGAGCCACTGCCCAGCACCGTGACCGTCACCCGTTCCGGCGCATCATCAGCCAGCAGGCGCTCCTTGGCCGTCCGGCATTGCTGCAACAATTGGGACAGTTCGCCGGCATTCAACCGCCCGCCGCCCAGTCGCGCCTCAACGATCCGCGCCAGGGTCAAATCCATGTTATCGCCACCCAGCATCAGATGATCGCCCACGCCAATCCGGGTCAGTTGCGGGCCGAATTCTCCCCTTTCAATTTGAATCAGGGTCAAATCGGTGGTGCCGCCGCCGACATCGCAGACCAGCAGCAACCGCGCTTCGCCGAGGGCCTCCGCCAGGTCGTCCTGATGGCGATGCAGCCAGTCATAGCAAGCGGCCTGTGGTTCCTCCAGTAAGCGCGCCTGGGGCAGACCGGCCAGATGCGCCGCTTCTACGGTCAACACCCGCGCCGCTTCGTCAAACGATGCGGGAACGGTTAGAACCAGTTCCTGCCGTTCCAGCGGTTGCCGGGGAAAGTGGTGATTCCAAGCGGCGTGAAGATGAGCGAGGTAACTGGCGCTGGCGGCGACCGGCGAGATTTTAGCAACGCCTTCCGCTGCGCCCCAAGGCAGAATCGGCGCAGTGCGATCCACGCCACTGTGGGACAGCCAGCTTTTGGCGCTGGCGACCAGCCGTCCCGGCGTCCGCGAACCACGTTCCTGCGCCAGTTCGCCAAGTACGGCATCAGCAATTTCACCGGGATCAACAAAGAGCCAGGGCAATTGTCGATCTGCCGCCGCCAGTTCGCCCTCTGCCGGGTGGTAACGCATCGATGGCAGCAGAGGTTTAGCCGCCACTGAGCCGGGCGCAACCAGTTGCTCAATGGGGAATAACCGGACCTCGCGGGTTCGATGGGACGCTTTCAAATCGGCGTAGGCGACAACCGTATGCGTCGTGCCGAGGTCAATCCCAACCAGATAGCGGGGTGTGCTGGAACGGGCGATGACTCAGCCCTCCCTGGATAGCGCGAATTTAAGGTGCCTATTTTCCATCCGGTGACCGCGCTCCTTGCTTACCAGGGCGGCAACAATCGCCGAAAACCGTGCGCCAGCACAATCAGCAGAAAGAGTAGATTACGCAAGGGAATCGCCGGCCAGAAATAACGCACCGGCGCGGCGGGCTGGCCGGTGATTTGAACCGTAGACAACCGGTTGGCCAGCGTTCGCAACAAGGGCAGGGAACGCGGCCAGTCCACAATCCCGGATCGCCAGGCTTCGGGAATGCCCGCTTCCCCGACTGTTGCGCCCACTAACGCCCCGGTAATCGCTCCAACGGTATCGGTATCGCCGCCACAGTCCAGTACCGCCGTCAGCGCCTGTTGATAGTCGTCCCCATGCCGGAACCAGGCATAGGCCGCAATGGGAACGGTGTGATAGATATAGCCGGTGACGCCCTTCGCCAGCCCCAGCCGCTCCGCCAGTTCTCCAACCGTGGCGTCATCCCGAGCCGCCTGTTCGATAGCGTCGACCAACATCTGCCAATCCCGATCATCGGAGCCGCAAGCGCGGAGCCGGGCCAGAAATGGTTCCAGCGGCGGGCGTCCGGTCAAGGCATCCTGGACAATCCAGGCCGCCAGTTCGGCAATCGCGGTCGCACCGGTGAGCGCCTTGGGATCGGTATGGGTGATGCGGGTCGAGGCGGCAACGTATGCAGCCCGGCGTTGTGGATCGTTGGCGAAAAAGGCACCGATGACCGCCACGCGCATAGCGGGACCGTTGCCGGCGGAATACACCCCGCTGTATGTCGGCGGGAAGCCCAGCCACAGTTTCCCAATTGCCCGCAAGGTGGCAAAGCCGATGCCGGCAGGCAGCGACAGCAGCCAGCCGCGCAAACTCCAGCCCAGACGGCGGGCGAAGCGTTCGGGGGAATCGGGATGGCGCAGCAGACCCTGGGCGACGAAGACGGTGTGTTCGGTGTCATCGCTGATCATGCCGCGCCCGAAAACCAGCCGATGTCGCCAACCGTTTGGAAACAGGCGTCGAACGCGGCGGCGGGACAAGCCCTCGGCAGGCAGACCCAGGGCATCGCCGACCGCGACGCCGACCAGAAGACCGTGGAGACGGGAAGTTAAAGGGGGTTCTAGGTGATTTCTCATAAAAAACCATACCGAGTTCAATCATATTCCAGAAATTAGCCACGGATAAACACGGATAAACACGGATAATTCTTTGTTTTTCTGTGTCATTCTGTGTCATTCCGTGGCTGGAATTATCACTATTAATTTGAGTGCCATTTTTTTAGAGCTGGCGTACCGGGTTTATTGCTGGCAGCGGACGCCGGTTCCCCCTAGGCCGCAATACCCGCCCGGATTTTTGGCCAGATATTGCTGATGATAGTCCTCCGCATAGTAGAAGGGCGGAGCGTCAGCAATTTCTGTAGTGATTAGGCTGTGACCCGCACGGGTTAAAGCGTCCTGATACGCGTCGCGACTGGCGAGAGCGGCGGCGTGCTGGAGGTCGTTAGCGGTGTAAATAGCGGATCGGTATTGCGTGCCGACATCATTGCCCTGCCGCATCCCCTGGGTCGGGTCATGGGCTTCCCAGAAGACCTGGAGCAGTTGTTCATACTCCATGATGGCTGGATCAAAGATGACCAGTACGGCTTCAGTGTGGCCGGTCTGGCCGCTACAGACTTCTTCATAGGTCGGATGGGGTGTAAAGCCGCCGGCATAGCCGACCGCCGTGCTATAGACGCCGGGTTGCGTCCAGAATTTCCGTTCCGCACCCCAGAAACAGCCCAGTCCGAACAGCGCCGATTCCAGACCGGCGGGAATCGGCGGTTGCAGAGGATGATCGTTGACGTAATGGCGGACGGATACGGGCATCGGGGTTGTCCGACCGGGCAAAGCGGTTTCGGGACGCGGCATCTGGATTTTGCGTGGTAGCCACAGCATAAGTTGCTCCTTGGGGGGATGAACGCTGATTCGACTGGCATCTCGGTGAACGGTTCAGCGAACCATGAGGTACGCAGCGAGCGGGCAATGCTATGATTGAATCACCCAACAATCAGGAGAACTCAACGTGTCCAGATGGCTGTCTCTCACCTTGCTTTGCGTCGGCCTGTCACCCATGGCCGTACCCGCCGCCAGTTACGATTGCACCCGAGCCACGACTCCCGCAGAAATTGCCGTGTGCGACAATCCCGGTCTCAATCAACTCGATGAGGAACTGGCGGTTTTGTACCGCTCGCTGCTGAACTCATTGCCTGTCCGGCAGGCTGACCGGATGCAGCAGGATCAACGCTCCTGGTTGAAAGCGCGTAACAGTTGCGGTGCGGAGGTGCGCTGCCTGAAAGCGCGTTATCAGGAACGTATTGCGCGGTTGAATGAGTATTGAACAGGTCATTCCCACCGAAACAGCCAAGCGCCGATCGCCATGAACCCCAGGCTCATGGCGGTCAGCGTCAGTAGATGCCCGGAGACATCGCTCAGTCCCGCGCCATCGAGCATAATCGCCCGCGCCGCGCTGATAATGTGCGTCAGCGGTGCCAGTTGCGCACACTGTTGCAGGAACGGATGCACGCCTTCCAGGGAAAACCAGACGCCGGATAGAAAGGTCATCGGCCAACTGAGGAAGTTCAGTAATCCCGCCGCCAGTTCCTCACTGGTAGTCCGCGCTGCCACGATCAGGCCTAGGCTGATCAGGCTGATCGCTCCTACCATGCACACCAGAAACAAATCAACGTATGAGCCGTGCATGGGAAAGCCGATAAACTGGTTCGTCCCGACAAATACGGCTACGGTCGTCGTCAGGGTCAGCCAGAGTCGGGACGTAACCTGAGCCAGCAGAAATTCCAGCGGCGTCAGTGGTGTCGCTTTCAAACGCTTGAGCATCCCGTTCTTGCGGTAGCGCACGATCACATAACCGACGCCAAACAGGCAACTGAACATCATGTTCATGGCCAGAATCCCCGGCATCACCCAGTCCACATGGCGAATAGCGCGACCGGTGACGGTTTGCTTGTTGAACGGCGAATCGGCCACATTGGCACCGCGTAACAACCGCTCCAACACATAGCCCGTGGGCGCTTCGTCGTTAATCCAGTACCGCTGCCCAACCGGGTCAATCAGCATATCCAGTTGATGACGCTCGACCTTGGTCAAGGCGGTAGCCGGATCAGCGACTGGAATGAACTGGATATAGCGGGTTGCAAAAAACGCGCTACCAGACTGGGCGCTGGCGTCGCCGATGACGCCCACTTTATAAAGGTTTGGATCCGACCCGGAAAACGCGAAGGCAAATCCGACAATCAGGGATAACGGAAATAGCAGGTTCCAGGTCAGGGTTGAGCGGTCGCGCAGAAACTCGCGATTACGGCAGATGAAGACCGCCCAGAACCGTCGCCCATTCACGAGCGCAGCTCCCGACCGGTCAGTTCCAGAAATAAATCTTCCAGCGTTCGCGGACGAATTTGTAACCGCGCCAGCGAAATGTTCCGCGCCAGCAATTCCTGAATGGCGGCGTTCACGTCGCGGGTGAGAATGTCCACGGTATCGTGCCCCTGGATGACGGTATGTGCGCCGAGTGGAGCCGGGTTTGGGAAATCGGCCAGCGGTAATTGCAGCACCACATCGTCAAAATGCGCCGCCAGCAGTTCGCGGGGAGAGCCTTGAGCGATGATCCGGCCATGATCCATGATGGCGACTTCGTCGCAGAGGTGATAAGCCTCTTCCATGTAGTGCGTGGTCAACACAACGGTTTTGCCCTGCGCCTTGATGCGCTGGATCAGTTCCCAGAAATTGCGCCGAGCCTGTGGATCGAGGCCGGTGGTCGGTTCGTCCAAAAACAGCAGCTCGGGGTCATTGACCAGCGCAATCGCCAGTAGTAAACGCTGGCGTTGACCGCCGGAGAGTTTGCGGGCGTCCCGGTCAAGAAATTCGTCCAATGCACAGATTTCCGCCAGTTCGGCAATGGGCAGGGTGCGGGGGTAGAATCTGCCGAACATCGAGAGATTCTCGCGCCCGGTGATGTGATCTTGCAGCGCCGTGGACTGGAACATGATGCCGATGTCCTGGCGGAAGCGCGGCCCCAGCGGTTTATCCCGGTAACGGATCGCGCCGCTGGAAGGTTCCTGAATGCCTTCCAGCATCTCCACGGTGGTCGTTTTGCCGGCTCCGTTCGGACCCAGCAGGCCAAAACAGCAACCGGCAGAAATGGCCAAGTCAACCCCATTGACGGCCTGAACGCCGCGAAAGTGTTTGACCAGACCGTGAGTCTCGAGCAGAGCGGTCACCGGATTCCCGATCCGGAGGCTTATTCAGCCGCCTCGCTGGCCTCCTGATCAGGGTCATCGTCGTCATCCTTGTCCGTCGCCATGGCCTTGACGTCGACTTCGCTGCTTTCAAACACATGACTGGCGTTGAGCGTCGGACGACTGGGCACCCAGTTTTCGCGACGCAGCAGGTGATAAGCCAACCCGGTACCCGCCGGAATCAACCGCCCCACAATGACGTTCTCTTTCAACCCGCGCAGGTCATCGCGCAAGCCGCGCACTGCCGCTTCCGTGAGCACCCGGGTGGTTTCCTGGAACGAGGCAGCGGAAATAAACGATTCAGTCGCCAACGAAGCCTTGGTGATGCCCAACAGAATGGGTTGCCAGACAGCCGGGAGCCGGTCTTCGGCGATCGCCCGGTCGTTTTCCTCCATGACCCGAGGCCGTTCGACCTGTTCACCCTTGATAAAGACTGTTTCGCCCCCGTCGACGATTTCGACCTTGCGCAGCATCTGGCGGACGATCACTTCAATGTGCTTGTCGTTGATCTTGACGCCCTGCACCCGGTACACGTCCTGAATTTCCTTGGTCAGGTAGGCGGCCA
>JFJP01037586.1_pt1 | contig 25546 bp, 23 predicted proteins | sample 431651 | NCBI WGS metagenome assembly JFJP01 (sample SAMN02602958, study PRJNA72255) | Microbial mat metagenome, whole genome shotgun sequencing project. | biome: fresh water; feature: sink hole; material: water; isolation source: purple microbial (photo- and chemosynthetic) mats found in...
CCAATATCCATTGAGCTTACACCCGGCAATCGACTCAGCGTTTGCATCAAGCTTCCAGCGCGGTTTTCAGTCAGAAATGCTTTGTCAACCATGGCTATCGACAAGGAGTTTTCTTTTTTTCGATTTGTTGTAAATTGCTCATTTACTTCTATTTCATTTAATAATTTGCTCTCCGGCGATAATTGAATACGCACATCTTTGTTTTCCGAAATAAGTATGGTGTCGACAAAAGTTTTATACCCCAAAAACGAAGCCCGAAAAAGGTGCTTTCCTTTTTGAAGGTTCGGAAATGTAAAAACGCCTTTTCTGTTTGTTGTAGTGCCAATTTTCTCATTATCAAGCAGCAACGATGCACCAATCAAGGGATGATTAAATTCGTCGGTAACTGTCCCCGTTACTGTCAGGTTCGTTTGAGCCTTTATCCAGCCCGAAAACAATATTGTACAAACAACTATTAGATATTTTTTTTTCATCAACTAAAAATCAATTATAAACCCAAAATGCGATTATTTTACCGCTAGCCCCTCACTGCAAACTATAAACTAAAAACTATAAACTATCTACTGCAAACTATAAACTAACTCCCACTACATTTTTCGCATTTTCCTCTGATAATTATATCACTATCCACACTTTTGTAGCCTGTAGGCAAATTAAATTGCGGAATTTGAACTTGCTCCAAACAAACCACATTCTGACACGACTCGCAATAAAAATGCGCATGTTCGTTTCGGTGAAAATGATGTTCGTGTTGCGCTTCGCAGCAATTTAAACCATAACGCACAAGCGTATTGTCCACCACAATTTTATGAATTATGCCGGCTGCACTTAAAGTTTGAATGTTACGGTAGAACGTAATACGGTCGTAATTTTCGGCCATTGCATCTTTTATTTCATTTTCTGACAGCGGTTTACAACCATCTTGCAAAGTTTTAATAATAGAGATGCGTCCCGGTGTTTTTTTTATTTCGTGGAGTTTTAATATAGCTGTAGCATTCATCGTATTTGCAATATTTATTCAAATGAAACAATGTTGCAAAGATACTGTTTTTTTTTGAAACAAGACATAATGAATATGATAATAATAATCCACTTTTACAAACAAACAGATAAACTGCTGATTTTGAACCTTATAACGATAGCGACAAATAAGACAAAAAAAAGAGAATCTCCAAACCTTCCAATAACAGATTCTGAAAAGCTAACAAATGGGAAATGAATATTTAAAGAATTTGCCATTCAAAATATTATGCTGCAACCACCAAAGCTAACATGTTTAAATACTGTTAATATCACAACTAAATAATTGACAAATACAATTTATAGAATAAAATTGCTAAATTTGCACATATTTTCAATTTTTGAGCAATAACACTTCTAAATTGAAATCAAAATATCGTTTTTTTTTAATTAAATACTCATTTAGGTTCAATAAACTTTTAAAATTATGGAGCTATTCAACGAAGCTGTTTCCATCATGATTGTGGGAATGCTTACCGTATTTTTTATTCTATTTCTGATTGTAGGAATTGGAAATCTAATCATCAAACTATCCAACAAGTACTTACCCGAAGAGGTGGTGCCCGTAAAAGCAACTATCAGTAGTGAACCTTCGAACAACACCTACGCGGCCATTAAAGCTGCAATCGACATTGCGACCAAAGGCAAAGCACAAGTAACAAACATAACAAAATTATAATAAATTACAGATGAATAAAGAAATTAAATTTTCGTTGGTTTATCGCGATATGTGGCAAAGTTCTGGAAAATATATGCCTCGCGTAGACCAATTGGTACGTATTGCACCCGAAATTATCAAAATGGGATGTTTTGCACGCGTTGAAACAAATGGTGGTGGTTTTGAACAAATTAACTTGCTCTTTGGCGAAAACCCAAATGTAGCAGTGCGCGAATGGTGTCGCCCGTTCAACGAAGCAGGCATTCAAACTCACATGCTCGACCGCTCACTCAATGGATTGCGCATGAGCCCCGTACCTGCCGATGTACGTAAATTATTTTACAAAGTAAAAAAAGCACAAGGAACTGATATTACCCGCTGCTTTTGCGGGCTGAATGACCCACGAAATATTATTGCATCGATAAAATATGCCAAAGAAGCGGGCATGATTGCGCAAGCTACTTTATCAATCACCGTTTCGGAAGTTCATAATCTGAAATATTATTGCGACCTTGCCGATAAGCTTATTGCTGGCGGTGCCGACGAAATTTGCTTGAAAGATATGGCTGGAATTGGTCGTCCGGCTACTTTGGGTAAAATTGTGAATTACATTAAAACAAAAAATCCAAATATTCTTATTCAATACCACGGTCAAACAGGACCTGGCTTTACACCTGCTTCTATACTCGAAGTGTGCCGCAATGGTTGCGATATTATCGACGTAGGAATGGAGCCTCTTTCGTGGGGAACTGGTCATGCCGATGTGATTATGGTACGCGAAATGCTGAGCGATGCAGGTTTCAAAGTGCCCGAAATTGATATGGCAGCCTATATGCGCGCTAGAGCCTTGACACAAGAATTTATGGATGATTTCTTGGGCTATTTTATTCCAGAATCGAACCGACGTTTACAGTCTCTACTCATTGCTTCTGGATTGCCCGGTGGTATGATGGGAAGTTTGATGAACGATTTAAAAGATAATTTGTCGAGCGTAAATAAATCATTAGTAAAAAAAGGCGAATCTGAAATTACGATTGACGAACTGCTCATAAAGTTGTTCGACGAAGTGGCTTATGTATGGCCTCGTGTGGGCTATCCACCATTGGTTACACCGTTTTCGCAATATGTAAAAAACTTAGCCATGTTCAACCTTATGCAATTGACAAAAGGTAAAGAGCGCTGGACAATGATAGCCGATAATATTTGGGATATGATTTTGGGCAAAGCGGGAAAACTTCCGGGCGATGTAGATCCTGTAATTAAAAAATTGGCCAAAGAACAAGGACGCGAATTTTACACCGGCGACCCTCAGGCTTTATATCCTGATAAATTACCCGAATTCAGAAAAGAATTAGCCGAAAAAGGCTGGGATGCCGGACAAGACGACGAAGAATTATTCGAATTGGCAATGCACCCTGAGCAATACCGTTCGTATAAATCGGGCAAAGCAAAAGCTGATTTCGAAGTAGAGTTAGCAGCTGCCAAAGCTAAAAAGAAAGAGTGTAAAGAAGGTGCCAAAATTGAGCCACAAACCATTCAGGTGGAAGTAAATGGCGAAAAATTTGAAGTTATTATTGCGCCCAAAGATAATACTGCGTCGAGCTCAAATGCAGCCCCAAAAGCCACAACCGCTCCCAAAGGTGCAGTCGAAGAGGTAGTTTCACCACTCGAAGGTAAATTTTACTTAACAAACAGTTCATCGGACACTGCTAAAAAAGTGGGCGATGTAATTGCCAAAGGCGATTTACTTTGCTACATCGAATCGATGAAAACTTACAACGCCATTTCGTCGGACAAAGCCGGAACTATTATCGAAATAAGCTTCAACAACGGCGATTCGGTGCAAGAAGACGAAGTGTTATTTAAACTTCAATAAGCATTATGGAAGAAATATTATCGAAATTATATTACATGACAGCCTTTTCGAGTTTTACGTATCAGGTTGCCATCATGTGGTTTATAGCTTTTTTGTTGCTCTACTTGGGTATCAAAAAAGAATACGAACCGCTATTATTAGTTCCCATTGCCTTTGGCGTACTTTTGGCTAACTTTCCGGGCGGAGAAATGGGTGTTGTAGCTGCCGAAAATATTGCATTGGAAGGTGGAAGATACAAAAACCTGTTCGAAATTGCACACGATCATGGCATAATGAATTTTCTTTATTACGGACTGATTAAAACGGGATTTTTGCCCCCTGTCATTTTTATGGGCGTGGGTGCACTCACCGATTTTGGTCCTATGCTTCGTAATTTGAAATTGGCAATGTTTGGCGCTGCGGCTCAAATTGGCATTTTTGCTGTGTTGTTAGCTGCTGTTTTGTTAGGTTTTACGCTTAAAGAAGCTGCCTCGCTCGGTATTATTGGTGGCGCCGATGGTCCAACTGCCATTTATACAACTATTAAATTAGCCCCTCATTTGTTAGGCCCAATAGCTATTGCTGCTTACTCGTACATGGCGCTGGTGCCTGTCATTATTCCATTGGTAGCCAATTTATTGATGACAAAAAAGGAATTCGAAATCAATATGCGCCAAATGGATAAAGAATTTCCGGCAAAACATACAATTAAGAATATCAAAGCTGTAAAAATCATTTTCCCAATCGTATTGGGAAGCGTAACAGCTATTTTTGTTCCTTCGTCGGTGCCATTGCTCGGGATGCTATTGTTTGGTAATTTGGTAAAAGAAATTGGGGTAAATACTTTGCGTTTGTCGAGCGCCGCTTCCGGTGGTATTATGAATGCAGCTACTATTTTTCTTGGGCTTACCGTAGGTGCAACCATGACTTCGGAGGTGTTTTTGTCGCCAAAAACGCTGGGAATTATTGTTGGTGGCTTTATCGCTTTTGCTATTTCGATAGCGGGTGGAATTGTTGCGGTAAAAATTTATAACCTTTTTGCCAAAAAGAAAATCAATCCACTTGTTGGAGCAACAGGTTTGAGTGCCGTACCAATGGCATCGCGTGTAGCCAACGAAATGGCGCTGAAATACGACTCGACCAACCATATTTTGCAATACTGTATGGCAAGTAACATTTCGGGTGTAATTGGTTCAGCAGTAGCAGCGGGGGTACTAATTTCGTTTTTGTCGTAAAATTATTTGAACCAAACTGGTTTTAAAAACCTGCAATGTTTGAGATAAAAAAAAGGTAGTTCAATTTGAGCTACTTTTTTTTTGAGGGTATAATAGGTATAATAATTTCACAGCTTTATAACTATTTCACATAGATATTTGTAAAAAGATATTGATTCCTATACATAGAGTGGCGACGCACCGAAATATGGCGGTTATAATTAGCATTGTCCAGCATCAAATAAGAAGTATAAATAAGATTCACATTGTCCGTTTCACAAATAAATTCTATCTTTGCAACATAGTATGAAAAATATATTAGATAAAACGAACAATCTCAACAAATTAATATAGCGTCAGCTAATATTCTTACTCCTGAATTTTATAATTATAATTGTTTTACTAAGTTAAATTCAGAGATCATGAAAATTTTTTAAACCTTTGCTCAATAACAACATAACCAAACTCAATTTAATAAAAATGCAAAATAAATACGTCAATTATATCAGTGACAATCACATGTTGTATTGTATTGCAAATCTGCATAAAGCATATCTTAAAGCAAAAAGCAATCTTTCTAAAAATAATTTTTACAGCAATAAAGTAGATACAATAAAACTTACATTTGATGCAAAGTTTAATTCTATTGGAGAAGAGGAATTAATTCAGTCTGAGATTTTACGACAAATCGACAAATCAATAAATAATTCTATCGGTACTTTTCACGAGCAGATATTAGGAGGAATAAAAGGATTTGAAGTTGGGAATTTGAGTGGATTTGATATTAAAGCAATTGACGATACATTGTTTGCAGACATTAAAAACAAGCATAACACAATGAACAGCAGTTCGGCCGAGAGTCTTTTTCAGAAACTTGCACGTTATGCCGACACCTATAAGAAATCAAATTGTTATTGGGTGCAAATACTTGCAAACGGTAGTTTCAATGAAAAATGGACTGGGGTTATAAATGGTAAAGAATATAGTCACAGCCGAGTATTCAAAATTTCGGGAGATCAATTTTACGCATTACTATCCAAACAAGACGATGCTCTCTTTCAATTATATAAAGCCCTTCCCTTTGCTATTAAAGACTACCTAAAATCAATAGATAATAACCCAGACACTATAGAGAACTCTGCGTTGGGAGAAATTAACGAACAGATAAAAGGCACAAAAAGAAGTATTTTAGATGAAATTACATTTGAAAACTACAGCTATTATTTAGGTTTTGAAAAATTGTAATACTTATTCAGAAATTTAACAATAGAATATCCAACTTCTTTTCCCAGATTAACAGGCACTGCATTACCAATTTGTTTATACTGTTGAGCTAATGAGCCATTAAAACTCCAATCATCTGGAAATGTTTGTATTCGAGCATATTCCCGAACTGTAAAAGGTCGGGTTTCTTCTGGATGACATCTTTCAGTTTGTTTTTGTGCGGGACTGCATGTTAGCGTCAAGCATGGCTCGTCCCAACCAATACGACGGGCAATTCCTGTTTTTCCACCTCCTAAATGAAAACTTCCACCCATAAATTCTTTTTGCAGATCAATAGGAAGGTCACGCCAATATCCTTTTTGTGGCACCAAGTCCAAAATATCTTTTTTACTTTTTGGATATTTTGCACCATTCGATTGTGGAACATCACAATCGAATAGCTCGCTCTTTTTTAGTGCATCTACTAAATTGTATATCTTAGTATTTGGAGTTGGATATTCATACTTTAGGTTTATATCTTTTCTAATACCTACTAAAATAAGCCGTTCCCTTTTTTGAGGAACATTATAATTAATCGCTTTTAGAACTTGAAAAGGAACTACGTTATATCCAATTTCATCAAGAATTGAAATCATACCTTCGAGAGTTTTGCCGTTTTCATGGCTCAACAATCCTCGTACATTCTCACCAATACAAATTGGCGGATTTACTTCTTTAACAACCCGTGCAAATTCATAAAAAAGCGTACCCCTAGCATCTGAAAGTCCCAACTTCTTTCCTGCATAACTAAAAGCTTGACATGGGAATCCACCCGTAACTACATCTACTTTGTTATAATATTCTGAGAAATCGAAAGTCCTAATATCACCTTCCAAAACCTTCCAATGTGGTCGATTATTTCTTAAAGTTTGACATGCCCATTTATCAATTTCATTTAATGCTACACATTCAATTCCTGCTTTTTCCATTCCTATCGCCAAGCCACCTGCTCCTGCAAATAATTCCAAAACGGTATATTTATTTTCTGGAATAACAAAATTTGAAACAGCAACTTGTTTGTTTTCAAAAAATTCTGGAAACAAAGATTGTACTTGTTCCTTTTTATAAACTCTGTAATTGCTCATTGGCTCGCGAACAGCTGTCAATTTACCTTCTCTATCCCAACGTCTCAACGTTTCTTTATTTTTGCCTAGTAATTCGGATGTTTCCGACAATGTTAAGTATTTATCCATAACCATATTATATAACATTACACAATGGTTACAAATTTACAACAAATAATCGCAAATAAAAAGTTAAAAATATCTTTTATAAAAATATAACCTATTATCAACATTTAAATATAAAAAATCAGGTTCGAGTTATCTAAATACACTTTTTCTGGCTTGGTAAGTATGCTCATTCCTTTGGCTTCAGTGTTCAAAGTGTAAATGAGACGAGCCCGATGCACTAAATGTATATAATATTATTAGATACGAAAAGGATCAATAATGTTTTCTAAACAACACATAAAATTCGAATTATTTCAAATTAAATAAAACATTAATGGTAATATAATGTATTTTGTAATATACAATTTAATACATTATTCGTATTTTGTAAAATACAACAATTAAACCATAAAGTTTGATTGTGAGCCTATTAACTCTAAATAAAACTATTTTCATAGTTTCAGAATCCTCAATGCACCTCAAAAAACTCGCTTTCGGTGAGCCAAAAAATTCATACGAACTTTTAAACAGTATGATTTTCTTCACAAATACTGGTTCAATTCGGCAGAGGTTTTTTGTTGATTTAATTCCATTTCGAACAAATTATCGATGCTTTCGTATTGCAGCGAAAGTTCGAAAATGTATTCGGTCAATGATATTTCGCCTTTATTCAATGCCTTTTGCAACAAATCGGCATTGTTGAATGCCAACATTTTTTTGCGATAATCAACTACATTTCGTTGCATACCAACTGCTTTAGCGTGCAATGACTTCATGCGGTTATAAAACTGCAATTTGGTATCGGCTTCGGCACTTTGCATGGCCAAAGCATTGGCTTTAGACTGCTTAATGGTATTTTTGTTTTCCCACAAAGGAATAGACATACCTACGGAAACGCCTTGAAATTGCTCGCCAACTACTTTTTCGCTCATGTAGCCAGCATTTAACTTTGGCAAACTCAAAGCCACAGAAAGCTGCTTTTGTTTTTGGCTAATTGCCACTTCTTGTTTTATCCATTGTAAAATAGGATTTGCCCGCTCGGCTAATGCATACCATTGATCGAAATCGGCTGAAATTGTTGGCTCCACATAAGTGCTATCGGCAAAGGGAATTGCTTTCCCACCATTTAGCGTAGCTAACTCAGCCATTAAAGCGTTTCGTTCCAACGAATTTGATTCAGCCATATTGCTGACATTCAACAGTGTAAGTTGTGCCTTATTAAACTCCAAGATACTTGTTTCGCCCGCATTAAATTTTGAGTTATAGGCATTGGCTACGCGTTTAGCATTATCCAAGCGTTTGGCTAACTGCAACTTTACAGCATTTCGATACGTTAATTCGATACAAACCAAGCGTGCTTGTAATAGAATTTCGCTGCGTTGTTTTTTATATTCCAAATCGGCTTGTTCGTTTTTTAAAGTTGCAATTTTGCTTTTGTAACTATAAGCCGAAGGAAAATCGAACGATTGGCGAATGCTAAAATCGGTGCGATTGCCAATAGCCGAAGGATTTCCCCAAAGGTAGTTGAATTCCACTTCGGGATTTTGAGGAGTAAGACCCGTTTTGTTTCCAAGCTTTTGAGCATCAACACGCTGGCGAGAAGCAACAAGTGTGGTATTATTTTTTTCGATCTCACTTAAAATAGATGATAAACTATTCTGAGCATAGAAATTTGCTACAAAAATTAGCAATACTACTAAAAAAGATATTCGTTTCATTGTTTTATAGTTTTTAAAATTAATTTTGACTTAAGAAAATCAGTCGATACCAACACACGAGTTTAAAACTTTTCGAAAATTTCTATTACTTGTTTTTCGCGCTTTTCGAACGAAAACATTTCGACAACACGCTGATAAGCAGCAGTTGAAGTATTCATCATTACAGCTTTATCAATAGCGTTTGCGAGTTCGTCCACCGAACGATGTTTTACAACCACACCCGTATCTCCTATGGCATCTGGAATGCCGTTGATATTTGAACCAACTGGAATGCAACCCATCAACATAGCTTCGCTGAGCGTATTAGGCATTCCTTCGGTAATGGAGGCTTGAACAAAAACAGCCGCTTTGTTGTAGTTTTCGATTAAAATTTCTTGTGGACAAAACGAAGGTATAATTTTCAAATTTTCTATTTTCGAAACAGAAAATTTTTCCTCTACCCAGTTTAAATAAGCAGGATTTAGGCCAATAAGCACAAAATTTAATTCGGGCTTACGGGCAGCTACTTGAATAAATAAATCGAAACCTTTGTTTTGGAAATCGCCTAAATGACTCATGGTCCCAACCGTCAATATCCTATTTTCCTGTTTCGAAATACTGAAATCGCGTACAAATTTAGTGGAATCAATTCCATTAAAAACGATATTAAAAGGCGTTCGAAAACCTTTTACATAGTGTTTCACACCATCGACATGTGGCTTTTCGGGAGTATAATAGTCGTTTTCGTGATAAATTAATGATTTGTGATTGGCAATAACGAGCGAAGCATTTCGCAGCGAGTACGAAACAAATCGGCCACGTATCTTATTGCGATATACGCCTTTATTCAATTCGGGATAACAAACAGCTTCCTGACCACCAATAAAAATTACCGATTTGCTCCGCGTTATTTTAGCAAATAAAACCATAAGAGCAGCATGGTAATCGGCAAACCAACACACAAAAACTGCTTTGCCAAAAATGCCTTTTTGGAGCAACTGTAAGCACATTTTGAATATATTCAGCGAATAAACCAAATTACCCTTCGATTGATTTAATACGATGGAAGAAAGTTGAAAATGACGGGCTAAAATAGCTTCGTCGCCACGAATAAACGACGAATTATTGGGTTTTATATAAAATATTTGCATTTTAAAAATTGATTCGAAAATTCATTTGCACTACTATATTCAATCTCTATTTTTATTCAATTTTGCTAAAACTTCGAGCTTATTTTCCACTACAAATCTACCATCCTCTACATATCCCCACCCCTGCTTCGACATAGCATAAATCCTATTTGTGAGATGCTCTTTTTGAATAATAATGGGTTTTCCAGCCACGCAAACACTATTATCGGGCAAATCGACAGTTACAACTGCATTGGCACCAATACGACAATTTGCACCAATTGTAACATTGCCAATAACCTTAGCACCAGCACCTATAAGGCAATTATCGCCAATTACGGGGCTTCCAAATCCTTTGGAATCAATAAGCATATTGGAACCTATGGTAACTTGCTGAAAAACAATACAGTTACGACCAATTACAGCTCCACCGCTGATAAAAATGCCATAAATGCCATGTACAAAATTAATTGGACCCGCAATCTGAGTTTCGAAAGGCAGATACGAATTGGTTTCGTGCTGAAAACCACGATTCAGAAAAAGATAAAACTTTTTTTTTAATGCAGAATTTGTTTGCAGGTATTTGGTTCGTAAACCAAAAAAACCACCGTATCTTTTTACTATTGGGGAGAAAAACATAGTAATGTAATGTAAATTTGAAAATGTGTGAATTGAAAATTTTAGATGCAAAGATAAGGAAACATCCGCGTACTTTTATAATTCTCACTTTTTTGACTAACTTTGCATAATATTAATAAATTGACGAAAAAATGACTTTAAAAAGTGTGGTAAAATTAGTAGGTAAATATGTAAAATACCCATTATCATTAAAAATGGATATTTTCATACTCATGAAATCCAAGGAATATAAAAAATTAGGACTAACAGGATTCCCTCCTAACTATGTTTTTTTTGACCGACTAAACGAAAAAAGTAGCATTATAGATATTGGTTGTGGGTTTGAAGCCGAATTTTCGGTTACGCTAATCGACAAGCACAATGTGAAAGCCTTTGCTGTAGACCCAACACACAAACATGCTCCATTTCTAAAAAAAATTGAAGAGAAATACCCAACTAATTTCAAACATTTACAATACGCTTTGTCGGCCGAAAATGGAAGTACGGTATTTTACGAAGCCGAAGATTACGAAAGTGGATCGCTCCTCAACTCTCATCGTAATGTATTGAATAACAACACAAAAGAATATGATGTTACATTAATAGATATACCCGAATTATTAAAAATTACGGGTCTTAAAAAAGTTGATTTTTTAAAAATAGATATCGAAGGAGCCGAATATACGCTGTTTAACGACAAAAATATTGAAGCATTGAAGTGCGTCGACCAACTTTTTCTTGAGTTTCATCACATTTCGGTGAAGGATTACACCCAAAAAGATACTTTAAAAATTGTAAAGCAAATTGAAAATGCCGGATTCAAGAGTTTTTGCAACGATAGCTTAAATTATTTATTTTACAAAAAATAATTGTATGCGTATTCTCATTACCGGAAACAATGGATTTATAGGCACTTACCTTACTCAAAAGCTTAAAGAGCAAGGGCATGAGTTGGCACTTTGCGACTTGAGCGGCGGCATAAATATTAAAAACTGGGACGAAATATCCGAATTTACTGATTTCGATGCCGTTATTCATTTAGCAAATCTTTCGTTTGTTCCCGCTTCATTTGTCGACCCAAAACTATTTTACGAAACCAATTACCTCACCACATTAAATATGCTGGAGTTGTGCCGACTAAATAATGCACGTTTGATTTATTTCAGTTCGTACATGTACGGCACACCTGACTATCAGCCAATTGACGAAAACCACCCATTAAAAGCATACAATCCTTACTCGCAAACCAAACTTATTTGCGAAAGTTTGTGCCAAGGTTATCATCGCGATTTTAAAGTTCCAATTACCATTTTTCGACCTTTTAATATTTATGGAATGGGACAAAATCCTGATTTTTTGATTCCAACTATCATCAATCAGGCAAAAACAGGCAAAATAACCATAAAAGACGATCGACCCAAACGCGATTATATTCATGTTTTGGATATCGCAGAAGCAGTTTCGGCTGTATTGAATAAGCCCGCAAAATCGTCGGAGATTCAAATATATAATTTAGGTTCAGGTAAAAGTTATTCGGTAAAAGAACTGATTGATATGGTTTCTAATCATTATAAGATAAAACCCGAATACGTATGCTTGAACGAAGTTCGCCAAAATGAAGTTATGGATACAATTGCCGACATTTCGAAAATAAAAGACGAAATTGGCTGGCAGCCAACCATTTCGCTGGAAGAAGGAATAAAAGAGTTAGTTAATAGTTTATAGCAAAATACTGCCCCAAGCCCTCCCGATAGCTATCGGGAGGGATGTGAATTAGTACCGAATGGTATCTTTTCTTAAAGCCCCTTTAGGGGTTTGGGGCAAATTACTTAGTTTATGAAAAAAATACTAGTAACCGGAGCCGGTGGTTTTATAGGCTCACATCTTACGGAGTTGTTGGTACAGAAAGGCTTTGAAGTAAAGGCTTTTGTGCATTATAACTCGTCGAACAAATGGGGCTGGCTCGATAGCTCTACTGTAAAAAACGATGTTGAGGTAATTACCGGCGACATACGCGATATGGATTCGGTTTTTGCTGCCATGCAGGGCTGCGATAGCGTTTTTCATTTGGCAGCGCTTATTGGTATTCCGTATTCGTACGTTTCGCCACAGGCTTATATCAAAACAAATATCGACGGAACATACAATATTTTGCAATCGGCTCGCCAGTTGGGTGTCGAAAAAATCATGGTAACTTCCACCAGCGAAACTTATGGCACTGCTCAATATGTACCTATCGACGAAAATCACCCCATGGTGGGACAATCGCCTTATTCGGCCACCAAAATTGGCGCCGACCAGTTGGCTATAAGTTATTATAAATCATTCGATTTGCCTGTAAAAATTGTCCGTCCATTTAATACTTACGGTCCACGCCAGTCGGCTCGTGCCATTATTCCAACGGTTATTTCTCAAATTTTAAGTGGCAAAAGAGAATTAAATTTGGGCAACCTCACTCCTACCCGCGATTTGACATTTGTAAAAGATACTGCTAATGGTTTTTTACAAATTGCATTGGCCGAAGGCCTTTTTGGCGAAATTACAAACATTGGCATGAGCGAAGAAATTACCATTGGCAATTTGGTAAAACTGATTGCCAAACTAATTGGTACAGACGTGGAAATTCGCTCCGACGAACAACGTATTCGCCCCGACAAAAGCGAAGTAGAACGACTATTTTGTAATAATTCAAAAATTATTGCTAATACACTTTGGAAACCGAATTACACGCTCGAAAGTGGATTAACCGAAACTATTGAGTGGATAAAAAATAATCTATCATATTTTAAAACAGACATTTACAATGTGTAAACGTGCCGTAATTCTCGCAGGCGGAAAGGGAACCAGACTAAAACCATACACCATAAGTCTTCCAAAACCATTGGTGCCAATAGGCGAAATGCCCATTATCGAAATCATTTTACGCAAATTGGCTAAAAGTGGTTTCGAACGAGTTACCATCACCGTAAACCACATGGCCGATATTATTCGCGCTTTTTGTGGCGATGGCAGCAAATGGGGAATTAACATTGATTACTCGCTCGAAGACAAGCCTTTAAGCACGATGGGACCATTGAAATTAATTGATGACTTACCTGATAACTTTCTGATAATGAATGGCGATGTATTAACTGATTTGGATTTTGATGCGTTTTACCAAAACCATATTAGTGCCGGAAATATCTTTACCGTTTCGGCTTACACGCGCGAGCAAAAAGTGGATTATGGCGTGTTAGAAACAGGAATTGATGATAAATTGGTGAATTTTATCGAGAAACCAACGTCGACCTATAAAGTAAGCATGGGCGTATATATGGCAAATAAAGAAATTTTGAACTACATTCCCGAAAATCAGTTTTACGGTTTCGACCACCTAATGCTCGACCTCATAAAGGCCAACAACCCAGCCGCTGTAAAAGTCCATTCGGGCTATTGGCTCGATATTGGTCGACCCGACGATTACGAAAAGGCGTGTGAAGATGTTTTAGCTTATAATTTATAACAAAATTCGTATATTTGCACTCTTTTTCGGTTTAATTCATTTAGGAAAATTATTATTCAGTTAATTGATTTTTATACCAAAACAAAGTATTTTCAAATGAACTGATGAACAAATCAACTGATGAACGAATGAACAAATCAACTGATGAACAAATCAACTGATAAACCAATCAACCAATTAACGAAACAACAAAATGACAAATTTCAAACGCACAACCGTAACATCCGCACTACCTTATGCCAACGGCCCAGTTCATATCGGACATTTGGCCGGTGTATATGTTCCAGCCGATATTTACGTACGCTACCTAAGGCTCAAAGGCGAAGAGGTACTTTTTATTGGAGGTTCGGACGAGCATGGTGTGCCCATAACATTAAAGGCTAAAAAAGAGGGCGTTACACCACAAGATATTGTAGATCGCTATCACGGAATTATCAAAAAATCGTTTGCCGATTTTGGAATTTCGTTCGATATTTATTCGCGTACCACATCGGCTACGCATCGCGAAGTGGCATCCGACATTTTTAAAACAATAAATGATAAAGGTGGTTTTGTTGAAAAAACAAACGAACAATATTACGACGAAACAGCGCAACAATTCTTGGCTGACCGTTATATTACGGGTAAATGTCCACATTGCGGCAACGAAAATGCGTACGGCGACCAATGCGAAGCCTGCGGAACGTCGTTGAACCCAACGGATTTGATTAACCCAAAATCGGCTATCAGTGGTGCAGCTCCCGTGATGCGCGAAACAAAACACTGGTATTTGCCACTCGACCAACACGAAGCTTGGTTGCGAAAATGGATACTCGAGGATCACAAAGAATGGAAAGCAAACGTGTACGGACAATGCAAAAGCTGGTTGGATATGGGCTTACAGCCTCGCGCCGTGAGTCGCGATTTGGATTGGGGAATTCCCGTACCTGTTCCCAACGCCGAAGGTAAAGTGCTCTATGTATGGTTTGATGCGCCCATTGGTTATATTTCGAACACCAAAGAACTTTGCGACAGCGAGCCCGAAAAATACGGAAAATGGGAAAAATGGTGGAAAGATGAAGATACGCGCTTGCTCCATTTCATTGGAAAAGATAATATCGTGTTCCATTGCATTGTTTTTCCAGCAGTTTTAAAAGCCGAAGGGTCGTATATTTTGCCCGATAATGTGCCTGCTAACGAATTTCTAAATCTCGAAGGTGACAAAATTTCTACTTCGCGCAATTGGGCAGTGTGGTTGCACGAATACTTAGAAGATTTTCCTGGGAAACAAGATGTATTGCGCTATGTATTAACAGCTAATGCACCCGAAACAAAAGACAACGATTTTACGTGGAAAGATTTTCAACAACGCAACAATAGCGAATTAGTAGCTATTTTTGGTAATTTTATAAACAGAGCCTTGGTGCTTACCCAGAAATATTATGACGGCAAAGTGCCAGCTTTGGGCGAATTGACTGATTATGACAAACAAACGCTCGACGAATTTGTAAACGTAAAAGCCGATGTAGAGAAACTTCTCAATAATTTCCGCTTTCGCGATGCGCAAAAAGAAGCTATGACATTGGCACGAATTGGAAACAAATATTTGGCTGATACCGAACCATGGAAAGTAGCAAAAACTGATATGAATCGTGTGGCAACCATTATGCATCTCAGTTTGCAAATTGCTGCCAATCTGGCTATTGCTTTCGAACCATTTTTGCCATTTACCTCCGAAAAACTACGCGTAATGTTGGGTATGAATCATTTCAATTGGGCTGATTTGGGCAAAATTGATTTGTTGGTAGAGGGTGCACAATTGGGAACTCCCGAATTATTGTTCGAAAAAATTGAAGACGAAACCATTGCTGCGCAGGTTCAAAAATTGCAAGATACAAAACTCGCCAACGAAGCGGCTGCCTACAAACCCAATGCGGTAAAAGAAAATGTGGCGTTCGACGATTTTATGAAAATGGATATTCGTGTGGCGACCGTGTTAGATTGCCAAAAAGTGCCTAAAGCCGACAAACTACTTCAGTTTAAATTAGACGACGGTATGGGCGAACGAACAATTCTATCTGGAATTGCCGCTTCGTACCCAAATCCCGAAGAACTGATTGGTACACAAGTATGCTTTATTGCCAACTTCGAACCCCGCAAATTGCGCGGTATAATGAGCGAAGGTATGATACTTTCGGCCGAAAATGCCGATGGAAAATTAGTACTCATTCGCCCAAGTGCCGTGGTAACAAATGGCGTGGAAGTGAAATAAAATTATAAAAATGAAACAAGCACTTATTACACTGTTATTATTCTCCTTTGGTTTTGCTTCTGCGCAACAATCAGTTATGATAAATGAAGATTTTTATCAAAAAATGATGGATTTGAACATTGGATGGACAAATTTCGACATGCCAACCAAACTCAAAGACCGAGAGGCACGCTTTTCGGCTTATCAGTGCATGTATTTTTCGGGTGCTAAGCCAACAAAACCTACTGAATGTTCCAGAGGGCTAGTTCAGATTGAAGCAAGCAAAGGAAAATACATACCTTATTTCGAATTTCCCGAATTTCCATCTTGCAGTATTCTAAAGTTAGGAATTCAAGCGGGCGACAAAAAGAAAATTTGCGGAATTGCCATTCAGCAATTGCAAAACGAAGAGTGGAAAACGGTAGACGAAACAACCATTGATGCGAAGCAAAAATGTATTTTTTGGTTTCCAAATAATATTAAGAGCGATAGTCCTCTAAAATTAAGGCTAATTGCAACTAAAGCAGGAAGCGTTTACCTTACAGATGTTTACGCCGAAGAGAAAAAATAATTTCTTATTTTTTAAAGGTCCAAACATCTGATTTATAATTCTTTTCAAGTTTTAAAATTTCCTCTTGATCAAAGTCGGCGCTTGACAAAGCGGTTGTATGGTAGTATTTTTCGGCAGTATAAATTATTTTTTTTACAAAAAGTGCTGCCGAAAAACTCACCAACTCATTTTCCTGTAAATAAGCGATTATATTTTTTGTCTTACTTCGAACCGAAGCGGTCGCTTTTACCGAATTATCAACTGTCTGTACAAACAAAGCTTGCTGTAATAATTCTAAATTAGCGTCCACCAATAATGTACCATGATGCAACTCACGGTTTTTGCTAATATGCGACGCCGTTCCCGTAATTTTATAGCCATCCGGTAGCCACAAATCTTTGCGTTCACCCATTTTCGCTACTACACCCAATTCGTTAAGCCAAGTTATTACTGGAAGCAGAAAATCACCCGAGAGTAAATTTTTATGCTCATTTTTAGTCCCAATAAAACTAAAATTCAAATTTCCCAAGTCGTGAAAAACGGCTCCCCCACCCGATTTGCGGCGAACAAGTTGAATATTATTCGCTTTACAAAAATCCACATTCACTTCGTTGCGTACCGACTGATTGGAACCAAGCACTACGCTTTTGTCGTTGACGTAAAACAATAAAAAATCCTCTTGAAATTCGGTAAACAAATACTCCTCGAAAGCCAAGTTGTAAGTAACTGATAAAGAATGTGATTGAATAATTTTCATATCAAATTAATTTTACTAATTTTGTACTGTGAAACGAACCATTACAATCATATTATTAGTTATTATACATGCGTATAGTTCTTATTCGTTAAGCATTGGTAATAAGTCGACCTTTAGTGAGCGTAACATTTCATGTGAGAATAATCAACAAACTACATCCCATAAAAGTCAACCAACCTCCTTTTTCCTCTCAAATTCCCATTTTATTTTAGGGGCTGAAATAAATGTTGTAAACTTTGGTTTTAACTTACTCAAACTACCTCAACGTATAAATTTTGGTTCAGAACACATTTATAGAATTCGAAATTTCAAACAGTTGGTTATTAAAAAGATTGATTTTATAAACCAGTTGGAAAACTTATTCAAGGCATCTAATCAACTCGATGGCTATTATCTTTATCATCTACGCAAACTCCTGATTTAATTTTACTTCCTACTTTTCATACACTAAATTTTGTATGATTTTCGAATAATTCTACTTATTATAAAATTAATAGGCGGGCTTGCTGTGTTCGCCCATATACATATACAAATCCAAATGGAAAATTACAATACAATAGAACAAGTTCTCGAAAACTTGAATAAAAGCATAGTTACTAAAACAAAAACATCCCCAATTTCAGGAATTATATTGCTGATAATCGGATTATTACTACTAATTTTACCAAACGCAGTTTCTTTATTTACGAATAGTATAATTTCATCATCTCTATTAATTTCGGGAATAATTAGTACAGTAGTTGGTATTTTTAAAACATTTTATCGAAAAAATTATTTTGTAGCAACTTCAAATAATCAAAGGCTAAAAAGTTTTGATTTAAACTTTGACGTTGTTGAAAAGGAAAATCTAATACGATTGTGTAATAGTGGTAAAATTGATCAGATTCACAATTTAAAAAGAGCTACAAGCAACGGACTGAGATTAAATTTTATGACAACATCCGATTTGAGTATCTGTTATTCTCAAGTTATTGGTTATATCCCTTTTGAGGATAGACCTCTTACTGAGCCCGTTAAACTTTCGTCGAGCGAAGCTCAATACTTGAAAAAGTTACTTTCAGAAGCATAACAAATGAATTAATAGCAGCTGCGCTACAAAAAAGCCCAGCTGCTATTTTTAATTTCTCTATACTTAGATTTTTTTGTACACCTCTTCGAAAGGAATTCGCATTCTATCGCCCCATATACCCACATTACCATTGCGAATGCCACACGGAATAACCATATTTACTTCGGCTCCGTGAGGTAAATTGAGTAACTTTTTCACCCGTCGCCCATCGAAACCCTCGAGCGGACACGTATCGTACCCCTCGGCAGCCATAGCAATCATAAAGGTTTGAGCGGCAAGTGCACAGCTTTTATGAGCCACTACGCGCGCATCACTTTCGGATACAAAAGTGGTCATGGGGCGAAACAAACTGATAGCCGAAGTGAGCAATTTGCGAAAAATACCCAAAATGCCAAAAAAGCGACTGTAAAGAAAAGGAATCACTTTACCGTAGTACAACTCCTGAATTTTAATTCGCTTTTGCTGTTTTTCGGCAGGGCTAGTCCGAAGAATATTATCGCGCGTGAGATTTAAAACCTGTTTGGCACGCTTGCGATGCAAATCCTGCCTAACGACGAAAACTACCACTTGCGGGGCAGTTGTAACCGCACTTTGAGACAAACAGGCATCACCCATTTTTTTTAACAATTCCGGATTGGTAATATGATAAAACTCCCAAAGCTGCATATTAGAGCTATTTGGAGCCAGCGCTGCCATCTCAATACAATGCTTCACTTTTTCCACTTCCGGCAAATTTTCTTTCGAAAAATTGCGTACAGACCGACGAAAATTTAATACCTGTTCCAAATTCAAACTACTATTCATTTCCATAACACGCTTATTTTTTTACAAAGATAACATAAGAAAATTGCTTTGGTTTAGCATTCTGGTATAAAAAGAAGCAATAAAACGATTTTTGAACTTCCCGCTTATAAATCGCAATTTTTTATGTAAGTTTGCAAATTAGAATAACAAAAAAAATAAAATGCAAATTTCTCATCCAATTGCAAGCCGTTTTATTTGAAATACAGATAGTTAAACATGAAAATAATTATTGTCGGAACTGCCTATCCCTACCGCGGTGGATTAGCAGCCTATAACGAGCGGCTGGCGCGTCAGTTTGTGAGCGAAGGACACGAGGTCGAAATCATTACATTTACCGTTCAATATCCTAAAATATTATTTCCTGGAAAATCACAATTTTCGGACGAACCGCAGCCATCCGATTTGAAAATCACTCGAATTATCAATTCGATGAACCCTTTATCATGGATAAAAGCCGGACGAGAAATTAAAAATAAAAAAGCCGACAAAGTGATTTTCTGCTACTGGATGGCTTTTATGGCTCCTTGTTTCGGGACTATTGCCCGCATAGTTCGAAATGAAAACACGAAGACTATTGGGCTGATTCACAATATGATTCCGCACGAACCAACTATTTTGGATACTCTTTTCCCTAAATATTTTGTGAGCGCTATGGATAGCTTTGTAGCAATGGCCGAATCGGTGGTTGATGATATTAAACAATTCGACAAAACGAACAAACCAATTGCAGTTTCGCCTCATCCTATTTACGACCACTACGGCGACCCACTCGAAAAATCGAATGCAGCGATGCGACTTGGCTTACACGAAAAAATTTCTTACATCCTGTTTTTTGGCTTTATTCGCGAATACAAAGGCTTGGATTTATTGCTCGAAGCATTTGCCGATAAACGCTTGCGCAAATTTCCACTGAAATTGATTGTTGCCGGCGAATTTTACGAAAATCCAGAGCCTTATTTGCAATTGATTTACAAACTGAAACTAGAAAGTTATGTAGAACTTCGCACCATTTTTATCCCCGACAATGAAGTGCGCTATTATTTTAGTATTGCCGACATTGTGGCACAACCTTACCGTACAGCTACGCAAAGTGGTGTAAGTCAGATTGCTTACCATTTCGAAAAACCTATGTTGGTTACGAACGTTGGTGGTTTAGCCGAAATTGTTCCGCACGGAAAAGTGGGTTATGTAGTAGATGTGGAACCAATTCAAATTGCCAATTCGCTGTTCGATTTTTTCACCAACAAACGCTCCGACGAATTTGTGCAAAACATAAAAATTGAAAAACAAAAATACGCTTGGTCGAAAATGACAGCGGCGATACAAAATTTGAAGATATAGTTATTTGCCCTTGGCGTTATTTGCCCTTTGGGCGTTATTAGTGGTTATTTGCTACGCGTTATTAAATTGTTATTTGCTGCGCGTTATTAAATTGTTATTAGCTAAGCGTTTAATTGTCATTTGCCCTGCGGGCGTTATTAAATAACGTGCAAAGCAGAAATAACACGAAGTAAATAACAGCGTAGCAAATAACGCCAAAGGCAAATAACAGCGTAGCGAAATAACAGCGTAGCGAAATAACGCCAAAGGCAAATAACACGAAGTAAATAACGCCCGCAGGGCAAAATAACAAAGAATAGAATGGCAAACGAAATAGTAGAAACTCCGTTGATGAAGCAATACTTCGAAATCAAATCGAAACATCCCGATGCGATTTTGTTGTTCCGATGTGGCGATTTTTACGAAACTTTTTCGCAGGACGCTATCGAAGCCTCGGAAATTTTAGGTATTACACTTACGCGCCGCGCAAATGGGTCTGCAAAAACAGTTGAATTGGCTGGCTTTCCGCATCATGCGCTCGATACCTATTTGCCAAAATTGGTTCGTGCAGGCAAACGCGTGGCTATTTGCGACCAACTTGAAGACCCCAAGCTGACAAAAAAAATTGTAAAACGTGGTGTTACCGAATTAGTTACGCCAGGCGTCTCGTACAGCGACACCACCTTGAATCACAAAGAAAACAACTTTTTGGCAAGCGTTTACATTAATAAAAATCAGGTGGGCGTTTCGTTTTTGGATATTTCGACAGGCGAATTTTTAGTTGCCGAAGGAAATGGCGAATATGTGGATAAACTACTCAACAGTTTTGGTCCCAAAGAGGTACTTTTCGACCGCTCGAAACGCAAAGACTTTGAAAATCAGTTTGGTACAAAGTTTTTTACTTACGCTTTGGAAGATTGGGCTTACACGCCCGAATCGGCTAATGAGCGACTACTCAAACATTTCGAAACAAAAAATCTGAAAGGCTTTGGTGTAGAAAATTTGCCCAATGCCATTGTAGCTGCGGGTTCTATTTTGCATTATTTGGATTTAACGCATCACCAACAAACAGGGCATATCACACAACTTTCGCGTATTGAAGAAGATAGATACGTGTGGCTCGACCGGTTTACTGTTCGAAACTTGGAGCTTTACGGTTCTATAAACGAAGGCGCTCGCACCTTGGCCGATGTGTTGGACAAAACCATTAGCCCGATGGGTGCTCGCTTGCTGAAACGCTGGATTGCCTTTCCGCTCAAAAATGTAAAACCCATCAACGAACGATTGAGTGTGGTAGAATTTTTCTTTAAAAATCCAGAATTAAAAGAATTATTGGAACAAAACATTTCGCTTATTGGCGATTTGGAGCGTATTATTTCCAAAGTCGCTGTCGGGCGCATCAACCCACGCGAGGTGGTGCAACTCAAAGTAGCACTTAAAGCCATCGAACCAATAAAAGCCGCCTGTGCAGCAACAGAGAATGTAACTTTGCAACGCATTGGAGACCAGTTAAATGCCTGTCATGTCATTTCCGAAAAAATAGAAAAAGAAATAAATAACGACCCGCCAGTACTTATCAACCGTGGCAATATTATTCGCCATGGCATTGATGCCGATTTAGACGAATTGCGCATGTTGGCACATTCGGGAAAAGAATTTTTGCAACGTATACAAGAGCGCGAAAGTGAAGCTACTGGCATTCCAAGTCTTAAAATTCACTTCAACAATGTGTTTGGCTACTACATAGAAGTGCGAAATGCACACAAAGATAAAGTGCCCGAAACATGGATTCGCAAACAAACGCTGGTAAATGCAGAGCGCTACATTACGCAAGAATTGAAAGTGTACGAAGAGAAAATTTTGGGAGCTGAGGAAAAAATTTTAGCTATCGAAACCCGCCTTTTTAGCGAGTTGGTTATTGCCCTTGGCGAATACATTACGGCTGTTCAATTGAATTCCAACCTAATAGCTCAAATCGACTGCCTACTTTCATTTACCAAAGTGTCGGCCGAGAATAAATATGTGCGCCCAGAAGTGGTCGATAGCGACGTTTTGGAAATCAAACAAGGACGCCATCCCGTTATCGAAAAACAACTCCCAATTGGCGAAAGTTACATTGCCAACGATGTGTATCTCGATAGCGAAACGCAGCAAATCATTATCATTACGGGCCCGAATATGGCCGGTAAGTCTGCCCTGCTTCGTCAAACGGCATTGATTACATTAATGGCACAAATTGGCTGTTTTGTACCCGTGCAAAGTGCTCGCATTGGTGTGGTAGATAAAATTTTTACGCGTGTGGGAGCAAGCGATAATATTTCGCAGGGCGAATCGACCTTTATGGTGGAAATGAATGAGGCAGCCAGCATAATGAACAACCTCTCGAATCGCAGTCTGATTTTATTTGATGAGCTTGGACGCGGTACGAGTACTTACGATGGTATTTCTATTGCTTGGGCTATTGTGGAATACATTCACGAACATCCGAGCTGCAAAGCCAAAACACTTTTTGCCACGCATTATCATGAGCTGAACGAGATGGAAAAATCGTTTCCACGCATCAAAAACTACAATGTTTCGGTAAAAGAAGTCGACAAAAAAGTAATTTTCCTGCGTAAATTAGTTAAAGGTGGCAGCGAGCACAGTTTTGGTATTCATGTAGCCAAAATGGCCGGAATGCCTCAAAGCATTGTAAAGCGTTCGGAGCAAATTCTCAAAGATTTAGAATCGGAAAATCGCCAAACAGGCGTTTCGAAACCCATTGGCGAAATTGCCGAACACCGCGAAGGCTTACAACTCAGCTTCTTCCAATTAGACGACCCTGTGCTCGAACAAATTCGCGATGAAATTAAGAATCTAGACATCAATAATTTAACTCCAGTTGAAGCATTGAATAAATTGAATGATATTAAGCGGATTATTAGAGGGAAATGAATTTGATGTGGTGATGTGTCCCGAAAGCTTTCAGGAGTGATGATGTGTAAATAAAGTGAGAGCGCGACTTTAAGTTGCACTCTCACTGACAGGTTAGCTAATTGCTGATTTTTTTCAGTATTTATCTCTTTTATTAAAAAAATATCTCTATTTTTGCAAATCGGTATGTTTGATAAATATCAAAGTTAGACATTTAAAATAAATACATTGTGAAAAAAATCAAAGTTTACTTCGATACATCGGTTATTGGTGGCTTTTATGATAAAGAATTCGAAAAGGAAACTCAAATTATTTTCAATGAAGTAATTGAAAATAAATATACACTTTCAATATCTGACTTAACAATTCGTGAACTAATTAAAGCTCCTGATAATGTAAGAAATTTACTGAAGAGCAAACAAATTAGTCATTCTATTTTACTTGTAAACGATGAAGTTCTAGATTTAGCTAAGGAATATATACGTGAAAATGTAGTAGGTCAAACCAGCTTCGAAGATTGTATTCATATTGCCTTAGCTACCGTTAATGAAATTGATATTTTAGTAAGTTGGAACTTTAAACACATTGTAAACATACACCGGATAAGAGGATATAATGCTATAAACATTAAAAATGGTTATTCGCATTTAGAAATCCGTTCACCAAAAGACATAATAGAATATGAAGACAAATAAAAAATTTGATTGCGTAAAAATGATGCGCGACATTCGGAAAGAAGTTAATCAAGAAATTTCTAAAATGTCATCAGCTCAGTTATTAGATTATTTAAAAAAAGGAATGATAGAATATAATATGCCAAAAGCATAAGTTTAATTTCTCGCCCGCTGTAGCGACAGCGGCATTACATATTATCAAAAGCGTTAGCTTTTATTCCCGTACCTGAAACTTAGACACTTTCAAACGTATATCGGAATAAGTTAGTAAACGCCTGCGCCAAACGGCGTGGGCTTTAACTTATTACTTATACGGGTAGTCTAAGACCTCAGGTGCGTGATACAGTTGGAGTACCACGCTTTTTTTGTGCCTGAAAGTGAACATTTAATCAACCAATTATTATAATCAACTATTTAAAACTTATCTAAGGTTAAAAACTGGCCTAACCAACCAATATGAAAAAAATATCAAGACGTGGAGGCAGAAACCACGTTAATAACGGAGCATATTCCGAAAACACAAGTTAGTAAGAATATATAAAATGACGAAAAAGTAAAAAACTAACTTTTTCTAAGCGATTTTTAAATACAAAACTATTATTAAATTGAATTTATAAAATTTATCAAAATGAAAAAACTTAATATATTTCTATTAATGGTGCTAATTTGCAGCATTTTACAAGCACAAGTATCTAAATCTGTAACAATAGCCACAGCGGGCACACTTGGCACAACACTTACCAGTACAGAATTAAGCACTGTTACCAACCTTACTATTATTGGTAATCTGGATGCCCGAGATTTTAAAACATTGCGGGATAATATGCCTGAGCTGGCAGTGCTGAATATGAGCGCGGTGAGTATTAAAGCGTATAGTGGATATGATGGTACAAATTATGAACTTACAAACTCTGCATATGTTTATTCTAATTCTACAATCAGCTCTTATCTAGCCAATGAAATTCCAATTTACGCATTTTTTGACGGGGTTCAATATAATTTAAGTAGTACTTATAGTAGTAGTTACGGCGGTTATACTCGTATTTCAAATCCCAACTACGGTAAATCAAAAACTTCACTTACTTCCATTACATTACCAA
>JFJP01005622.1_pt1 | contig 25538 bp, 19 predicted proteins | sample 431651 | NCBI WGS metagenome assembly JFJP01 (sample SAMN02602958, study PRJNA72255) | Microbial mat metagenome, whole genome shotgun sequencing project. | biome: fresh water; feature: sink hole; material: water; isolation source: purple microbial (photo- and chemosynthetic) mats found in...
TTTCCAGCCACCGCAAAATACCTGCAGCAAGCCAAGCCGCCAACGCCAACCTGCAGAATTGGGGTCAGAGCCCAATTCGGGGATGCGCCAGCGACCCATACCCAAGCCGTGCAGCCGAATTGGGATCCGACCCCAAATCTGCTACCGACTGCCGTGAATTTGGCGTTGACTCAGCTCACAATAATGCGTCGCCAGCCTGCAAATGAGCCTGCGCGCCGACCATGTGCGGCTGATCAAAGCACTGGGCGGGGGCTGGCAGTGATGTTGGATTGGCTGAATTCCAGCTGCCCTGAGCGCACAGTCAGCACAGTGATTTTGGGGTCGGATCCCGATTCGGCTTGCGGACGCAGGCATCGTCTTCAGCGGTTGACCGAATCGGGCTCAGACCCAAATATCACGGCACATCCCCGCATCTGGTATCGAACCGATAGCTGCCAGCGCTTATCAGACAAGCGCTACAGCCTGTTTTCTCATATCACACCAAGCTCACAGCAGCTCCAAGCCTTTGAACCTAACTTTCTCACACCATGAACGCCACAACTTCCAAACCTGTCTTGCCAGCTGGCCCCGCTGCCAACAACTCTGGTGCTGCCGACTTGCAAACGCTGTTGGCGCAAGCGCCCACCCCCGTCTGGTGGCGCCGACGCGCGCTGTGGCTGGCGGTGGGTCTGGTTGGCTTGGGCGTGGGCGGCTATTTTTACTGGTCGGCCAGCCAGAAAAGCAATGCGACACCCAGCTATGTGACCGAGCGGGTGACCAAAGGCAACCTGACGCTGACGGTGACTGCCAACGGCACATTGCAGCCCACCCGGCTGGTCAACATTGGCAGTGAGCTGTCAGGCACCGTGCTGCGCGTGCTGGTGGATGTGAACGACCGGGTCAAAAAAGGCCAGGTGCTGGTGGAGCTGGACACCGCCAAGCTGACCGACCAGGTGACCCGCTCGCGCGCGGCGGTTGCCGCCGCCCAGGCGCAGTTGGCGCTGGCCGATGCCACCATCAAAGAAACCAGCGCCAGCCTGGCGCGACTGGAAGAAGTGGCGCGCCTGTCAGGCGGCAAAGTACCCTCAGCTGCCGAGCTGGACACCGCACGCGCCGGGCTGGAGCGTGCCGCAGCCACCCAGGCCAGCGCCAAAGCCAACCTGGATTCCGCCAAAGCCTCGCTCGCCACCGACGAGACCAACCTGTCCAAAGCCTCGATCCGCTCACCGATTGACGGCACCGTGCTGACCCGCTCAGTGGACCCCGGCAACGCGGTGGCCGCCTCGCTGCAGGCGGTGACGCTGTTCACCATTGCCGAAGACCTGCGCAGCCTGCTGCTCAAAGTCAATGTCGATGAAGCCGACGTGGGCCGCGTGGCGGTCGGGCAAAAAGCCGGCTTTACCGTCAGCGCGTTTGCCTCCAGGCGCTTTCCGGCCACCATCACCCGCGTGTCCTTTGGCTCGACCATCACCGACAACGTGGTGACTTATGTCACGCAAATGGACGTGAGCAACGCCGACCTGAGCCTGCGCCCAGGCATGACCGCCACCAGCACCATCACCGCCGTCGAGCGGCAAAACGTGCTGCTGGTGCCCAACATCGCACTGCGCTTTGCCCCGGCCGACACGGCAGCGGCTGAAGCGACCAAGGGCAGCTCAGGCGGCGGCATCATGTCAAAAATGATGCCACGCATGCCACGCAGCGGCCAGAAAAAGGTCGGTGGCAGCGGCCCGGCCAAGCAGCTGTGGGTACTGCGCGAAGGCGTGCCGGTGGCCATCAGCGTCAAAACCGGCATCAGCGACGGGCGCATGACCGAAATCCTTGAGGGCGAAGTCACCGAAGGCACGCCGGTGATTACCGAGCAGCGCAGCGGAGCCAGCGCCAGCAGCAGCGCCAAAAAATCATGAGTGATGCGCCGCTGATCCAGCTGCTGGGTGTCACCAAAACCTACGGCCAGGGAGCCACCGCGCTGCAGGCCCTCAAAGGCGTTGACCTGCGCATCGACGCGGGTGATTTTGTCGCCATCATGGGCCCCAGTGGCTCGGGCAAATCGACCGCCATGAACACGCTGGGCTGCCTCGACACCCCCACCACCGGCCAATACATCTTCAACGGCGTGCATGTTGAAACCCTGAGCCGCGACCAGCGGGCACTGTTGCGCCGACGCTACCTGGGCTTTGTGTTTCAGGGTTTTAACTTGCTGGCGCGCACCTCGGCGCAAGAAAACGTTGAACTGCCGCTGCTGTACCGGGGCGAACCCGCCAAACAGCGCCACGCCGCCGCCAAAAAGGCGCTGGCCTCGGTGGGCCTGGCCGGCTGGGAACATCACACGCCGGCCGAGTTATCTGGCGGCCAGCAACAGCGCGTGGCGATTGCCCGCGCCATCGTTACCGAGCCAGCCGTGCTGCTGGCCGACGAACCCACCGGCAACCTCGACACCCAGCGCAGCATCGAGATCATGAACCTGCTGTGGAAACTCAACACCGACCACGGCATCACCGTGCTGATGGTCACGCACGAGGGCGACATGGCGGCGTATGCCCGGCGCATCGTGCGCTTTGTCGATGGCGTGGTGGCGCACGACGCGCGCAACGCCCACCCGGCAGCGCTGGCGGCCACAGCGGTCCACTGATTGATATGAAAAACAAGCCGCTAGCCCCCGTCCTGCATGCGCAGACAGCTCTGTTTTATGTAGCTGATGTTTTTTTTGCCAGGAGACACCCTGATGTTGCTTAGCACCTTGCTGTTGGCGCTGCGCTCGATACGGCGCAACCTGCTGCGCTCGTTTTTGACCATTTTGGGCATCGTCATCGGTGTCAGCGCGGTGATCACCATGGTCACGGTGGGCAACGGTGCCACGCTGGCGATTCAAAACCAGATTTCTGGTCTGGGTACCAACCTGCTGCAACTGCGCCCCGGTCAGCGCATGGGCGGGCCTGGTGGCGCCGGTGGTGCACCGCCATTCAAGGAAGCCGATGCCACCGCGATTGAGGCCCAAGTCGGCGGCCTGCTGGCGGTGGCTGCCGAAGGCCGCAGCGCCGCAACCATCGTCGCTGACGGCCGCAACTGGAACAGCAGCGTGATCGGCAGCACCAACAACTGGCTGATTACCGGCAACTGGAAGGTGGTGGACGGGCGCGAATTTACCGACGACGAACAGCGCGGCGGTGCTGCCGTGTGCCTGATTGGCGAAACCGTGCGGCGCGAGCTGTTTGGTGCCAGCAGCGCGGTCGGGGCGGTCATCCGCGTCAAACAAATTGCCTGCGATGTGATTGGTGTGCTGGGCTCCAAGGGCCAGGGTGCCTTTGGCAACGACCAGGACGACATGGTGCTGATGCCGCTGCACACGCTGCAGCGCCGCGTCACCGGCAACACGCGGGTCAACACGCTGCTGGTGTCGATGCAGGACGGTGCCGACCCCGAGCGCGTCAAGGCGGCGCTGACCGAGCTGCTGCGCGAGCGCCGCAAGCTGGCCGAGGCCGATGAAGACAACTTCAACGTGCTCGACACCAAGCAACTCGGCGAAACCTTTGCCAGCACCACCCGCGTGATGACCATGCTGCTGGGCGCAGTGGCGGCGGTCAGCCTGCTGGTGGGCGGCATCGGCATCATGAACATCATGCTGGTCAGCGTGACCGAGCGCACCCGCGAGATCGGCTTGCGGCTGGCGATTGGTGCGCTGGAGCGCGAAGTGCTGATGCAGTTTTTGATCGAAGCGGTGGTGCTGTCAGCGCTGGGCGGCGTGATTGGCATGGTGCTGGCGTTTGGCGCATCGATTGGTGTTTCAAGCCTGATGGACGTGCCGTTTGTGTTTAACCTCAACGTCAACCTGCTGGCATTTGTGTTCTCGGCTGGCATTGGCGTGCTGTTTGGTTATTTTCCAGCGCGCCGCGCCGCCCGGCTGGACCCGATTGAGGCGCTGCGGCACGAGTAGGCAGTCACGGACCAGCTTCTGGCCTGTAGCTACAGCGTTTCAAACTCAAAACCGATGATGTTGCCAATGGCTTTACTGAGAGGTTCGTCTTTGACAGGCCAGCTGGCTAGCCCGGCAACTGCCGGTTCACCCGAATCGTCTCGCAGATGCTGTCGCCAAGCTCCGGGGCATGGCGCAGCACGTTGCCGCCAAAGCCGATGCGAATCACCAGGTAGTCATGAACGTGACCCATCCCGTTGCTGCTCTGCCCCAGACCGGCAAACAACGCCTGACTACCTTCATACAGCTCCTTGAGCATGTCCAAAAGCAGGCTTTTGCCAAAGCGCCGTGGATGGCTTGAAAAACCTTGACCAGAAAGAAAGTTCAGCCGCTTGGTATTTCAGAGACATTCGCGGCTACTGCTGCGCCTGCAAAACGGGTCACTGTCCCTTGTAGGAGCGGTGGCAGTGGCGAATTTGGGCTACACAACATCCCAATCAACGTGAAGGCTGAAGATCATCCTGGATTCCTCAGTTGGACGCGCCCGAGTGGGCCGCTGGCGGCGCATCTGGGTAGGCGCGACGACGCGCAGTGGGCGCCTGCCCACAAGGAGAAGCAACGCCTCCAGGCGCGTTGCCAGTGGCGCCATCGGGTGCGTAGCGCTGTCACCCATCAGGTGATCGTGGTCGAAGCTGAAATCTTCAATCTCCATATGCACTTATTGATTAAAACAAGCGGTCAACCGAGGCATCCAGGATCATTGCCAATCAGGTAAAAAATAGCAGCTGCCGCGCTCGATCAGCGCCAAGGCGTGCGGGGTTTTGTCCAATCATCAGCAGTTTGGCAAACCAATAGGCAGCTTACGCCGAAGCAGTCCAGGTGTGGCGCTTGGGGCTGTGCTCATTGGCACATTTTGGCAGTCCGCCAATGCAGCGGCAGACTTGCCGGCGGGTTCAACGCCAGTGTGATCTGGCCATCAACCACGCCCGAGCAGCCAAAGCCAGGGCTCAGGCAGCGGCCAGACCGGTCGCGTCTTCAAAAGGGCAACAAGGCAAATTCATGCCGTTTACACTGCCTCCTTCACCATCGTCAGCCGGTATGACGATGGAGGTCAAACTGGCTTTACTACAGGCGCATGCCTGCATTGAAAAATACTCAAACTCTGTGCAGTGTTTTGGCGTTTTCGCCTCACGCACCTGATCAACTTGCCCGCTGTCGCCTTTTATGGATCTACCCAAACTCACCCCTGGAAAACGCTACACCCTGCCGCGCCCAGCAGGCTCGGCCGATGCGCTGCTGTTGGCGCAACTGGCGCTGCGCGACAAGGCGCAGGGCAAGGTTACCGCCATCGTGACTGCAGATGCGCCCGATGCGCAGCGGCTGATAGACGAGATGGCGTTTTTTGCACCTGCATTGCGTTGTGTGCTGTTTCCGGATTGGGAGACGCTGCCCTACGACACGTTTTCGCCGCATCAGGACTTGATCAGCGAGCGCCTGGCCACGCTGTGGCGCATCAGCCAGCATGACCGCGACACCGGGGCCGATGTGGTGGTGGTGCCGGCCACCACCGCGCTGTACCGGCTGGCACCGCCGAGTTTTCTGGCGGGCAGCACCTTTCATTTCAAGGTCAAGCAGCGTCTCAACGAGTCCAAGCTCAAGGCCCAGCTCACGCTGGCCGGCTACAGCCATGTGACGCAAGTCGTCAGTCCTGGCGAGTATGCGGTGCGGGGCGGCTTGATCGATCTGTTTCCGATGGGCAGCCCGGTGCCCTACCGGGTGGATTTGTTTGACGACGAGATCGACAGCATCCGTACCTTTGACCCCGACAGCCAGCGCAGTCTGTACCCGGTGTCCGAAGTGCGACTGCTGCCTGGGCGCGAATTTCCGATGGATGACGAGGCACGCGCGCGCTTTCGCCACCGCTGGCGCGAGTTACTCGAAGGCGACCCAACGCGCAGCCGCATTTACAAAGACATAGGCAATGGCGTGGCCACCGCTGGCATTGAGTATTACCTGCCGTTGTTTTTTGAGGACACCGCCACAGTGTTTGACTACCTGGGCGACGCTGCCACGGTGGTGCTGCATGGCGACCTGGAACCGGCTTTTGCCCACTTCTGGCAAGACACGCGTGAGCGTTACCGGCTGCTGCAAACCGACCCGGAGCGCCCGGTGCTGCCGCCCAATGCGTTGTTTTTGAGCGCCGAGCAGTTTTATGCGCGGGTCAATCAACACGCCCAGCTGGCGCTGCGGCCAGCGCCAACGCAAATGGAGGTCTTTGCTGAATTTGCAGCACTGCCCACGCTGACCGTGGTGCGCGGTGCCGAAGACCCACTGGTCAGCCTCAAGCAGCACATTCGCAACACCCAGCAAAGGGTGCTGGTGCTGGCCGAGAGCGACGGGCGACGCGCCAGCCTGCTCGATTTCTTGCACAGCAGCGCGTTTGACCCACCCAGCTTTGATTCACTGGATGAATTTCTGTCCAGCAAGGAGTCCATTGGTATTGCCACCAGCAGCCTGACCACTGGCTTTAGCTGGCTGGAACAAGGCGTTGATTTTGTTACCGAAACCGAATTGTTTGCCGCCAGCCCGACCACCCGTCGTCGCAAAAAACAGGAGCAGGTCAGCGACGTTGAAGCGCTGATCAAGGACCTGAGTGAACTGAAAGTCGGCGACCCGGTGGTGCATTCTGGCCACGGCATTGGCCGCTACCGGGGGCTGATCAACCTGGATATTGGTAATCGGCTGCCTAACGGTGAGCCTGATATCCAGGAATTTTTGCACCTTGAATACGCCGATAAAGCTGTGCTGTATGTGCCGGTAAGCCAGTTGCAGCTGATCAGCCGCTACACCGGGGTCAGCCCGGACGAAGCGCCATTGCACCGGCTTGGCAGCGGTCAGTGGGAAAAAGCCAAGCGCAAAGCCGCCGAGCAGGTGCGCGACAGCGCGGCCGAGTTGCTCAATATCTATGCGAGGCGCGCCGCACGCGCGGGCCATGCCTTCCGCTACTCGCCCAACGATTACGAAACCTTTGCCAATGATTTTGGCTTTGAAGAAACCGCTGACCAAAAAGCCGCCATTCACGCCGTGATTCAGGACATGATCAGCCCGCGCCCAATGGACCGGCTGGTGTGCGGCGATGTAGGCTTTGGCAAGACCGAAGTCGCCTTGCGCGCCGCCTTCATTGCCATCACCGGGGGCAAACAGGTGGCTTTTCTGGCCCCGACCACGCTGCTGGCCGAGCAGCATTACCAGACGCTGGTGGATCGTTTTGCCAAATGGCCGGTGAAAGTGGCAGAGATGAGCCGCTTTCGCTCGGGCAAGGAGATTACCGCTGCACTCAAAGGGGTGGCAGACGGCACCATCGACATCGTCGTCGGCACGCACAAACTGCTGAGCGAATCCACCAAGTTCAAGGACCTGGGTCTGCTGATCATCGACGAGGAACACCGCTTTGGCGTGCGCCACAAAGAGCAGATGAAGGCGCTGCGTGCCGAGGTGGATGTGCTGACGCTGACCGCCACGCCGATTCCGCGCACGCTGGGCATGGCACTCGAAGGCCTGCGCGATTTGAGCGTGATCGCCACCGCACCGCAGCGCCGCCTGGCCATCAAGACCTTTGTGCGCACCGAGGGCAATGGCGTGATCCGCGAGGCGGTATTGCGCGAACTTAAACGTGGCGGCCAGGTGTACTTTTTGCACAACGAAGTCGAAACCATTGAAAACCGCCGCGCAAAACTGGAAGAGCTGCTGCCCGAGGCGCGCATTGCCGTAGCCCACGGCCAGATGCCCGAGCGCCAGCTGGAGTCGGTCATGCGCGACTTTGTCGCCCAGCGCAGCAATGTGTTGCTGTGCTCGACCATCATCGAGACCGGCATTGACGTGCCAACCGCCAACACCATCGTGATGAGCCGCGCCGACAAGTTTGGGCTGGCGCAGTTGCACCAGTTGCGCGGGCGGGTGGGCCGCAGTCACCACCAGGCCTATGCGTATTTGATGGTGCCCGACCTGGAAGGTCTGACCAAGCACGCACAGCAACGCCTGGACGCGATTCAGGCGATGGAAGAACTTGGCAGCGGCTTTTACCTGGCCATGCATGACCTGGAAATTCGCGGCGCAGGCGAAGTGCTGGGTGAAAACCAGAGTGGCAACATGCTTGAAGTCGGTTTTCAGCTCTACAACGAAATGCTGGCTGAGGCAGTGCGCTGCCTGAAAGCCGGCAAAGAGCCCGACCTGCTCAGCCCCCTGAACGTCACCACCGACATCAACCTGCATGCCCCGGCGCTGTTACCCGATGACTTTTGCGGCGATGTGCATTTGCGCCTGAGCTTCTACAAAAAACTGGCCACAGCCAAGTCAGCCAACCAAATTGATGCGCTCATGGAAGAAATCATCGACCGCTTTGGCAAACTGCCAGCGCAAGCGCAAACGCTGATCGACGTGCACCGGCTGCGGGTGCTGTCGCAACCCTATGGTGTAACCAAGGTCGATGCGGCACCTGGCGTGATCAGCATCACTTTCAAGAAAGACCCACCAATTGACGCGATGAAGATCATCGCGATGATCCAGAAAAATAAGCACATCAAGCTCGCCGGCAATGAAAAACTGCGCATTGAACGCGCCCTGCCCGACCCCAAAGACCGGGCACAGATGGTGCGCGATGTGCTGAAAAATCTGGGTCAGCCGGTGACAGTTGCCAGTTGACCCGAGTTTTTTATTCCTATTTTTGTAGCTTCCAGCGCTTATGCAAAAAGGGCTAAAGCCCCAATGGCACTGACTTAGGCAAATAGTTCAACGTAAACAATGAGTTACTGGCTTGTTTATCGTGCATACCCATAGCGCGACTTCGTAGGTCGGGTTAGCGCGAAGCGCGTAACCCGACACTTGCCCGCGTCGTGGCCACATTAGGTCAGTGCCATTGGGCTAAGGCCCAATTCTTGATGTTTTCTTAAACCGGAATGGCTATGAAACTCAGCCGGAATACAGTTGACCCGCCGAAGCAAACCAACACCAATGAACTACTTGCTATTTTATTTATAGCTGTCAGCGCTTATTTTATAAGCGCTAGAGGCCAAATATCCGTATAAATTCAAACGCGCCCGGAAACTTTTGGTAACGGCGTGGCTCGACCGGCCTGACGCAAAAACGCGTCAAACATCAGCAAGGACCACAGGGGTGCAGAAAAGTCACGCTGACCGCTCTGATGCTGGCGAACCATGTTTTGCAGCGTGCGCGGGTTGAAATAGCCGGTGTCTTGTAGCCGCTCGCCCAGCACGGCCTGCTGCAGGCGCGCACGCAAGGGGCCGCGCAGCCACTGGGCCAAAGGCACCGAAAACCCCATTTTTGGACGGTACAACACGTCATTGGGCAAACTGGGTTCAAACGCTTTTTTCAGCAGCCACTTGCCTTCCTGGCCTTTGATTTTGAGCGTATTGGGCAAGGTGGCCAACCATTCGACCAGCACATGGTCCATCAGGGGTTCGCGCACTTCCAGTGAGTGCGCCATGCTGGCCCGGTCCACCTTGGTGTTGATGTCGCCGACTAACCATGTCTTGTAGTCGAGGTACTGGATCAGCGCCAGCGGATCATCGGTATTGGCAATGGCTGCGTGGTGCATGAACACCTCTTGCGCACTGTAGCCAGCCAGTGTGCGTTTGAAGCCATCGGAGAAAAGTCTTTCGCGCTCATCCGCGCGCAGCACCGACATGCTGTGTGCATAGGCTTGGGCGGAATCAAGAGCCAAAGCCTGAAAGGTGGTTTTGGCGCGAAACATGCGCGGTGCCCAGTCGGCTTTTGGATAAAAACGTCCCAACACCCCAAACAGGGATTGACGCAAACTCAGGGGTAATTTGCTGCGCGCCTGCTCTTCCATCAGGTGCAGGCGATAGCGTCTGTAACCGCCAAAGCTCTCGTCACCGCCATCGCCGGACAAAGCCACGGTGACGTGCTTGCGCGCCAACTGGCAGACCCGGTAGGTGGGGATGGCTGAGCTATCAGCATAAGGTTCGTCAAAAAGCCAGGCCAGCGTGTCGATCAGGTCAAAGTCGTCGCTTTTGACGACCTCAAGGTGATGCTCGGTTTGATAGCGTGTCGCCACCTGTTGGGCAAAGGCGGACTCATTGAACTCTGGAACATCAAAACCAATGGCACAAGTGCGCACCGGCGTGCTTGACGCCCCTGCCATGGTCGCCACCACGGCGCTGGAGTCCACGCCACCCGACAGAAACGCTCCCAACGGCACGTCGGCAATCATGCGGTACTTCACCGATTCATCGAGTCGGGCACGCAGCTCGTCAACAGCATCCTGCGCACTGATCGGGTTACCGCCGGTGAACTGCACATCCCAATACGGCTGCGGTACGGGCAGCGGCGCGCCGTGGCGCAACAGCAACGTGTGCGCAGACGGTAGCTTTTTAGCATTGCCATAGATGCAACGTGGATCAGCCACATAACCCAGCGCAAAGTACTCTTCGACAGCCAGCGGGTCGATGCTGCGAACAAAGTCAGGATGCGCAGTAATGACTTTCAGCTCGGAGCCAAAGACAAACGTGCCGTTGTCCAGCAACGCATAAAACATGGGCTTGACCCCCAACCGGTCGCGCGCCAGAAACAGCGTTTGCTGGTTGCGATCCCACAGGGCAAAGGCGAACATGCCGCGAAAGCGCTTGACACAGTCCACACCCCACGACTCCCAGGCGTGGATGATGACTTCCGTATCGCTGCGAGTGCGAAACTGGTGCCCCAGGCTTTTGAGTTCGGGCGCAAGTTCCTGAAAGTTGTAGATTTCGCCATTGAAAACGATAACGACAGAATGGTCTTCGTTGAACAGTGGCTGCTGACCGGTGGCAAGGTCAATCACAGATAGCCTGCGGTGACCAAACCCAAGGCCAGGCTCCAGGTGCAACCCGGATTCATCTGGCCCGCGGTGCGCCTGTATGTTATTGATGCGATCCAGCAACTGTGCTGAAAACTCGCACTTGCTGCGCGTGTCAAAAAGTCCGGCGATGCCACACATTCGGGTGATGTCCTTGCGCTCAGGCTAAGGTTAGCGTTGCTCTTTTATTTGCTGCAACAAGGTAACCAGCGCCGGTACATTAGCCTGCACAAACGCAGCCAGAGCGGCTTCGCCTTCACCTGCGTCACCTTTAGGAGCGTAGAGTATGACCACCGCAGCATCGTCGCCGTGGCCAAGCAGACGGTAAATCGCACCATAGAGTTTGGCCCAAACGTCGCTGGCAATCCAGGTGCCGTTAATCCAATAGATTTGCCACACCATCAAGCGCGCCGCAGGTCGATTTTCCAGCAACGTGACACCACTCAGTTCAGCAATGCGCAATTGCGTGGGCTGGCCCGCAAAATCGATGCTGCGCGTACCGGCCGACACCTGTGCCCAAGTTGGGTCATTGAGTTGAACCAGCGCGTTGGACGAACTGACCAGCTTGCGGCTGTAGTCCTGCTGACGGTAGTAGCCTAAGTACAACCCAACCCGCATGTCCAAGCTTTGGTAACTGGCGTTGACAGATGCCGATGGATTTTGGAAATCAGGTTTGAACTCGGCCACAGGGACTCGCACGGAGGTCCAGGCTGGTGTCAGTACAGCAGGCAACAGCAGCAACGGTGTGGCTGCATGATCTGAGGCATTGATCAGCCACCGCGCGATGTGCGGTGCAGGGAGCACCACCAGCAGAGCCAGTGCTGTTGCAGCATGCACACGCCAGAAACCGCCAGGCAGGGTCGGCGGCGCACCAACCACGTCTGATTGCGCAGGTAGCACTGCCTTGATGCCAAGATTTGCTTCTGCATCCAGCTCAGGCTCGGCCCAACGGGCACCGATCATGAACATCAACATGATGACCACACCAAAAAAAACCCAACCGTAAATGAGATGGTCCACACCGGTGGCGAGTTTGTTATTTGAAAAGTGGCCCAGCATGACAATCATGTAAGCACGCAGCCAATTGGCGACCACCGGCACCAGCACAGACACAACAATGAACAGCACCCGTCGGCTCATCGACTGGTAATTGAGATAGGCAAACAACGTGCCGACAGTGACCGAGGCAATCAGGTAGCGCACACCGCTACAGGCCTCGACCACTGACCAATTGCCGGACGGAATGACAAACTGCAAGCCCTCGCGCAGCACCGGAATGCCGGTCAGGCGCAGCGCCAGTACGGTGAAGTCAGCCGTCCAAACCATCAGTTGCGGCATGGCAAATTCGCCCAACGGCACGGCAAAAAACAAAAATGCCAGTGGAAACACAATGGCACGCGCCACCGCAAACCCCAGCACGGCAGGCACCAGCAACACCAGCATACAAACCAGTGCCAATTGCGTGACTGCATTGACCGCGACCAGATCACCCAGCAACCACACAAAAGCCGCTCCCACCAGCAACAGCACACCCCACAGACTGGGTTGCGGTTTGTAGCTGGCCAGCACATGGCGCTTGCGCCACACCAGCCAGATGACGATTGGCGGCACCAAAAAACCGTGTGTAAAAGTATCCGAGCGAAGCCACACGGTCACCATGGCGCTGGCTGTATCTAAAAACAACAGCAGCGTTGCGATCAGCAAAAAGCCCATCAACGGCAACGCCTGCCGCCACGCGCGCTGCGTGCTGTGCTGTACTTGGAGCATTGAATTCATACGGGTGCCTCTGTTGGCAAATGGCGATCAATCCGCGACAAATGGGCTGACCAGCTGTAATCAACTTGTACCCGCTTACGCCCCGCTTGACCTATCTCAGCCGAACGCTGCGGGGAACGCAACAGCACATTGATCTGCAGGGCAAAGTCGCGGGCACCGGCGGCAGCCATCAGCTCTTGGTCCACCTGTGCGTTGATGGCCTCTGCGCACGATGTTGAAGCCACCACCGGACGACCCATGGCCATGGCTTCCAGAATCTTGTTTTGAACACCACGAGCTACCTGCAGCGGTGCAACCACCACCGTGGCGTATTGCAGATAAGGGCGCACATCAGCCACGGTGCCGGTAACCACAACGCCCGCACCAGCCAGAGCCGTCACCGCAGCTGTCGGGCTACGGCCAACGATGTAAAAACACAATGTTGGCCAATCCCGGCGCAAGCCAGGCAAAACTTCTGCAACAAACCAGGTCACTGCGTCAATATTGGGCCAGTAATCCATGGCTCCGGTAAACACCAGGGAAATTTGCGCCGGGTTTGAAGACTCGGCAGCAAACGGCGAGCTGCGTGCCGCATCCGGAGAAAAGTAGTCAACGTCCACACCGTTGCTGATGGCATCAACGCGTGCCGCACTTTCAGGTGCCAACTGGCGAAACAGCGCCGTTTCATTTTCTGTGACAAAAAAAGAATGTTGCGCGCGCAGTGCCACAGCGCGCTCGTGGGCGAGCAAGCAGCGACCTTCGCGCCGGTACAACCACGACAGGGGCCAGCGATGGTGCGGTGCGTATTGCGTCCACTTGGCTGAGTCCACATCGACAAAGTCAACCAGCATCGGCACGCCGACAACGCCAGGCACAGCCTTGACAAACTGGGCCATGACCGATGAAAAAATGACAACAGCATCAATCTGCTGCGTTGCCAGAACATGGTTCACCCAAGCCTGTAGCTCCGAGCTCTGGTAATAGTGCAGGCTCAGTGCCTGCGGTGTCAGCAACGCCTGCAGGCTCCGCAACTTGGCCACGCGCGGGTTGATTCGGGCAATATGATGATTCGGGCACAAGCCTTGCACGGCAGCCACATAGGCTTCATCGGCGGGATCATCAATGAAGGTGCCCAAAAACACCTGATGATGTCTGACCAGGTGCTTGAGCAAATGGTAGGAGCGCACCTTGTCGCCCTTGTTGGGCGGATACGGCAGCCGGTGCACCAGATAAAGTAACTTGCTCATGACACCTGTTTAGCCAAGGTTGCGCACCACAAACGGACCCAGCCAGTTGGCCAACCCCAGCGGCATGCGCCGCCAGGCGCTGATCATGAGCTGGTATTTGGCGTTGTTGGGGTTGTTCTGAGGAATGCTGTCGCGCTGATAAAGGCAGTATTCGTAATGCAAGGGGGACGGCTCAAAACCCCAATTTTTTTTGAATGCAAAGGTGCCGGTGCCGTGCTTGCTGCGACCGTAGTCAAACACCTTGAGGCCACGCGCGCAGGCGCGGCGCATCAGTTCCCAGTATTTGAAGTCATTGGCAGCCAACTCACGGGCGGCTTCGTCGTCGCCTGCGTAATAGGGCAGCACCTCATCGCGAAAGTAAAAACTCAAAACACTGCTCAACGGTCGCCCGTCTGCGCTAGTGACAGTCAGCACTTCGCAGTCGGGCCCAAATTCGGCCCGCAACGCCTTAAAGTACTTTTTTGGCAGGGCCGGGGTGCCATGACGATGAACATTGTCAGCAAACAGCGCGAAAAACCGGTCAACCGTATTGTCAATGTGGCTGATCAAGCCGTTTTTGATGCCTTTTCGCACCATGGCACGCTGTTTGCGCGGAATAGCCAACAGGTTGGCTTCTTCATCAGGCAGGATTTCCTTGCGAAAGGTCACATACAGGTCTTGGGTAGGCCAATCGACATTGCGCCGCTTGACGTTTCGCAGTTCAAGGTGAGCGACACCCAATCGTTGGGCGATTTGCTGCGCCTCACACGTCAAGGCATCGGCGGCGAGTGCGCTAACCGATGCCACGCCCCCATAAACGGCAAACGGCAGGCTGCTCAGCGAATTACCAAATAGCCAGCTGTTGACATGACCCAACGGCAGCACACCCAACATCACACCGTCTTCTTCAGCATACAAAAAATAGGTATCGTGATGGAACACGTCGCGCACAATCCGCTGCCATCCGGCACGGTGAAAAAAGGTCGCATCAGGGCACGACATGACAAACGCATCCCAGCGCTGCGCGCCAGCGACATCGTGGGGGGAGAGCCGCTTGATGCTTAGCACAGGTGTTTCAGGCCGGGGCTACGGCTTCAGCACTGGCTAGGTTGCCTTGGTCCAAAAATATGTGATCCATGCGACCCCACTTGAAGTCCGTCAGCAAGCGTTTGAGCCGGTTTTCCATGCGGTGAATATTGACGTAATGCCTGAACCGCGTCTTGTGGCTGATGCCCGCAACACGGGGCTGTGCCGTGTCAATTTCCCATGGATGAAAGTAAAAAACGCCGGATTCATGGTCAACTGCGTTAACCCGACTGAGCATCCAGCGTGACAGCGCATACGGCAACAGTCTGAAATAACCTCCACCACTGGATGGCAGATTGCGCTTGAACAGGCGCAAAGTGGTGATCGGGATTTCAATCAGCCCGGGACGTGCCTGATAAACAAAACGTGGCGCGTCCGGCATGCCGTAATGGTCATGCTTGATCGGGTAAATGCTGGAGCTGTAGCGATAGCCAGCGCGAACCAGGCAGTCAAAGGCCCACAAGTTGTTAGCACCAATTGAAAAACTGGGGGCCCGGTAGCCGAGAACTTCACCGCCGGAAATATCCTCCAGGAGCACCTTGGCAAGATGAATGTCAGCGTAAAAAACCGCTTCCAACTGGTCACTGGCGCGCTCATGGCCATACCCATGGCTGGCCAGCTCATGCCCCTGCGCCACAATCAAGCGTACCAAGTGCGGATAGCGCTCGGCAATCCACCCCAGTGTGAAAAAAGTGGCTTTGGTTTGGTAGCTGTCCAGTAGTTCCAAAATGCGGTTGACGTTGCGTTCAACCCGACATTCACGCGAATTCCAGTCAGCGCGTGAAATGTGTGGGGCAAAAGCAGACACTTGAAAATAGTCTTCAACATCAATGGTGAGGGCGTTGACGATTGGCAGCGTCGGCATGATCATTGCGGCTTTTCTTCAGGCATTCTGGTCACCGCCTTGACCAACTTTTGCAACATCACCAAGGTTTCGAGATTGATTCTCTCCAGACGAAGCGCGCTACCCTCAAGACGACGCAGACGCGCATCGAACTGTTCGATACCGAGCGTATCCACCTGACTGGAGATACTTCGCGCCAGAGCGGGTGTCACACGCAGTTTGCCTGGGTCCAGGTTTGCCATATCAGTCGTGCTGAAGTCCTGCAAGACTGAATCACTCCAGGCTGGGTTGTCTGTAGATGCTTCAATATCACGCAAACCGGACTCTTCTTGAATTTCATCAATCACCTCTGACACGTCTTCGAACCCAAACGACTCTTTGGCAGCCAGAAAGCCCAATAACAACAGCCGGTCACAAATCAGATTGATGCGACGTGGAATACCATCCGAGTACTTGAATATTTGCGCTACCGCGGCCGCATCAAAGGTCGGCCGTCCAGTTGAACCCGCACACTTGAGACGGTGCTCAATGTACGCGCGGGTTTCGTCTTGGTCGAGCGGCCCAATATGGCATGAAGCGGTGACACGCTGACGCAGTGGTTGCATGCTCTGACTCTGCAAAATTGCACGGAATTCGGGCTGACCCACCAGAAATGTTTGGAGCAATGCCTGCTGGTCATGCTGAAAGTTGGACAGCATTCGCAGCTCCTCGACGGCACGAACACTGAGGTTCTGCGCTTCATCGACGATCAGCAAACAGCGCTTACCCTGACTGGTCTGGCTGAGGAAGAATGCCTCCAGAGCCATAAGCAGGTCCGCCTTGGAAACGTCCTTGACCCACACACCAAAGGCAGCACCCACCAGGCGCAGCGTATCCTCGGCATCAAGCTGGGTAGTGACCAAATTGGCAGCAACGATCTTGGTCTCGTCCAGGCCAGCAATCAAGCCGCGCACCACTGTCGTCTTGCCTGCACCCACCTCGCCCGTGATAACAATAAAGCCCTCATTACGCTGCACGCCATATTCAAGATAGGCTCTGGCACGGCTGTGTTGTTTGCTATTGAAATAGAAACCGGGATCAGGGTTGATCTGAAAAGGCTTACTGGTCAATCCGTAAAAAGTTTCATACATGGGCTAAAACTGCATATTGATATTGCCTGAAACCGCGTTCTCGGTATAGGGCGTAGTGTCGCTGTCCATCACCGTGTGTCGCGCACCCAACGACAAAGACGAGCGCTTGCCCAACTTGCCATTGAGGATGACATCCACGGAGCGCAGACGTGTGCTCTGCGAGGCACTGACTCCCACCGTCTGTTGCTGGGATAACAGTACACCCAACGCATAGCCTGGCGTCAACCGGTGTGCCAGTTGAACGCTAAATCCCTGCTGGCGCACAGTGCCAAAATGGGTCAAGTCGTCAACACTTGCCGACAACTTGTCAAGACGGCTGCTTTCGCTACGCGAAGCAATAAAGGTGATGGTGTCACGCAAGCCCAGCAAGGCGAACGACAGTTCCTGCCGACGCTGTACCGTAACAGCTGCGGTCATAAACCCACTGGTTACGTTGGTCGTCGGGCTGATCCCATGGGTTTGTAAATAGTTCTCTACCATCAGAGCTCGGGCTTTTGGGTCGGGCTCAACGGATGCCAACTGGGCAAATAATAAATCATACATAGACCCAGCGCTGACCGGTTCGGCAACGGATGACAGGTCTTTGACGTCACTCAGTTTCCAAACCGTTCGGCCGCTTCGATGCGTTAGCAACAAGTTATGAGCATCACCAAAAGACTGCTGACTGCGGGTCAACGAAAACGATGTCAAGGCTGACGGCAGCCATTTGATCCCAATAACTTTGGTAGCGTAGCGCTGCTTGTCTGACGTGGTGTAGTTGTTGCTATCTGATCCAATTTTTGCAAGAAGCTGAATCTGTGGGCTCATGCTGATCATCAAACCAACATTGACACTGTCTGACTCCGTGGCTCGACCCTGGCCGTAAGTGGTACTTTGCCTCCCCATATCAGCCGTCCAGTCAAAACTCCCGAGGGATTCGCTGCTAGTTAATTTGAGAACTCCGTCTGTGACCGTGCTTGCAGAGACAAGCTGTGAATCGCTGTCTGTGACTGTATGCGAGTATCTCGCCTCATACTTTGCCAGGTCACCCCACTTTCCCCGCAAGTAAGGCGAAAAATGGTAGTTGGAGGCTTCTGCGCGATTCGGGTTAGCTGCGGTGTCATCAAGCGACTGGACACCAAAAGCCGAGACGGTCTGTTGCGAGATGCTGCCGCTGAAATCTAAAAACGCCCAATTGTCGATAACCTCCGCTGAGCCAAACGCGTTTAACGAATTTTGCGTGTCGCTTGGCTTCGCATCATTGGCATGCTCAATTTGTGTGAATGCGTAGTCAATGTGAATCTTGACACGCGCACCATCAATGTTCAGTCGAACACCCGGGCTAACTTCAGTGGTCAATTCTGAGCGCCTTTTTAACCTGCTGAGGTCGATATTGTCGGTGAACTTGCCAACCAGAGAAACTCGCGTAGCAATAACCAGGGACTGCTTGGCTTCGCCCTGTAGCGCTTCCTCGGCAACTGCAATCAGCGGAACAACAGTCAGAGCTACCGCCGACATAACGCAGGCCTGCATTGGCAATGAGCGTAGCTTGTGGGAATGGCGCATACGTTCAATGCCCATCAGCCTTGCGGCTGCCCCGACTCATGGCCATACCCGTACCCATAAGTGTGTCCGTTTCCGTACCCATATCTAAATGAATCTTTGAACAAGTGACTGGTCTTGTTGAGCAACATCAACTTGATTGGACAGGCTTCTATGGCGGACAGCGCCTGTTTGACCTCTGCTTGCAATGTTTTTCCAGCATGAACCACCATGACGACTTGTCCCATGTGTGTCGCCAAAACGCGTGATTCGGTCGTCAATAGCAAAGGTGGTGAATCGAAAATGATGATGCGATCCGCATAGCGCGCTGCCATGTCATTCAACAAACGAACCATGGCATCACTGGCCAGCAGTTCGGTGGCGCGCGGATGTGGCGTACCACTTGGCAGAATGGTTAATTTATCTACATTGGTCTTCAGCAACACGCTGGACAAATCGCTGGATTCATTGACAACAATGTCCAGCAAACCCGGGCTGCTTGGCAAACCCAACATCCGCATCACCGACGGCCGCGCCACATCGGCATCCACCAGCATCACCGTGTTGTCCATTTCCATGGCGATACTCATGGCCAGATTGATGGCGGTAAAACTCTTTCCCTCTCCAGGCAAGGCACTGGTAATCATGATCAGGTTACCGTTCTCAACCATCGATGCCCCTTTGCCCATGGCATTCTTGATCAAGGGACGCTTGACCACCCGGTACTGGTCAGCTACTTGCGTGCGCGGTGCATTAGGGCTCACGATACCACTAGCAGACAGCGCATCCAGATCAAGTTGCACATAACGCGACAGCGTGGCGGTGCGCTCGACCTCATCATAAAGTACCGCCTTGCCGGGCACAGGTCCAGTTGAAGCAAGCCTCCCGACTGGTACCGACGCACGTGGGGTTGCATCAACTGCTGCCACCGGCTGCACAGGCATCGCGGCACCGGCTTGCCGCAGCTGCTCCAGGCGTTTTGATGCCTGCTCAATCAAGCTGGTCATGATTTATTCACCCTGCTCCCCCTCTCATGGACAGCAGAGACAAAGTCACCATTCCCGCACCAAAAACTACCAAGAGGCCAGCGGTTGCAGCCAAAAACTTTTTCAGCTCACGCTTACGTCGCGCTGTCGCGCCGTCATCCAGTACCATGCTGACAACGCCCAACAGCGGGACACCAAGCACTTCGCTCATGGCACGCCCATCAAAAAAAACTGATCGCAACTGACTCATTAAAAAGGAAATACCAAACCCAGCAGCCAAAGCGACTAACAATGCCATCGGCATCAACAAAAGACGGTTGGGTGCTACCGGCTTAGGGGATGTACGTGGTGGATCAATCAAACGAAAATCCGCAACCCCAGAAGCACTTTCCAGCTCACCAGACATAGAGGCAGACTCGCGTCGGCTCACCAGGTCGTTGTAATTCTTTTTATTGATGTCGTAATCACGGTTCAACTGGGCAAACTCGGCTTCGATCTGGGGCGCAGTTTTCATGGACTCCCGTGCCCGGCTGTAGCGTGATTCATATTCAGCAACCCGGGCACGCAATGATGCCACCTGCACCTCGGATATCGCCATCACTCGGCTAAGCTCTTGATAAGCCAGGCTATTGTTGCTGCTGGCGACAGTCGGGTTAGCGATTGCGGTCTTTCGAAGCTCTTGTATTTCCCGGCGCTTGAGTTCTTGAAGCTCCCTGATTAAACGGCGTGCCCCCACAACATCAGGGTGTTCATCGGTAAATCGTTGCAACAAAGTGTCTAAACTACGCAACTGTGCTTCTATCCGCGCATCAACCTCTGGTGTTGAAATACTGACTGGTTTGTCTGACATCAAGCTGCTGGCAGTTAATGCCCGTTCCACATCAAGCTGCTTACGGGCTGCGTCCCGGGCATTTTCGGCTTCACGTAGTTCCAGACGCGCCTGCCGCAACTGTGTGCTGATGCTGCCTAGTTGACCCGCCATGTCCTGCCCATCGGTCGTTTGCGTCTCAATATTTTTGAGCTTGAACTCTTTCAGTCGCCGTTCAGCGTCTTCAAGTTTGGCAACATAGACTTTGATCTGCTCGTCAATAAACTTTCTGGCCGTATCCGAGTCTTTCCGTGTGGCTCCCAAACTGGACTCAACAAAAATCGATACCAGCGACTGGATAACCTTCCTGGCGATTTCAGGATTAGTGTCTCGGTAGGATAGAACATAGAGGTTGTCACGACCAAGGTTCTTGATTTCAAGACTTTGGGTTAACCGATCAATCAGGGCTTCTTGCGCCTTCTTGCTACCACTCCCCAAATCTAGATCTGCCATGCGTATGAGCTTTTCAACATTTGGGCGACTGATCAGCGTGCGACTGAGCATTGCAACTTGTTGATCGACATTCGGTTGCACTGCCAAACCAGACATCAAGGGCTTCAGGATGGACTGTGTGTCAACGAAAACACGGGCAGTTGCCTCATACTTATCTGGCACGGAAAGCACCACAGCCGCCCCAAACACCGCCACCAGCCAAGCGACAGCCAGCCCAAGCCAGCGATGACGCCACATGCCCCGAAGGGTGGTGGTCAACTGACTGATTAACTCATCCATTAATTAGTGCTTTGTTTATTCAAAAATCGAGAGCAACCGGCTTCGCCTGCGCAAGGAGCATGTTCAGCGCGCAAAGTAACAAGCTTCAGAACCAGCCCTGCGGAATGATCAACACGTCTCCAGGCATCATTTCAACGTTTGCTGAAATATCACCTCGTTTGATCAGGTCTTTTAAACGAACCGAATAGCGCTTGTCACCTTCTGCCGCCCGAGTGATCGACGCACTATTGCCATCGGCAAAGTCGGTCAGGCCACCCACAGCAATCATGACATCCAACAGCGTCATCTTTTGCTTGTACGGTAGCGCTTGTGGTTTCGCCGCCTCCCCCACCACACGAATCTGTTCGCTATAAGGACCGACGAAATTGCTGACAACCACTGTCACCACCGGATCGCGTACCAGCTTGTTCAATGCTTTTTCCAAATCACGGGCAATTTGGCTGGATGTTTTGCCTTGAACAAGCAACTCATCGACCAGCGGTGTGGACAGCTTGCCATCAGGCCGCACTGGCACCGACATGGAAAGTTCAGGATTGCGCCAAACGATAATATTCAGGGTATCACCCGGACCAACAATGTAGTTGTAATCAGCGGTTGCTACAGCAAATGGGGCCGCCGGGTAATTCCCCGAAGACGTCGAACAACCAGCGACCATGCCGACAAACATCCCCAACGCAATGACATAAATCAAAAAAAACGATGAAGTCACCATCGAAACCAGTCTATTCACAAGCAACCCCCTCATATTTGAGCCACAAAATAGGCATAACAGAACCTCTGCTTACAAGGAATATAACGCATTGGTGCAACTTTTATGCGCCAGACAACTTGATTCAAAGCGCCAACATTGCTAATTTTGTGGCTCATTCACTCACTAGCAGCCTGACCATAAGCTTTCCCTTGTCCGACTCCCAGACTCAAACCATGGTGCCTCAATGATGTCGCAATATCACCCCAGCGCCTAACTCATGATCAAAATTGTGCTGGTCTGCATGGCCAATATTTGCCGATCTCCAATGGCCGCTACAGTGCTTCAGCATATGGTGCGTGATGCCGGCCTCACAGCCTGCGTCAACATTGATTCTGCGGGAACACATGCCCCAGCCGGTGGCAAGCGGCCGGATGCTCGTGCTTTACGGGCGTTGGCTGATCGCCAGTACCAGCCATGCAAATCACGGTCCCGGCAAATCACAACACAGGACTTCGAGCGCTGTGATAGGGTATTGGCAATGGATTCGACCAATCTCGAAGCATTGATGCGGCAATGCCCACTACAACATCGCCATAAATTGAGCTTGTTTTTAAGCTTTGCACCAGAACTGAAAGTTATGGAAGTTCCGGACCCATATTTTGGCAACCAAGCTGGCTTTGAGCGGGTATTGGACCTCTGTGAGGCTGGTGCTCGTGGCGTGATCAACCAGCTGATCTACACCCCATAGTAGCTTCGATACCATGCTACAAACCGATCCACACCCAAGCTGATTGGCGTGGCGGGCACAAAACCAATCCAGTCACGCAAAGCATCAACATTGGCAAAGGTTGCAGGCACATCACCGTCTTGCATCGGCAACAGCCTCTTTTTTGCTTGCATTCCCAATGCCGACTCAAGACAGGCGATGAATTCGAGCAATGACACCGGCTTGCTATTGCCAATATTGAACAGTCGGTAAGGTGCGTTGCTGGTAGCGGGGTCAGCCAAAGAAGGGTCATAGGCCGAGTTTGCACAAGCGGCACGGTCAATGATGCGCAAAACACCTTCCACAATGTCATCAATGTAGGTGAAATCACGTTGCATTTGGCCGTGATTGAAAACGTCAATTGGCCGACCTTCCAGAATTGCGCGCGTGAACAAAAACAGTGCCATGTCGGGTCGGCCCCATGGCCCATAGACCGTAAAAAAGCGCAAGCCCGTGGTAGGTAAACGATAGAGGTGGCTATAGGTATGCGCCATCATTTCATTGGCTTTTTTGGTGGCTGCATAAAGACTAACCGGATGATCAACACTGTCATGCTCGGAAAATGGCATTTTTGTGTTGCCACCATAAACACTGGAGCTTGACGCATACACCAAGTGCTCAACCTTGTTATGACGACTTCCCTCCAAAATATTGGCAAAGCCCAGCAAATTGCTGTCAACGTAAGCCAATGGGTTTTGCAGTGAATAGCGCACGCCTGCTTGTGCCGCGAGGTGGATGACCCGATCAAACTTCTCACAGTAAAACAAATCGGCAACAACCGATCTATTCGCGACATCCATTTCAACAAACCGAAAATTCGCCAGCGGTCGCAACTGATCCAGTCTTGCCTGCTTGAGAGCCACGTCGTAATAGTCGTTAAGGTTGTCGATCCCAACCACCAAGTCACCCCGCGCCAGCAAGCGCTGCGCCACACCCATGCCGATAAAACCGGCAACCCCTGTCACTAGAATTTTCATGATGACGCGAACCTCAGACTAAGTTCGCTGAATGCTAACTCAGTCGGGATCAGTAAAAAAGGAATGCGCCAGCTTGACAGCGATACCCACAACGCCGTCTTTGTGATCAATCCGAACCACCTCGCCCTTGCAGATCATTTTTAATTTCTGACCTTGCACGTCAACCTCAACAACAAACTGAACAACCGAGCCCGGTAACTGGTCAGGCTGTGCCTCGAAATAAACACCCGTTGCACTGATGTTTCGGGTCAGGCCTTGCTTGCCATTGAGCTCGATAGGCAACTGCGAGTCGAACCTGGCAGCGAGACGCTTAGATTCAACAGAGCTGTCGATGGCACTTAAAGTATTTTGTTGCATGTCTCAACTAATATGCTGAAAAACTTGAATTGTATGAACTTCATCGACAAATAAGCATGAACCATGCCCCATATCATGCAATACATTCATTCTCTATCAAATCAAAGCGTTAACGTGAAACAACGCATGATGTTCTGTAGGAGCGGCGCAAGCCGCGAATGCCACCTACAAAGTTTCATCATTCGGGGTGGGCACCAGTCCATGCCAGTTAGAGCAGGTTTATTGACCACTATCCCAGTAAGTTGAAGCCTGCCCGCCACGCTCTGTCACCTAATTCGACCTGTCATTGCATCGAATCAAGTGACGTACTCCAGCGCCCCACTGACTGCCATGGTCTCGCGACCACCCAGCATTATGAAACACAGCGGTAGATGCGGCTTCCAGCAGCATTCAAAGCGGCAGGATGCCGCTTCTACCGAGGTTTTTCACGTTAAGCACAGGCAAGACTGTGCGGAGTCGGATCAATGCCACGTCAACCTGATGTATGCGCAACGCACTTGCCAGCAAGCTCAGCGAACTGCTCGATAGCATATCACGCAAGTGACACCCTGAACTGGCGCACCTTGTGCGAAGAGATTTAGGCCTGAACGGTGTCTCATCCACCAAGCAAGCTCAAGCGTTCCGTGCACGTTGATTCGGGTTTTAAATCTCGACCGCGACGACCTCGGCCTGTCGTTGACATCGCGAACAAACAGCATTTGAGGTCGTCCATTTTTTCAATGGCAATCAAATTGAAAGGAATTGCAGTCGCTACTCTTGAAAGCCTGCCAATCGCCCTTATCATTAGCACTCGTAAGAGTTGAGTGCTAACAGCACCACGCCTACAGCGGCTCTTCAAGTTAACGATCACTGCCAGTTCCATGGCAGTTTTGTTTTTTACCCATGTTTCAAACCTTTAGGAGTCCCTATGAAACTTCGTCCCCTGCACGACCGCGTGATTGTCAAACGTGTTGAAAACGAAACCCGCACCGCCTCTGGCATCGTCATTCCTGACAGCGCCGCTGAAAAGCCTGATCAAGGCGAAGTGCTGGCCGTTGGCCCCGGCAAGAAGAACGACAAGGGCGAACTCGGTGCCATGAGCGTAAAAGTTGGCGACCGCGTGTTGTTTGGCAAATACAGCGGCCAAACCGTCAAGGTTGACGGCGACGAGCTGTTGGTCATGAAAGAAGACGACCTTTTCGCTGTTGTCGAGAAGTAATTCGTTCAGTATCAAATAAATAGCTGGCAGCGCAATATAAATGCGGGCCAGCAGCATATTTTTCATATATTTTAGGAGCCAAACATGGCAGCAAAAGACGTAATTTTTGGCGGCGAAGCCCGCGCACGCATGGTTGAAGGCGTGAACATTCTGGCTAACGCAGTCAAAGTGACCCTCGGCCCCAAGGGCCGCAATGTGGTGCTGGAGCGCTCATTCGGCGCCCCCACCGTGACCAAGGACGGTGTGTCCGTGGCCAAGGAAATCGAACTCAAGGACAAGCTGCAAAACATGGGTGCGCAAATGGTCAAGGAAGTTGCTTCCAAAACCTCTGACATCGCGGGCGACGGCACCACCACTGCCACCGTACTGGCACAAGCCATCGTGCGCGAAGGCATGAAGTACGTAGCCGCCGGCATGAACCCGATGGACCTGAAGCGCGGCATCGACAAGGCGGTCACCGCCCTGGTCGCCGAGCTGAAGAAGGCCTCCAAGGCAATCGCCCAGGTCGGTTCGATCTCGGCGAACTCGGACGCCGACATCGGCAAGATCATCGCCGACGCTATGGACAAGGTCGGCAAAGAAGGCGTGATCACTGTGGAAGACGGCAAGTCTTTGGACAGCGAACTCGAAGTCGTTGA
>JFJP01001832.1_pt1 | contig 25535 bp, 18 predicted proteins | sample 431651 | NCBI WGS metagenome assembly JFJP01 (sample SAMN02602958, study PRJNA72255) | Microbial mat metagenome, whole genome shotgun sequencing project. | biome: fresh water; feature: sink hole; material: water; isolation source: purple microbial (photo- and chemosynthetic) mats found in...
CTTAGAAAAAACAGCGTTTGGAGCAATAAACCGATTTAAAGTGGGGCCGAGATGATGTTTATCGCTGCAAACTCGCCGGAGATGCTTACATATTGAGCAAATCGAGAACATTTTGACCATTTGCCTATTTATTGTGCAGAAAGCCCGACAGGCTGCTAGGCAGCGACTTGGTTTTTATTAAGCAGATTTGAGTAGCACAGCAACACTGTGCAGTTCAGTATCCTGACAGACACCACGGGGGGAGCATGTCGCAGATATCGCATTGGTTCGAGCCGGCAAAATCAGGGAGGCTCTTGATCTGGCTCGCCTGCCTGGCGTGTCTAGATGCCAACTTTCCGGTTTTGGCGCAGGCGGCGCAACGTAATCCAGCCACTCAACAAGCGTTGATGGAGCAACTAAAGGAAGCGCAAAAGGCCCTCGATAGCCTGAGTCCAGAGCAGAAAAAAATGATGCGGGATATGGGCATTCCCCTGTCCGTCGATGCCCTGCCACCAATGCCAGCAGGCCAGGGCATCGGCCTGGCGACTAATGAAATCATCAGGCCGAACAAAGATGCCGTGCGCATTGCGCGTATCAGTGGCGCGCCACTGAGCCAGGCCACCCTGCCTGCCTTTGTACGCGATGCCCAAGGCCTGGTATCTAAACGTATCCAGCCGAAGTCGGCAGAACTGGGCGAAAAGCTCTACCGTTATCTGCACGCGCAAGGCAAATCAGTGGCGGAGATGGGCAAGGCCGCCGTCGGACTTTGGGTCTACGGGCGTGTCGAAACCGCGCTCTACCTGATGGCCAAGGTCTGCCTGGATGCGCCCGCAGACACAGACAACCTGAACAACTTCTCGGCCATGCTAAGCATGGGCGGTGCGGAGCAGTTGGCGATTCCGTTGCTGCACTATCTGGACAATCAGTTTCCGAACAACGCCACCGTGCTCAACAACCTCGGCCAGGCCTGGTACGGACTGGGCGATCTCGACAAGGCTGAGCCGTATCTGAAAGCCGCCGTGCGCCGCAACGCCTATCACCCCCAGGCCAACCTGACCCAGTCGTTCATCGATGAAACCAAGGGTAACAAGACCGACGCCGTCGAGAGCATGAAACGAGCCATCAAAATCAGCTTCAGCCTTGATAAACGCAACCGATTGCGCAAGCTCGGCTACACGCTGCAGGCCGAAGACGTGTCGTTGCCCTTGTCCAGGAAGCCGGATTCCGACCCCATGGGGTTGAACGACTTCACTGCGCCCCGCATTCCCAAGACCGCAGAGGAGGAATCCGTCAGCGCCAATGACTGGCGGGCATTCGGGTCCGAAATCCAGGCCAGGCTTGGTGCCCTCGCGAAACAGCATCACGAACTTACCGCCGCCGCTCGGCAAACCTTGATCCAACAGGGCAAGGACGCCATCGAAGGCCGGCCCGTCCTTCTAAAACCGAACGATAAGCCGCCCTACTATGAGCAGGCTGTGCTCAAACTGAAAGGCATGGAACGGGACAATGGCGTGAGCTACCGCCACGACAACGCGCGCAAGGCGTTGGAGGGCTACGCCAGAACTTTCCCCGCGACACGCGAGGCCTACTGGCGCGAGCGCAATCAGGTTGACCACCGCGCCGCCCTCCAGACCGGTGAGGGCCAGGCAAATGCCGACCTGTGCGCCGAGCGACAAGCCGTGATCACGAAATACCTGACGGCCTACAACGTCGAATACGAGAAGCGCCTGAACGCCTACCTGAAGGCGACCCGTCTAAAACTCAACGAAGAGCTGTTCTGGCTGCAATTCAAGGAAACACCGGAACGATTTCAGGTCACCCTCCTGGATTACCAGATCGCCTGGCTGAGCGCCCTGTCCAAGGCCGGCCAGCATTTCTCAACCGAGGATGCCGAAGCCTGCACACCGCACTCCCCTGCCGGCGGCGGCAAGTTGGCCGACTTCAACGACGTCCATTGCGACTATCACAGCGAGCTGAATTTTGCCGGCATGGGCGTCATCAAAACCGACTGCAACAAGATGACCAGCACACTGGGCATTAGCTTCCTCAAGCTGGGCCTGACTCAGGACATGGACAAGGAGACCTTCGCCGACCAGTTCATAAGCTGCAACGTCGAGGTTTCGGCTGGCGTGGATCGCAGTGTGCATGCCGGGCCCGTGGAGGTCGGCGTCCAGGCTGGCGGCAGCCTGGGCGTCGAGATCGGCCGGACCGGCATTCAGGACGTTTATGTCACGGGTGGGGTCGGCGCTTCAATAAGCGCGGTCACCCCCGGTCTGGAAATGGGGGCCACGACGCGGGTCAGTCTTGTCAGCGGCGCGACCACCATTGCGGGTTCCGGCCTACTCGGGAACTGAAGGAGAACAGAACATGAAGCAAGGACAAACCTGGTTGACCTGCATACTTTTGTCCGTGTGTGCGCCAGCCTCGCCGTCTGGCGACGACAGCCTGCTCGAATCGGCACGTCTCGCCGCCATAACGCGATTGCAAGAAGCGCGGGCCACCGCCACGCTCGGTGCATCTGTGTGCGGTGATGCGGCCGTCGGCTCCCGAAAGTGGGGCACCTCGTGCGCGAGCCGTGAGTTCAGTGCGCCGCCGCTGCTTGAAGCCCCGAAGCTTCGCTGGCAGGTCGATTACGGCTGGTGGGGTACCTGGTCACCGTGGATCGGCGAAGGACTGCTGCTCACCGGCAGCTGTGCCAACGAAACGAACCAGGGCCTCAGCGCCCTCGACCTGCAGACCGGAAAGATGCGCTGGAAACTCGCGTCGATCTGCCAGGAGGCGAACCGGAACGGCAGCATGGGTTCGGCGGCGTTTCACGAAGCGGGCCCCGGCAAGGTGCTCTTCGCTCTGCGGCGTGAAGACCGCCCCGGCATCGACTGGATGCTCATTGAGCTCAAGACCGGACGCGTGCTGGAGCAGTACAAGCCGGTCAAGAATGGCGGCACCACCGAGGTGGGGGGCGCGTTCAGCGTGTTCACGACCTCGAAGGAGAAGCAGCGAAGCTATCTCAACCTGCTATCGCCCAAGCTCGATCGAATCGTCGGCCGTTACGAGGAGTTCCGCTTCGGCTGCCCGCTCTCCGAAAATCAGTGTCCACCGACGAATTTTTCGCTGCCGGCGGCTTCCGACGGCCTGCTCTTCTTGAGCGGCATGTCCGTCGACCAGGCCGAGCCGCCCACGCGCCAGTTGCACGCGTTCGAAGTCGCCACCGGTGCGCTCAGGTGGAGACACACCGACCAGCCGACGCGCAAGGTGGACGGAAGTGGGCGCAAGGTGCGCAGCGACGATGAGAGACCCATGATCGTCGATGGCAAGGTCATCATCCGTCTCGAAGACGAGAACAGCCACATGCTGCGCGCATTCGACCCGACAAGCGGCCGTATCCTGTGGACTACCGACAAGCAGCCGCGTCGCGTGATGAACAAAAGAGGTCTCCTCCAGCCGCACAAGTTGTCGACGTGGATCGGGGCTGGGAAATTGATCGTCGGTCACGTAACCAGCGACGATAAGTGCGAACTGCTGGGCTGGAGTACAAGCGACGGGAAGCAACGGTGGAGCCGGGAGGTCCCGCGCGACTTAAATCTCACCGCATCGGCCGGCGGCGTTTTCTATACCGCCTACACGATCGACAAGCCTGGCAACATGAACGACGAACTTGAGATCAGTGGCTACGAGGCTGCGACCGGCACGAAGCTCTGGAGCACCATTATTCCGGCGCACAACCGGCCGTTCACAGGGGAGTGGAGCATCACCACCATCGACTTCGGCGCGGCCGGGGGGCCGGGGTGGCGCATCGGTCCCGACGGTGCGATCTATGGCGTCACGTTGAAGGGTGCGTACAAGCTGCAGTAAGCCGGCGGCTGGCTGGTTGTGCACGCCATCAGCCTGTGCGCTCTGGCGACGCTCCCGAACGGCTCTTCCAGGCCCAGAACCTAGTACCTAGCCGCTGGTCCGACGGCGCACGGACGTTACCCGTGCCCGACGACTCGGCTGCCTCCGTGGATTGCGCGCAGGCGCGACTGCGTGTTAGCACGCCTGTCGGCCTTAGAAAAATCAGCGTTTTTTTTGAGCAACAAACCGATTTAAAGTGGATCCGAGATGACGTTTATCGCTGCAAACTCGCCGGAGATGCTTACATATTGAGCAAATCGAGAACATTTTGACCATTTGCCTATTTGTTGTGCAGAAAGCCCGACAGGCTGCTAGGCTTGCTTGACTAGTCAGAGCGCCACCGAAGGAGAGTTTCATGTTGTGGATCGCCATCACTGCTGGAGTCCTATGGTTGGGCATCGCCATGGTAGTTGTCGCGGACATGTTCAGAAAGAATGCTGCACTGGGGTTTCTGGGCATCTTTCTGTTGCCACTAGTGCCCTTCATTTGGGTCATCAAGTGGTACTCCGGCAAGCGCTTGCTGGTCGGCTCGGCGCTGTACCTGTCTGCCGCTGTTTCGTGGATCGCACTGTCGCTGGCCTGGGATGTCGCTGCTGAGGACCTTGAACCCTTTATTCGCCTGACAAAACTGGAAGCCAGTTTGGATTGCCACATGACCGCAACCGGTTCCGGGGGTGGCCACACCTACTATCAGTTGTTGTGCACCTCCAATAAGATCAAAGAAATTCGCTTCTCCAGCTCTGAAGACATGATCAAGCAGTACAGCGACCAGTTGGTTGCACCCTTGACTGCCATCTACGGCCGAACCATGACCGGCGCTAACCCGCCTCATCTCGTTGTCGGGATCGTGTCGCCGGTCGGTTTGGTAACTTGCCATCGACTTAGCGCGTCAGGGGTATTGAAGGCCTGGGTCACCGGAACTGAGGAGCCCTGCAAGTAGAGTTGGACGTTGATCTTTCTGGTTTGTGCCTGCAAGCGAAGGGGCCAGTGCGGCTTTATAGCCAACCAGTCGCGGTGCCAGCACCAGTGCACCTAACACGCCCTGTGCGCCGCGACCGCTTGGCTAAAAACCCTCTGAATTAAATCATCGGCAGCTTACTCGCCACAAGCAGGCTTTCGACGGTTCAGCTGCCTTCAATGGCAGAAGCTGGCGCGACACAAGCCATTCGTCAAGCCTTCTCGGCTGCCTGGAAGTTGGCCACATGGGACCTTTGTCCTTACCAGATACCTGCCGTTCATGAATGACCGGTATCTTCAGCATCGAACGAACAATCCAGACCCACTTCAGTTCGCCACGGCATACGATTCACGTCTATCACATAGCAGTTTGCGGCTTCTGATACCGCAACGTCGAGAACTTCATCAACATGGCCAATTTCCTGTGCGGCAAGTTGGATTTCTCGTTACCTTGCTGGTCCGCACGATGAGGTGCGCTACCCACTCAATTTCATTTAGAGCCGAAAGAAGCGACTTCTCGGCTGCATTGTTTGACGGTCATGCGGTCGGGGTCGGGTGCGTTTTGCATGTTCATGGTGGGCGGATTCCTGTTTCAAACGGTGCCGCTGATTCTGCGAGGCGGATTGAACCTATTTCCCTCGGTTGAAGGTGACAACTCAAGCTAACCGGCTGTGGCAAAAAGGCTTTTCGGCAACCTGGCCCACACAAATTTGGAACTGTGGTGCAGTATAAAAACGGCTGGGTAGGCCCGCCAATACTGGGTTTTGGGCTGTTTCTGGATAGGTTCAACTGAGGGAAATTGGATTATCATTCCATTTCTCCGGTCGGTTGTTGAGTACTTGTCGAAGGGTCAAATTCATGGACTGGTTTTACCGGCTTGCCGTCTTGTCTTGCGTTGCGACCTGGGCATGCTATGCGTCTGGTGCCTGGGCCGCCAGCGCGGAAATCCTGCAAATCGTTGGTCGGGGCGAATACAAGCTGCCTTCGGCCACGGCCTGGCTGGGCGCATCGGTCAGGCAACCACTGGACAGTGGCACGTTTGTGCGAACCGGCGATGTCAGCCAGATGGCGTTGCTACTGATCGACCTAACTCAGTTGCGACTGAACCAGAATAGCATCCTTCAGTTGCGTCAGATATCGCACCAGGGCCAGCCAACGCAGATTGAACTTTCTGCCGGCCGTGCCTGGATGCAGGCAAAGGGCAGACCGCCGAAATCCGCCAATACCGCCAACGCGGCGCCGACCACACGGCTGGAAGTGCGCACGCCCAACGCCATTGCGGCGATCCGGGGAACGGATTGGGACATCGAGGTGATCCCCGGCGGCAACGTGACCCTGACGGTGCTGTCCGGCGAGGTGGCGTTTTACAACGATTTTGGCAGCGTCGTCGTGCTGCCGAATGAACAGGCGGTCGCCGAGTCTGGCAAGGCACCTGTCAAGCGCGTGTTGGTGAATGCGCGCGAACGGGTACAGTGGGTGGGCGCACATCGGCCACAGCCACGCCGCTGGGTACCGCAACCGTCGGCGACACTGGCCGGCATCGTGGGGGCCATTGAGCGCCAGGAGTATGGCCAAGCCTTGAAGATGCTGGCCGACGATGGTACCGATAGCGTGCTGTTGCGGGCCGACATTTTTCTTTTCCAAGGTGAGTTCGCGGAATCTATCGGTCTGCTCGAGCGCCTCTGGCAACGACAGGATGCTCCGCCACGTGTTGCCGCCCTGTTGGCCAAGGTGTATCTACTCAGCGATATGGCCGCCAAAGCCGATACGCTGATATCGGCTGCTCTTGCTCGCTACCCCGACGATACCGAGCTCTGGCTGGCGAAGGCAGAGATCGCGCGCCTGGAGGGGAATGCGTCGTTCACCCAAAGTGCATTGGAGCGCGCATTGGCGTCGGGAGATGGCATCGCGGAGGTCTGGTATGCGCGCGGGCGCGCGGCTTCGGAGCGCGAGTTTGTGGAGGATGCTCGCCTTTCGTTGCACCGGGCAATTGACTTGGCACCGGAGGGTTTAGGTTACAGGGGAGAATTGGCGACATTGGAAACCTTTGCCGATAATCTTTCCGCAGCGGATGATGTTTTTGCCAAGGCGTTGGACGATCAGCCGGCCGATTATGTTGCGCTGACTGGCTTGGGCGTCCTGAGGCTCAAGCAAGGTCGTCCGCAGGAGGCATTGGAGACTTTGCTGAAGGCGGGGGCAATCGAACCCCGCTATGCCCGATCGGCCTTATACACCGGGATTGCCTACTATCAATTGGGGCAGCACGATGTCGCCATCGAGACCCTGCGTCGCGCCGCCCAATTGGATGGCAAGGACCCGCTGCCCAACATGATGCTGAGCCACATCGCCATCGATCGCATGGCATACGGCGAAGCTGTCGCGGCAGCGCATCGTGCCTCCGAGTTGATGCCCTACCTGAAGTCGCTCAATCAACTCGCCAACGACCAGAAGGGCACTGCAAACATCGGCACTGCGCTGGCCAGATTCGGCATGGAAGAGTGGGCGCAGGCCCTTGCCTATCAGTCTTATTCGCCATACTGGGCAGGCAGCCACTTGTTTCTTGCTGATCGCTACCTAGATGAATATGCTAAGAATTCCGAGCTCTATCAAGGCTTTTTGTCCGACCCAACCGCTTTCGGTGCATCTAATCGACACAGTACGCTGATACCTCGACCGGGCACTTACTTCGATCTGGGTACTTATGCGGAAAACTACAATATCGACACCTCTAGCTCATTGAAGGGCAGTGTCAATGGCCAGATTATGGAACCCTTTCCACTGGCTTATTACGTCGATGCGGTCGACAACCGCTACCGGCCTGGTTCAAAAGATTTTTATGGCGACTTGCAGTCCAATACGGTGGGATTTGGAATGCGTCCAACTCATGAGTTGGGATTTTTCCTGTTCAGTAGCGATGTCACGATTTCAAGCCGCGAGGACACTGGGACACCTTCCGTCACCATACTCGACAATGATGGTCGTTTGAGGATTCGGCGTGCCGACCTAGGTGCGCACTACAAGTTTTCACCGGTCTCTCAAATCTGGTGGAAGATTGGACAGGGCAAGCTTGATGATGATATTCAAATGGAGGCAAGCACGGATTTTCAAGGGATGTCGTTACTCAGTACGTCCAGCTATCGCTACCTTACCGATACCAATGACTGGCATGTGCGCCATGTCCTTGATCTGTCGGATCGTTGGCAATTGGGTTGGGGGGTGGAGCGCGGATATCAGGACGATGCCAACACTTTTCGCGGCATGGCTGGAGGCTACGACGCATCGCTAGATGTTTTTTTTACATCTACGAATCTGCAAAATGAGTCCAATCGGTTTGAATCGCAGGATTTTCACCTGACGAACCGCTACAAATTCAATGAAACACTGACGTTGGTGGCCGACCTTAGCTGGCAGTCTTTCAAACAGGATTACGGACGCACAGATCGGACAGCAATGACATTGTTGCAGTGGCCAGACTTTCCACTTGAAAACGATTCGACCACCGTGCTTGGGCGTCGCTTCGAGGAGTGGAATCCGCGCCTGGGTTTGATCTGGCGCCCCGATTCAACTCACACAGTGCGCTTTGCCAGCCAGAACTGGCGCCGCCCGGCGACGGCGAGCACGCTCACGAGCGTTGATACAGCGGGTATCCCCATCGACGATCGTCTGGTAGGCATGGGCGGAAAACTGGAACGTCAGCGGTTGCAGTATGAGGCAGAACTGGGTAAGTCAAGCTTTGCCCAAATCTGGTTTGGTCATCAAAAGATCGAAAATTTGCCGGCACCTGACGGTAGCCTGATCGACGCATTTTCCGTGCCGGCGCTGAAGCGCCTACTCAACAAGGGCGTTTCGATCAATGATGCCTTCGATGATCTCGAAGCCTTGCCCAGTTTTGGTTCTGGCCGCATCCAATCTTTGGGTGTAGCTGCCAATCAACTGTTGGCAGCCGACTGGAGCCTCGGATTGCGTTACCTGAACAGGGACGGGGAGAACAAAGGCCAACTCTATTCCGGCAATGCGGTACCTTGGGTTCCTCGTCATGTCGCCAACGCCAGCCTGCACTGGTTGCCGGTGCCTCATCTGCAGGTGGCAGTGAAGGCCACTTGGCGCAGCCAGCGCTTTGCCGATGAAGCAAACACCAAGTCTCTAGACCCAGGATGGGCTTTGGGTTTGCACTCGTATATGGAAACCGTCGACAAGCGGGGGTATTTCGAGGTTTGGCTGGAAAACCTGCATGCCGACAAGGTGTCGTCGGCCAATCCGAGTATGGCTGGTTTGCGGGTCGGTTACCGGTTCTAACCATGAAACCGGCCATCGCCAAAGTAGCGCCAGTCAATATGGGCTACTCGGCGGGTTATTTGGCGACGCTGTTCGCGCTGTGTCTGGCTATCTTGGTGTCATGGCTGCCCCCATGGCGAGCAGTCGATCGATTTTTCGTCGATCATTTTGCCGTGTGGACCGCCCCCGGCCGTTCGTCCTTGCCGATCACCATTATCGGCATTGATGAGGAGAGCTTCGCGGCCTTGCAGCTACCATGGCCTTGGCCCCGAGACCTTTACGCGCGCTTGTTGGAGCGTTTGCATGAAGCGGGCGTGGCCCTGGTGGCGTTTGATATCGTGTTTGCCGAACCATCGACCGATTTGGCTCAGGATGAAGCCTTCGCGTTGGCCATCGAACGTTTCGGTCCGGTTGTGCTGGCGGCCGATTTGGCATACGTGCAAAGTGCCGCTGCCCACCAGTGGCAGCGCATCGACCCCCTGCCGCTTTTTCTCAAGGCTGGAGCCCAACCCGGCCTTGCTTCCGTGGAACTAGATAACGATGGCGTTTTGCGCCGTATGCCCTTGTATGCAGATGCATTCTGGCGGGTCATTGTCGATCGTTTTGGTGCCCGATATCCCGAATTTCACCCGCCGATTGTTCCGCAAGACGACATGCGGTTGAATTATCGTGGTGGTCCGGGCAGTTACCTGACCATTCCCTTTCATAAGATGCTCGATCCGGATCGTCACCTTTCGATGAACTGGCGGGATATCCTCAAGGACAACATTGTCCTGATTGGACGAAACACCCGTGCCGGGGTGGATATTCAGATGGCTCAGGCGGATGCCTTCGCCACGCCCTTCATGGTGCAAACCGGAGAGTTCACGCCAGGAGTGGAACTTCATGCCACCCTGGTCGATAACATGATGTCAGGTGATTTCCGCCGCGAATTGCCGGGAGGGTGGGGCATGATGATGGCTGTAGTCACTGCAGCGATTTCGCACTTGGGCATGCGACGCTGGCGTCCTGTTTCCGCGACGCTGACCTTGCTGGCTGTTGCGGTGACATTATTTGCCGTTGCATTCCTGGCCTTCTGGCAATGGCTGACCTGGCTTCCCGTGGCGACGGCCTTGCTGGCGCTGGTGCTTGTGTATCTTGGCCAAGGCTACGATGCCTACGTGCGGGAACAGCGTCAGCGACGTCAGATCAAGGCTGCTTTTGCAATGTATGTCGCTCCCGATGTCGTCGAAGAGGTCATCGCCGATCCTGCCCGCCTTCGGCTGGGGGGCGAACGGCGTGAAATTACGGTCATGTTTACCGACTTGGTAGGCTTCACATCGATTGCTGAAGCGATGACGCCGGAAGAGGTGGCCACGCTGCTCAATCGCCATCTCACGGAAATGACTGCGATCATTCATCGTTATCGGGGAACGGTGGACAAATACATCGGCGATGCTGTCATGGCCTTTTGGGGCGCGCCACTTGCAGATCCCGAACAGTCACACCGTGCCCTGCGTGCAGCGAATGAAATGCAAGAAGCCATGCATGCCCTGCGCGATGAAGTTCTCGCCGAGGGTGGTCCGGAACTGAAGATGCGCGTCGGGCTCCATCGCGGCGAATGTATTGTCGGCAACATGGGAAGCGAGCAACGTTTCGATTATTCAGCCATCGGCGATACCGTAAATATGGCCTCGCGTCTCGAGGGAGCCAACAAGACTTATGGAACCGGTATCCTGCTTAGTCAGGCCATGGCGGATGCGCTGGGTCCGCAGGTGGCGATAAGAGAGATCGACTTTGTCAGAGTCAAGGGAAAGCGGCAAGGGGTTTCAATTTATACGCCCTGCGATTCGCCCGTGCTGATTGCCGCAACTAAAGATCTGTTAGCTGCCTATCGCGCGGGGGAGTTGGGGCAGGCATCCCTGGCCTGCGACAGGTTGGACACCCTGGCTTCGGCCGATTTGATTGCGGCCTGCTATCGCCGTCGCATCGAGGCGTTGCGTGCTTCCGGAATCCCGGCAGATTGGGATGCCACCGCCGATTTGGAAAAGTAATCGGCCATGAACCCAATGGCATTTCCTTAACATAATTCCCCGATCTGTCAAAGACAGACTAAGCGATGCAAGCCAACTATCCTCTGGGTAAACGCCGCCAGGTCATCACCATGCGGATGAAATAGACCGTCGCAATGACTCCAAGAATTGCTGAAAAGAGATAAATTGCGAGCACCTTATCTCCCCCATCGGGGTCACTCCCAAAACGAAGGGAGCCTGACACGAGACCTACTAGCCCCGGAAGCGCGGCGTAAAGAAAAAAAAGGGCAATGAAAAAAGTGCAGACGGTGTTGAATGCTAACCGCGCTTTTGAGACTACCTGATTCGACATAACACCAGCCTCTGGGTTTTGATCAAGATGACATAGAATTTTATGCCCTCGGTAGGCTTGGATCGCCGAGCTTTTTGGGCAGCGGATCGGTATTTCGCGTGAGGGCAAGTGTGGCACGGCTTTGAGGCAACTGTTTTCGAGATTGCAGGCATATGACATGAACCGCTGCAGCGCCTAAAGCCACCGGCAATAAACGATCGATTTCCTCATATGACCGCTTTAGAGTTTTGGGGATGAATAATGGAGGAAATTGAAACTTCCTCCGCAATGACCGCTTCTGAGAAATCGATGAAATTTAAGGGTTAACCGCGACCGTCTCTTGTGGGGCGGATGCCGCCATGCGGTAATGCAGAAGTCGAACGGCAGCAAACCGAGTGGACCGGCCACTTGGTCTGCCCTTCTGCCGTTGTAAGCAGGCAAAAATCAGTTTATTGCCTCGTAGGCTTTGAAGGCCTGGCATGCAGGTCAGGCCGCAATTCTCTGCCGCCAGATTTCAACGGCTCTACGCTGCCGGCAAAAGGTTCCCTCAATCGCAGGTCAAACGCTTGCCACGCACCGCCGGCAGTCTCTCTCGGCGCCATTGCCGTGGGGCAAGTTGCCAGAATGCGGCGATTGAATCAATCCGCGCGGGCATATCCAGACCGAGAAACCTGGCGGCTAGCAGTAGCGCCGGCAGCGGATCGTTGTCGCGCAAGGGCGCGGCCAGGGTTTGTTTGCCGAGTTTGCCGCCGGCTTCGTTCAATGCCACCGGCAGGTGCAGATAGCTGGGGGTTGGGTAGCCGAGGGCGCGCTGCAAAACGATCTGCCGCGGCGTCGAGGCGAGCAGATCGGCGCCGCGCACAATGTGGCTGACGCCGAGTTCGGCATCATCGACGCAAACGGCGAGTTGATAGGTGTAGACGCCATCGGCGCGCCTTAAAACGAAGTCGCCGCATTCACGCGCGATATCGCAGCCGACGTGTCCGGCGAGCAGGTCGTTGAAGACAATCCGTTCGTCCGCCAGACGCAGACGTAGCGCGGCATGCAACGGCAAACCTCGGTTTCGGCAAGTGCCAGGATAAACCGGGCCATCAACGCCGATACGGGCGTTTTCCTTCAGCATCTTGCGCGTGCAGTCGCAACTGTAAAGACGGCCGGCGTCGATCAACCGGGTGATTGCCGCCGCATAGGCTTCGCAGCGTTGGCTTTGATAAACCACCGGCCCGTCCCACTCGAAGCCGAACGCCTCCAGCGTGCGCAGGATGGCGTCCGCTGAACCCGGGACGACGCGTGGCGGGTCGACGTCCTCGATGCGCAGATGCCATTCGCCTTGCTGCGTGCGGGCATCCAGATAGCTGCCCAGCGCGGCAATCAGCGAGCCGAAATGCAATGCGCCGGAAGGGGTGGGGGCGAAGCGGCCGCGATATGTAATTGGGAGCATGGGAGCTAGATTCGGAATTCCTGATCCCGGCAGCGCTTTAGTGGCGCATTGCGGAGACTTACCTGGTACGAAATAACCGTAGAAAGGATGGGCCAAGCGCAGCGGATGCCTAAGCGGCAAAACCCGCCGCCAAAGCATCCGCTGTGCTTGGCCCATCCAACAATTTGTTCTCTCGGTATCGAAAATTTCGGCGCCACGGCCAATGAGCAAGGAATCAGGAATTTGAGATTGTTCCTTGCTGGCTCAGTTTTGTCCTGATCAAGCGGCTCGCGGGCTAAAATCGCTGCCGCTTTCCACACACAAGGTAACGCCCGGCCTCAGGCGCGGGTGCGGATTGAAACAAATATGCTCACCGTCAACAATCTCACTATCCAGTTCGGCGCCAAGCCGCTTTTCGAAAACGTCAGCGTCAAGTTCGGCGATGGCAACCGCTACGGTCTGATCGGCGCCAATGGCTGCGGCAAATCGACGCTGATGAAGATCATGGCCGGTGTGCTGGAACCCAGCGCCGGCAATGTCTCGATCGACCCGCACGAGCGCATGGCTTTCCTGCGCCAGGACCAGTTCGGCTTCGAAGACCTGCGCGTGCTCGACGTGGTGATGATGGGCCACGCCGACATGTGGCGGGTGATGCAGGAGAAGGACGCCATCTACATGAACCCGGAAGCGACCGAGGCGGACTACCTGCATGCCGCTGATCTGGAAAGCCAGTTCGGTGAAATGGGCGGCTACGATGCCGAGGCCCGTGCCGGCGAATTGCTGCAGGGCCTGGATATTCCTGGCGAGAAGCACAACGGTCCGATGAGCGAGGTTGCGCCGGGCTGGAAACTGCGCGTGCTGCTGGCGCAGGTGCTGTTCGCCAATCCGGACATCATGTTGCTCGACGAGCCGACCAACAACCTTGACATCAATACCATCCGTTGGCTGGAAACCGTACTCAACGGGCGCAACTGCACGATGATCATCATCTCGCACGACCGCCACTTCCTGAACTCGGTCTGCACCCATATTGCCGACCTGGATTACCAGACCCTGAAGGTTTATCCCGGTACTTATGATGACTATATGGAAGCCTCCACCATGGCGCGTGAACGCCTGGTCGCGGTGAGCGCCAAGTCGAAAGAAAAGATCGCCGAGCTGGAAGAGTTTGTGCGTCGTTTCCGTGCCAATAAATCCAAGGCGCGCCAGGCTACCAGCCGGATGAAGATGATCGACAAGATCAAGGTGGAAGACGTCAAGCCATCGTCGCGCCAATACCCCTGGATACGCTTCGATTACGACGACAAGGAGAAACTGCATCGGCAGGCGCTGGAGGTGGAAAACCTCCACTTCGGCTACGAGCCGGGCGAGCCGGTGCTGCACAAGTTCAACCTCACCATCAATGCCGGCGACCGCGTCGCCATCATTGGCGAGAACGGCGTTGGCAAGACCACGCTGCTACGTCTGCTGATGGGCGAACTGAAACCGGATGTCGGTACGGTGAAATGGGCGGAGAAAGCCAAGCCCGGTTACTTTGGCCAGGATCACACCGCCGACTTCGCCGAGGACAAAGCGTTGACCGACTGGATCAGTGCCTGGGTGCGCGCCGGCGGGTACGAAGGCGGTGATCTGGAAACCCTGGTGCGCGGGACGCTCGGCCGGTTGCTGTTCTCCGGCGACGAAGTGAAGAAGTCGGTGAAAGTGATTTCCGGTGGCGAGCAAGGCCGCATGCTGTTCGGCAAGCTGATGTTGCTGCACCCGAACGTGCTGGTGATGGACGAGCCGACCAATCACCTCGATATGGAATCGATTGAAGCGCTGAATACCGGCCTGGAGAAATTCCCCGGTACGCTGATCTTTGTTTCACACGACCGTCAGTTCGTTGGTTCGCTGGCCAACAAGATCATTGAACTGAAACTGGATGGCAGCTACATGGTTTACGAAGGCGATTACGACGCTTACTTGCATAGCCAGGGCGTCGAGTAATCTGGCCCGGAGATGGATTGTTCGCCTGGGAGTTAGCGGCGGGCGGCGAATGAATTTAAAAACTCACTCACCGCATCAAGTTCAAACCGCGGTCAGCTTCGCGTATTCGAGGATGAACCATTTGTCGCCGGCTTTCGGGAAGATCACCTTGATCTCCGATTCCGCGCCCTGACCCTGGTAGGCGGCAACCACGCCTTCGCCGTATTTCGGGTGGATGACGCGGGCGCCGACCTTGTAGGGCAGGTTGGCTTCGCGGCGGGGAACCGGGCGCGGGTGGTAATTTTCGGCGCGGGTGTTGACCGCGCGCACCGGCGCCGGCGCTGGTTTTGCGGTGCGGAAAGACAGCGAGCGCACCAGGTTGTCCGGAATTTCCTGCAAAAACTGTGATGGCAGATTGAAGCGGATCTGGCCGTGCAACATGCGTTGCTGGGCGTGAGTGAGGTATAGCTGACGCCGAGCGCGGGTGATCGCGACGTACATCAACCGACGTTCCTCTTCCAGGCCATCGGCTTCATTGCGCGCGTTTTCATGCGGGAACAGGCCTTCTTCCAGGCCGGTGATGAACACCGTCTGGAATTCCAGCCCCTTGGCGGAATGCACGCTCATCAACTGCACCGCGTCCTCGCCCTGTGCGGCGGCGTGTTCGCCGGCTTCCAACGCGGCATGACCAAGGAAGGCTTCCAGTGATTGATCGTCGCTTTCGGCCGCGAAACCGGCGGCGGCATTGGCAAGCTCGTTCAGATTTTCGACCCGGTCTTCGCCGTCTTTTTCGTTTTGGTAATACTCCAGCAGACCGGAACGTGCGACGACGTGTTTGACCTGTTCCATCAAAGACACGCTAGCGGTTTCGTTCTTCAGACTTTCGATCAAGCAGATGAAAGGTGCGAATTTCTTGCCGGCTTTGCATGCTGCCGCCCACAAACTGATGCCAGCGGCGCGGGCTTCGTTATCGACGGCTTCGAGGCCGCGTGCGCCAATGCCGCGCGCCGGGAAATTGATCACGCGAAGGAAGGCGTTGTCGTCTTCCGGAAAAGCGGCAAGGCGCAAATACGCCAGCGCGTGCTTGATTTCGGCGCGCTCGAAGAAGCGCAAACCGCCATAGACGCGATACGGAATACCGGCGGAAAACAGGGCGTGTTCGATGCTGCGCGATTGCGCGTTGGAACGGTACAGCACGGCCTGGTCGATGTAGGCGTCGCCGTCACGTTTGCGCGCCTGGATTTCTTCCACCAGAAAGCGGGCTTCGTCGTTGTCGTCGGTGGCCTGGAAGTGGCGGATGAGTTCGCCTTTGCCGACCTCGGTCCATAAGTCTTTGCCCAGCCGGCCTTCGTTGCGGCTGATCACCGCGTTGGCGGCGTCCAGAATGATGGAGACGGAGCGGTAGTTGCGGGTCAGTTTGATCGGTTCCAGGATGTCGAAATCTTGCATCAGTTGGCGCATGTTGCCGACATGGGCGCCACGGAAGGCGTAGATCGACTGGTCGTCGTCGCCGACCGCGAAGAGTGCGCTTTGCGGGCCTTTCAGCAACTTCAGCCAGAGATATTGCAATTGGCTGGTGTCCTGGAATTCGTCGACCAGAATGTGCTGGAAGCGCTCCTGGTAATGCTCGCGCAGCATCGCGTTGCGCGATAGAAGTTCATAGGAGCGCAGCAACAGTTCGGCAAAATCGACTGCGCCTTCGCGATGAATCTGGGCGTCGTAGGCGGCGTAATACTCGACCAGATGCCGACTGAACGGGTCCCAGGCTTCGACTTTGTCGGCACGCAGGCCGGCTTCCTTGTTCTGGTTGATGAAGCTCTGCACCTTGCGCGGGTCGAATTTCTCGGTATCGACATTGAGACCGCGCAGCACGCGTTTGACGGCGGAAAGTTGGTCTGAGGAATCAAGGATGGTGAACAGTTGTGGCAAGCCGGCTTCGCGGTGATGCGTGCGCAACAAACGATTGCACAGGCCGTGAAAAGTGCCGACCCACATGCCGCGGGTGTTGATGGGCAGCATGGAAGTCAGGCGGGTGAGCATTTCCTTCGCCGCTTTGTTGGTGAAAGTCACCGCCATCAGTCCCAGCGGCGAGACCTGGTTGGTCTGAATCAGCCAGGCGATGCGGGTGGTGAGGACGCGCGTCTTGCCTGAGCCAGCGCCGGCGAGAACAAGGGCGGAGGCGGGAGCCGTGACGGCGGCGAGTTGGTCTGAATTGAGTGTGCTGAGGAGTTCGGTCATAGGGAACGATTATAGGCGTCGTAGAATCGCATCCTTTTTGTAATCGAGGCTGTATCGAGATGAGTCAGCAAATTTCCATCTTTTACTTCGGCCATTTGGTCGAAATGCTCCACCGCGAGAGCGAATTCATGTTTCTGCCGCTCACCATCAAGGATGTCAAAGGCTTGATGTCGCACTTGGCGCGGCGCGGCGATGAATGGCCAAGCGTTTTCGAGAACCCGCGCGAGACGATGAAAATCACCGTCAACAAGCAATTTGCGGAGTTTGATACGCCAGTCAAGGGCGGCGACGAGATCGCCTTTGTCGCCTTTCAGATGAATTGATTGTTCCGTCATTCCTGCTCGCGCGGGAATCCAGGGTGGGCGCGTCAGACGATACGTCTCGCTGCGGCGCCGACTGGATCCTGGCTTGGAGCCTGTCGGACTTTGGAATCGTCGGCTGCAAATCGACTGCGGCGGGGTCGATTATCGCTATCGACGACCATAGTCCGGCAGGTTCCTGACCCGGGGTGACGCGTCTTCTCAATATGCGCTCCAACCTCATTCCTTACGCTATCGCCGCCTTGTTGGGGGCGCTGACGCCGCTGGGTTTCGCCCCGTTTGGCTGGTTTCCAATTCCGCTCCTGACCCTGGCCGGATTGTTCTGGCTGGCACGCGAGGCTGCGCCCGGACGCGCTTTTCTGCTCGGCTGGAGCTATGGCCTGGGCCTGTTTCTGTTTGGTGTGTCGTGGATATTCATCAGTATTTCCACCTATGGCGGCATGCCCGCGCCGATTGCGGCGGTGGCCACTTTGCTGTTCTGCGCCTTCATCGCTTTGCTGCCGGGCCTGGCCTTGGCGTTGGCCGCCCGAGTCGCCGCGCCGGGAACGGCTCGCATTGCATTCGCCCTGCCTGCCGCCTGGGCGCTGCTGGAGTGGACGCGTGGCTGGATTTTTACCGGCTTTCCCTGGTTGGCGCTGGGTTATTCGCAAGCGCCGGTCAGTCCGCTGGCCGGTTACGCGCCGGTGCTTGGGGTGTATGGCGTGAGCCTGCTGGTGGCGCTCTCGGCGGCGGCGTTGGTGGTAAGCGCCAGCCGACCCAAACCGGCGATCAGCTTTCTCGTCTTGCTCTGGTTGGGGGGCTGGGCACTGCAACAACATGACTGGACGCGACCGACTGGCGCGCCGGTCAGCGTCAGCTTGCTGCAAGGCAATATCGCGCAGGACATCAAGTTCCTTCCGGAAAAGCTTGAAGGAACACTGCGTCATTACGCGCACGCGGTGCTGGCCAGTGAGGCGCGCTTGATCATCTTGCCGGAAACCGCCGTGCCGTTGTTTCGTTCCGATATTCCGCGCGATTACCTGGACTTGCTTGGCGACCACGCCAAAGCACGCGATGGCGATGTGCTGCTGGGCATTCCCGAGGACGACGGTTATGACGCCAACGGCCTGCCGCGTTACTACAACAGCGTCATCAACCTGGGCAGTTCGCCCGCGGCGCGTTACAGCAAGGCGCATCTGGTTCCGTTTGGCGAGTTTGTGCCGTTCGGTTTTCGCTGGGCGGTAAACATGATGTCGATCCCGCTCGGCGACTTCGCTCGCGGCCGCTTCGATCAACCGGCGCTGGCCGCCGGCGGCGAGAAACTGGCGGTGAATATCTGTTATGAGGATGTCTTCGGCGAGGAACGAATTCACGCTGCCCGCGACGCCACGCTATTGGTGAATGTCAGCAACGACGCCTGGTTTGGCGATAGTTGGGCGCCTTGGCAACATTTGCAGATTGGCGCCATGCGCTCGCTGGAAACCAGCCGCTGGCAACTGCGCGCCAACAACACCGGCATTACCGCCATCATCGACGAGAAGGGCAGGGTGCGCGCGCAACTGGCGCCGTTTACCACTGCCGCCTTGAGCGGCAAGGCGCAAGGCTTGAGTGGCGAGACGCCGTTCATGGTCTGGGGTAATCGGGCCTTTTTGGCTTTGCTGGTCGCGTTATTCGCGGGGGCGTTGCTGGTGGGGCGGTTCTCCCGTCTTGGCGGCATCATTCGTCCTGCCAACGGGCCGTCCGCGCATTGATTTGCGCGATTGTTTTTAACCCCCTTTTATCTGATCAGAGTCCAGCCATGAGCGACCCCGTCCTGTCCCCGATTCGCCTTACTCACCTCTCGCACGGCGGCGGTTGCGGCTGCAAGATCGCGCCGGCGGTACTCGAGAAAATTCTCTCCGACACCCCGTTTACCAAGGGTTTGAGCAGTGGCTTTCCGAATCTGCTGGTAGGCATCGAGTCGAGCGATGACGCGGCGGTATGGCAGTTGAACGACACCCAGGCCATCGTCGCCACCACCGATTTTTTCATGCCCATCGTCGACGATCCGTTCGAGTTCGGCCGCATCGCCGCGACCAATGCGATTTCCGATGTCTATGCCATGGGTGGCCAGCCGTTGTTTGCCTTGGCGCTGGTCGGCATGCCGATCGACAAGCTGCCGCACGACATCATCCGCGCCATCCTGGCCGGGGGCGAAGCGACGGCTAAGGCGGCGGGGATTCCGATTGCCGGCGGCCATTCGATCGATTCACAAGAGCCGATCTACGGCCTGGTCGCGATCGGGGTGGTCGATCCGCGCAACGTTAAAAAGAACAGCGCCGGCCAGCCGGGCGACATTCTGATTCTCGGCAAGGGCCTCGGCGTCGGCATCTTTTCGGCGGCGCTGAAGAAAGATGCGCTGCCGGCGGCGGGTTACCGCGCAATGATCGAATCCACCACCCAACTCAATACCCCGGGCGTCGAACTCGGTCGCCTCGCAGGCGTGCATGCGATGACCGATGTCACCGGCTTCGGTCTGCTCGGTCACGGTCTCGAACTAGCGCGTGGATCGAAACTGACGGCGAACATTCGACTGGCTGATCTGCCGCTGCTGACCGGCGCTGCCGAACTGGCGCAAGCCGGCTTCGTCACCGGCGCCAGCGGGCGAAATTGGGCGAGCTATGGCCACGATGTCGAGTTGTTCAGCGGCTGCGCCGACTGGCAACAAGCCCTTCTGACCGATCCACAGACCAGCGGCGGTTTGCTGGTGGCGTGCGCGCCGGAAGCGGTGGCGGAAGTGCTGGCGGTATTCCAGCGGCATGGCTTCGAACATGTCGCCATCATTGGCGACTTGCAAGCGGGCGCGGCGCGGGCGCGAGTCATTGCCGGCGGTGGCTGATTCCTCGGCCCGCTTCAATCACGAATTCTCCACGCCATTCGTCTGCGTCGATCGCTCACCATGACCAATCATCCTGGTCGTTTTCTGTTTTCAGTTTTCGTTAGCGGGTCTTGGCACCTGTCTTCTCCTGAACGGTTGTGGCGCCGAGCCGGAGGCGAAGAAAGCTGAAAAGACGCCGCGTCCGCATCTGGTTGAACTGGTCAAAGTCAGCGCCGACCAACTCGGCTTCGCCGCCGACCACGCCGGCAGTCTGCGTGCCTTGACCGATGAAAGTGGTTAACCAGGAAGAAGGGCAGTTGCTTGAACTGCGCCTGCGAGAAGGCGACCGCGTCGAGGCCGGTCAGATTCTGGCAAGCAGCTCAAGGCGGAACAAACAACCCGAAGAGGAAACGCGACATTCTCCGGCAACTCGTATGCTACGAAATAACGCAAGGATGGGCCAAGCTTGCGTGCTCACCCCGCTCGGTGCATCGATGGGCCCGCAGCACCCCGGATGCCTAAGCAAGTAGGGTGGAAAAGCGTGGCGCCTTCCGCCCTGCACTAGACGCGCTGGGTTGCGCGCAGCGGGAAAACTCGATTTAGCGAGCGCTGATGTTTGATGCTGGGTTACCGCAGCGACGAAAGCGAAGCGCATGTCAGCAGTAGGGAACGCTTGGTGCATCCCGATGATCGCGCCGATGAGCTGATTCTGCTGCACGCCCATTTCAATGGCGAAACCCCCGAGTACGAATCCGACACTGCTTGTGCCACCAGGATGGCCACAGGGGCTGGCAAATGCAGGCGTCATCGGCCAGTTTTCAGCCGGGTCGGGGGTCTGATTCTTCGCTGGCCTGGCGCTTGAACGGGCTGCTTTCGTTGAGTTCGTCGATATAGCGTTCGATGCCGCCGGTTTCGCGGCGCAAGAAGTCTTCTACCGCGCTGGCGAAGCGCGGGTGCGCCAACCAGTGCGCCGACCAGGTGGTGACCGGGAGAAAGCCGCGCGAGAGTTTGTGCTCGCCCTGGGCGCCGCCTTCAAAGGTGGCAATCTTGTTGTCGATGCAGAACTCGATGGCTTGGTAATAGCAGGTTTCAAAGTGCAAGCCGGGGTGAAATTCCAGCGTGCCCCAGGAACGTCCATAAAGCGCGTGGTCGTCATGAAAGTTGATCGCGCTGGCGATCAACTGTTCGCCCTGTGCATCGTCGCGCAGCGCCACGATGAGCAGAATGTTATCCGCCATGGTCTGGCCGACGCGGAGGAAGAAATCCAGGTTCAGTGCAATCGGGGAATTGAATTGTTGATGCGTCCGGGTGTAACAGCGCATGAAAAATTCCCAGTGTCGCGGGGTGATCTGCGCGCCGCGCAGATGCTGAAAGCGGATGCCGGCATCGTTCACTTTGCGGCGTTCCTGCTGAATCTTCTTGCGCTTGTCGCGCCGCATGCCGGACAGGTAATCGGCGAAATCGGCGTAGCCGGGGTTGTGCCAGTGCAATTGCACGCCGCGACGCAGCAGCATGCTGTGTTGCTGCATTTCCAGCGCCTGGCTTTCCGGTGGAAACAGGCAGTGCAGCGAAGATGCGCCGGTGTCTTTCGCCAGTTGCAGCGCGGCATCGATCAGTTGCGCGCGAGTTGCGGCGGAATCGGCCAGCAGTCGCGCGCCGGCGACTGGGGTAAAGGGAACCGAACAAACCAGCTTCGGGTAATAGTCCAAACCGTGGCGCTGATAGGCCTCCGCCCAGGCCCAGTCGAAAACGAATTCGCCCCAGGAATGGGTTTTAAGATACAGCGGCATTGCGCCGGTGAGTTGATCGCCTTGCCAGAGGGTCAGAAATTGCGCCCGCCAACCGGTGGCCGGTGTCGCACAGCCGCTCTCCTGTAACGCCAGCAGCATGGCATGCGCCAGAAACGGGTTGTTGCCCGGCTGTTTTTCCCGTAGCGCGTCCCACTTTTCGGCGGGGATTTCCGCCAGGTTTTCGACGATGCGCAGGTTCACAGCGCGGCCGCCGTGCGTTGCCAGACCAAGGTGCGATTGTTGCTGGGCATGTCGATGTCTTTCAGCAAGGTCAGTCCTTGCGCTTCGGCAAGCCGATTGATGGCTTCGAAATCGCGCACACCGCTTTCCGGGTCGCGATTCTTCAGCCAGACATCGAAACGTGCGTTGCTCTCGGAGGTGAACTGGCCGCCGTAGTTGAACGGCCCGTAAATGCACAGAATGCCGCCCACCGCGAGCACCCGGCCGATGCCGGCGAACATCCGCTCCACCGCCGGCCAGGCGACGATATGCACGGTGTTGGCGTTGAAAATGGCGTCCACCGTGGTCACCGGCCAGTGTGCATCGTTGACATCGATCGCCAGCGGCGGCAGGACGTTGGGTAATTGCATTTCATCCAGCCAGGCTTGAATACCGGCATGGTTGAGCGGTAATTCGCTGGTTTGCCAGGTCAGATGCGGCAAGGCATAAGCGAAATAAACCGCGTGCTGGCCAGTGCCGCTAGCGATCTCCAGAACGTGTTTGCGGTCAGCGAAGACTACCTTCAGCACGGCCTGAATAGGGGCGCGGTTCTGTTCGCAGGATTCGGCGTAAGGCTTCATTTTGGACGGCTTTGCGGAGTGATTCGATGGCGCTGTTATGCCATGTTCCCCGCATCGGCTTCAACGTTGATTTGAGCAAGGTTTTCCGACAGGGCGGATGCGGAACGGATGCAACAGTTGGCAATCGGGCCTTGAAACAGCCTGTAACACTCGCTTACTCGGCGGAAACCGAACGCAAACAGCGTGCGCCTAATCTGGAAGCGTTCCAACCAACAAACAATGGAGTTGATCATGAAAGCAAAATTTGTAGCCCCCATCATGCTGATGGCAGGTTTGACCGCCTTTGGAAACAATGCGATGGCTTCCGATGAATTCGCCGGTGCGCTGATTGGCGCGGGTACCGGCGCGGTGTTGGGCAATATGGTGGGCGGGCGCGATGGCGCGATCGTCGGTGGATTCTTTGGCGCAATGGTCGGCGTGGCGGCGGCGGATGATGATCATCGTCGCGTCGTGCATGTTCCGCGTCGCGAATTTCAAGCGCCGCCTCCGGCGATTGTCTATCAAGCTCCTCGAGTACGTTACGTTCAACCGGTAATGGTGGTGCCAAGCAAGACGCACGGTTGGCGCTACGCAGATGAACCGCGCTATGAGCGCCGCGATTATGGCCGCGATGGCTGGCGTGACGATCGCGCTTCTCGTTTTGATGACCGTCGGGATCATCGGCGCTGGTAACTTTCCGGCATCGAATCGGATGTTTCAGATCAGATGTCGATCATGCGGATGCGCCGATACGGCAAACCACAAGCATCAAGGCGAACGGGTGGGCGCTGGCATCATGCAGATGACTGATGCCCATGCCGGATAGAAGCCGCTCCGGGGCGGCGGCGCTTTTGATGGTGTCTTGCGTTCTTTAACGGTCGGCGTTGACATAGGGACATGAGCCAATCGTTCCAATGCAAAATCGCAGAAGCGCTGTCTGGCGGTAGGCGGGTGGCTCGGTTTGCCAATATCGCCGGCGTGGCGATGCGCTAACTGCAACAAATGCATGTCGCTACGACGCTGGATTTCTTGCTTTATGTATCGTTTTCCGCCGGTTTGGTGATTACAAGTTGCCAACTCACCAATCCAGCCCCGGCGCACATTCCCTAACCGGCGTGGCCAACCCGGCTTGAATCGATTCCCGCATACCGGGAGTCGCCAGCAGGAACAGCGTCTCCTGAATCGCTGACCAAGCTTCCTGGGACACTAACACCGCGAAATTCCGCTTGCCGGCGATGACGATGGGCGTGTAGCTGGCGGCGGTTTCGTCGATCAAACGATTGAGATTGGCGCGGGTATCGCTGACAGTCAGCGTCTTCATTGGTGTAATGCTCCATTGAAATGACGCAAGGGTTGTACGTTATCCCGTACGCCAATTTCACTCACTGACATATGTGCCATTCACTACCCGCGCCCGACCCAACGCCACCAAAGTTTCCAGCAATGGAAGCAGGCGTTTTTTCCACGCCCCTTTGCCGCTGAAGCGGGCGGCGATCGCGGTTTCGGACAGCGGGATGGGCGAAGCCGCCAGCACTCGGGCGACGGCGGCGACCTGTTCCGGCAGGCTGGCCGGCCAGGGGTGTTTGGCGGCCGGGGTGACCGGCGCCGGCGTATCCGCGATTTCCAGCTGGCTCATCGAGGACAGGCTCACGCCTGTCGGCACGCTGGTCGGGCTTTGCAACGTCGGCCGCAGCCAGCGCACGTTGCCGGCGGCTTCTTCGGTACTGCGCTGGGTGTTCAGCGCGGTAAGGCGGTCAAGCAGGGTTGCCGTGTCAGGCTGATCGGCCCAGCCGTAGGCGGCCAGCACTTCGGTGTCGAGTTCGACATGCAGCGATTGCAATACGCCGACCAGGCCGCGTTGATGGATGTCCTTTTCCTTGGCGGTGAGCGATGCAGACAGGTTGGTCGTCACACATTCGGCGGAAGGCGCGATAAAGCCGCTTTTCCGCCCTACGTTATTGACGTTATCCAGAGCGCGCAGCTTTTCCAGCACGTTGTAGAGGCCGGTCAGCGTCAGGTCGGGGTGTTCGGCCAGCACGCGCTTGCGCAGCGCGTCGAGTTGCTCGGCTAACTCGGCGATGCGGCTTCGGTTTTCGGCGTTGGGGAAGGGGAAGGTTTCGAAGCAGCGGGTTTTGTTATAGCGCGGGCGATCTTCCAACGTGCCGCCTGTTGCTAGCGCCCAGACGACATGCACGTGGCTGGACAGCACACCCAGCGTGTAGGCGTCATCGAGCGCGATGCAGATCAGCATGTTGTCCGGCGCAATGGACACATCGAGAAACTGAAACACCCGATGCTTGGCGGTTTCGACGGTGGCGATATAGCGCGGCAAGCCAGTGAGTGCCGGCCGCAAATCCTTGCGTGGCTCGCCGAATAGCCACCAGTTGTCGCGGTAGCAGGCACGGGCGTTGTGGTCCCGCTCCGGTTTCACCCGCTCCAACACACGCTGAAAAACGGCCGGATAACGCGCGCGCACTTCGTCGGCAGTCAGGCCGAACAGATCGATCAACATGACGCCGCGCGGCCGATCTGTGAGATCGCGGCCATTGCGGTAGGGTTTGATCGGCGCATCGGCTTCCAGATTGGCTACTTCCTCCGGCGTCACGATGAAACCCGCGCCATGCAGTTTGAACCCGGGCGAACTGATGCCGCCATTCGCCCGCAACGCCTTCGCCGCAGCGACATTGGCGCCGATGCTCAGGTCTGCATGAATCAATCCAACTCGTTCAACCAACGCCACTT
>JFJP01001833.1_pt1 | contig 25531 bp, 21 predicted proteins | sample 431651 | NCBI WGS metagenome assembly JFJP01 (sample SAMN02602958, study PRJNA72255) | Microbial mat metagenome, whole genome shotgun sequencing project. | biome: fresh water; feature: sink hole; material: water; isolation source: purple microbial (photo- and chemosynthetic) mats found in...
GAAGGAGGGATTCGAACCCTCGATACCTTTCGGTATGCTTGATTTCGAGTCAAGTACATTCGACCACTCTGCCACTTCTCCGTGACTGTTTCGCCATTTATTACCAGATTTCGCCTAGCGCGAAACGGCGCGCATTTTAGCAGTTGAACCTAAAATCGGGCAGAATGTTTACATGCGCAACTTATTCGCTTGGAAAATTGCCACTCTTATCGCCATCAGCATATGGCTTTGGTCCACGTTTGTTGCCATCCAACCAGCACCTGATTGGCGCGCAGGTGAGCTTTATGTTGCCAGCCCCCCCGATAGCCTAGACATAGACGCCACTTTTGAGCTCGAACTTGCCACACTTTTTGCGCAACGTTTGAAGCTGAAAGTAAAATCGATTGCGATGGATTATGACCAAATGGAGAGTGCACTCACTGGCCATACTGTGCACTTGGCAGCAGCGGGTATTCGTAGCTCTGTGTCTTCCACTTTGCGCTTTAGCACTTCGTACCAAACTCTCAAAGAGCAAGTCGTTTGCAAGAATGAAACGCCACGTCGCATGGGAGAGTTGGCAAAACTCACTCTTGCCGTCGTCGCCGAGTCTGCTCAAGAACAAGCGCTACGCGATACAGTAAGACGTGTACCGAATTTGACTTGGGAGGAGAGCCACGATCAATCGACCGCGTCACTGTTACAAGAAGTCGCTGAAGGTGAACTGGATTGCACTGTGGCGAATGAAGAACAAATTGCGTTAGCTCGAAATTTTTATCCGCAACTAGGCAATGAGGTAGATTTGGGCTCCCCCTCTCATTTGGCTTGGGCATTTGCTGCTGATGTGGATGAAGAACTATTTAATGCTGTAAAAGAATTTTTCACTTCGATACAAAAAGACGGCACCTTGGCGCACTTAATTGACAGGCACTACGGCCATAACGAGCGCTTAGAAGCCATTGACGTTTCCACTTTTATTGAAAGATCGCAAAGCGTATTGCCGCAATATGAACCCATGTTTAAAGAAGCCGAAGTCCTCACCGAAATTGATTGGAGACTACTCGCTGCGCTTGCTTATCAAGAATCGCATTGGGACCCACTGGCCACTTCATATACCAACGTGCGCGGCATGATGATGCTAACGGAAGACACTGCTCAACGGATGGGCGTAACCAATCGACTGGATGCGCAAGCAAGCATCATGGCCGGCGCCAAATATCTCAAACTGATGAAAGACGCTTTGCCGAAACGCATCAACGACAAAGATCGTACTTGGCTGGCAATGGCTGCCTACAATCAAGGTCTGGGACACTTGGAAGACGCGCGAGTACTCACGGTCAAATCAGGGCTAAATCCAGACATCTGGTCGGATGTAAAAAAAGTAATGCCGCTACTCTCTCGCCCTGCATATTATGAAGAAGCAAAACACGGCCATGCTCGAGGTGGAGAAGCGGTGATATTGGTGGAAACCGTACGGCTTTATCACGAAATGTTGATGCAAATGGGAACTAGAAGTCCGCTACATCAGCTTCCGCCTGGCTTACGGTTTAGCCTAGGAGGATATTAACCAACACAATCATCATTCGTTGTTTAAGTTTAGTTATTTCAAATCAAATCGCTCGGATGCTTTCCATGCCGCCCATGTAAGGACGTAACACTTCGGGCACTTTCACACTACCGTCAGCCTGCTGATAGTTCTCTAACACGGCAACCAAGGTGCGGCCAACTGCTAAGCCAGACCCATTGAGCGTATGCAACAACTCAGGCTTGCCCTGCGCATTGCGGAAACGTGCTTGCATACGACGCGCCTGAAACGCTTCGAAATTAGAGCAGGAAGAAATCTCGCGATAAGTATTTTGTGCCGGCAACCAAACTTCAATATCGTAGGTGGTCGAAGCAGAGAAGCCCATATCACCTGAGCACAATTTCACCACACGATAAGGTAGCTCGAGCTTTTTCAAAATCGTTTCGGCGTGGCCGAGCAACTCTTCTAATTTTTCATAAGAGGTGTCGGGATGCACGATCTGCACCAACTCCACTTTTTCAAATTGATGCTGGCGGATCATGCCGCGCGTATCTCGACCCGCAGAGCCCGCCTCGGAACGGAAGCACGGCGTATGCGCAACAAATTTCATCGGCAGTTTTTCCAGAGGCACAATCTCGTCGCGCACCATATTGGTCACTGGCACTTCTGCGGTAGGAATCAGGTAAAAATTCTGCTCCCCGCCCTCCCCCATTTGGCGCGGCACTTTAAACAAATCTTCCTCAAACTTTGGCAATTGTCCGGTGCCGCGCATCGAAGCCGCGTTCACTATATAAGGCACGTAAGTCTCGGTGTAGCCATGTTGCTCGGTGTGCGTGTTCAACATAAATTGCGCTAAAGCGCGGTGCATTCTCGCCAGAGGTCCCTTGAGTAATGAGAAACGCGAACCTGCGATTTTGGTGGCAGTGTCAAAGTCTAAACCGCTTAAGCCTTCACCAAGCGCAACGTGATCTTTTACTTCAAAGCCAAAGCTTGGCACTGCACCCACTTTGCGAACTTCTAAATTGTCTGCCTCAGACTTTCCGACTGGCACGCTCTCATGTGGCAAGTTAGGGATCACCGACACAAACGCATCCATCTCTTGCAATACCAATGGTAACTTGGTTTCCAGCTGCTTTAGCTCTTCACCTAGCGCACCCACCTCAGCCATGATTGCTGAGACATCTTCACCCTTGGCTTTCGCCTGGCCGATTAATTTGGAGCTTGCATTCCGCTTAGCCTGCAACTCTTGCGTGCGTGTTTGAATGGTCTTGCGCTCAGCTTCGAGCTGCTCAAATTTTTCTGTGTCCAATTCATAACCGCGTGTCGCCAAACGAGCTGTCACAGCTGCCAAGTCATTACGGAGTAGTTGTATATCTAACATGTAGACCTCGAATTCAAAATATTTTTGTAGCTACTTTCTCGTCGCCGCATCATCCAGTTCGCGCAAGTGCGCCAACTTCTCGGCAATCTTCGCCTCTAGCCCGCGACTCACCGGCTGGTAAAAACTCACTTCAGGCATACCTTCTGGAAAATAGTTTTCTCCCGCCGCATAGCCCTCTGCTTCGTCATGCGCATAACGGTAATCTTTGCCGTAGTCCAACTGTTTCATCAACTTCGTTGGTGCATTACGCAAGTGCAACGGCACTTCACGCGAACCATCTTGGCTGACGAAAGCGCGGGCGGCATTATACGCGACGTATCCCGCGTTCGATTTTGCAGCAACTGCAAGATAAATCACTGCCTCCGCTAACGCTAACTCGCCTTCAGGTGAGCCTAAGCGCTCATAGGTTGCAGCGGCATCGTTACACATTTGCATCGCTCTCGGATCTGCCAAGCCGATATCTTCCCAAGCCATGCGCACGATACGGCGCGATAAATATTTTGGATCAGCCCCGCCATCCAACATGCGCACCAACCAATACAGGGCCGCATCAGGATTTGAACCACGTACTGATTTATGTAAAGCAGAAATCTGATCATAAAACGCTTCGCCACCCTTATCGAAACGGCGCAAACTTTGTGCTAGCGTCGCATCAAGAAAGGCGACATCAATGCTATCCTTGCCCGCCGCCTGTGCTGCCGTTTCAAGTTGCTCCAGCACATTCAACAAACGGCGCGCATCGCCATCGGCGTAGCCCACAACACGCCATTTCGCTGCTTCAATAAACTGCAATCCGTGAAGTGCAACTTGCTCTGCGCGCTCAAAGAGCGCACCCAGCTCAGCCTCGCTCAATGATTTCAACACATACACCTGCGCACGCGACAGCAGCGCACTATTCATTTCAAAAGAAGGGTTCTCAGTCGTCGCGCCAATAAAGGTAACTAGGCCTTGTTCAACATAGGGCAGAAAAGCATCTTGTTGCGACTTATTGAAACGATGCACCTCGTCGACAAACAAAATAGTGTGACGGCCACTTTGTTGTAGCGTCTGTTCAGCGTGAGCGATCGCTTCGCGAATATCTTTTACCCCTGAAAGGACCGCCGACAGCGGCACAAATTCTGCGTCAAAAGCTGAAGCCATTAAACGCGCCAAAGTGGTTTTACCCACACCCGGCGGTCCCCACAAAATCATCGAGTGCAATTTTCCTGATTGAAAGGCCAAACGTAGCGGCTTGCCTTCACCAAGCAAATGGGATTGTCCAATCACCTCGTCGATGTGCTTGGGACGTAAGCGCTCAGCTAGTGGTGCGGTGGGTTGCTTAGGGGCGAAGAGATCAGTCATTTTCGTAGCTTAATTTGAAGCAACGATGAGCGAACTACGACGACTGCACCATCAGCACGAAGAGGAATGGACGAGGAAATCAACTCAGTTTCACCGATGAAATAGTTTTAGAATCATTCGCCTAAAACATCTACGCCCTTCGGCGGCACAAAGTTAAACAGTTGTGGCGAAAGCGCTGGATTTTTTTTCAATGCTGTAAAGCGCAATATGGTGCGACTGCCAAAGGCATCAAATAACTCCATCACTATCAATTCAGCATCACTATTGAATGCCATCAATACTTTTGTAAAATTCGATTCGGCAGACTTAGGTTTAGCCTCAAGCCAGTCCGAACCGTCTTTTTCACCCTTATCTTTAATCGCAAAATCACGTTCGATTTCATTGCTGCCAGAAAGCAAAGCCGCCGGGCTGCCGCCCAAGGCGGCATCCAATCTTTTCACCGTGACTTGGTTTAAATCAACGTCGTACATCCAAAATTTTTTGCCATCGCCCACGATAATTTGTTCGTAAGGTTTTTGGTACACCCAACGAAATTTCCCGGGTCGTAAAAACTGCATCGTGCCGGATGCACTTTGAATACGCTTGCCATTATTGTTGATGACTTCTTGTGTGAAATTAGCCTGCGCAGAATGCGTAGCGACGACAAAGGCTTTTAGCTTGTCGGTGGCGGCAGCATGGGCTGGCATTGACGCCAACAATAAGAGAGAAACATAAAACTTAAACATTTAAAGCCTTTCACCACAGAGACGCAGAGAGACCCAAACCTGGATACATCTTTAACCAGTCGAATCTCTATTGTTTTTCTCTGTACCTCTGTGTCTCTGATTAAACCACTAGCCATTCGACTAAGGCTAAAAAAATCGTCAGCCAAGTCGCGGGTATGTGATGGATTATTTTTTTACTCAGCGCTTGCTGGCGCAATCACTTCGCGATTGCCGTTGTGTTGCATCGCGCTCACAATGCCCGCTTTTTCCATTTGCTCGATCAAGCGCGCTGCGCGGTTGTAGCCAATGCGCAGATCGCGCTGCACGTAAGAAATTGAAGCACGGCGTGATTTCAATACCAGTGCCACCGCCTGATCATAAAGTGGATCAGCCTCGACATCTGCACTGCCATCTAACTCCCCGCCTTCACCCTGCTCATCCATCGAGGTGAGTACACCTTCGATGTAGTTGGCTTCACCTTGCGACTTGAGATATTCAATCACTCGATGCACTTCTTGATCGGAAACAAATGCGCCATGTACGCGCTGCGGGTAACCGGTGCCAGGCGGCAGATAGAGCATGTCACCTTGACCCAATAATGCCTCTGCGCCCATTTGATCCAAGATCGTGCGCGAATCTATTTTGCTGGAAACTTGAAACGCCACACGGGTCGGTACGTTGGCTTTAATCAACCCGGTGATCACATCTACCGAGGGCCGCTGTGTCGCCAACACCAAGTGAATACCGGAAGCACGCGCCTTCTGCGCTAGGCGCGCAATCAGCTCTTCGACTTTTTTACCGACCACCATCATCAAGTCAGCCAACTCATCGATGAACACCACGATGAAGGGCAACTCTTCTAAGGCTTCAGGATTATCCGGCGTTAAGGTAAAGGGGTTGGTTAGTGGCGCACCTGCTTTAACCGCCTCGCGCACTTTTTGGTTGTAACCCGCCATGTTGCGCACACCCAATGCCGACATCAACTTGTAGCGCTTATCCATTTCTTGCACGCACCAATTCAGTCCTGACGCGGCTTGGCGCATATCAGTCACCACGGGTGCGAGTAGATGCGGAATGCCTTCGTAAACTGAGAGCTCTAGCATCTTGGGGTCAATTAACAACATGCGCACTTGCTGCGGCGTGGCTTTATAAAGAATGCTCAGAATCATCGCGTTGATACCGACCGACTTACCCGAACCGGTGGTACCGGCCACCAACACGTGCGGCATCTTGGCGAGGTCGGCAACGACAGGCTTACCAGAGATATCTTTACCCATCGCCATCGTTAGCATTGAACCCATGTCGGCGTACACTTGCGAGCCCAATATTTCGGAGAGATGCACCATCTGCCGTTTAGGGTTAGGCAACTCTAGCGCCATGTAGGCTTTGCCGGGGATGGTTTCCACCAAGCGAATACTCACCACCGAGAGCGCACGTGCCAAATCTTTTACCAGATTAGTGATCTGACTGCCTTTTACCCCAACAGCGGGCTCAATTTCGTAACGGGTGATGACAGGGCCCGGATAAGCTGCGACCACTTTCACTTCCACACCAAAATCATTGAGCTTGCGCTCGATTAAACGCGAGGTAAATTCCAATGTATCTGCCGAGAGCATCTCAACTGTTTGAGTAGCAGGGTCTAATAAATGCAGCGGGGGGAGCGGTGAGTCTGGTAATTCTGCGAACAGTGATACTTGCTTTTCTTGTTCAATACGAGTGGATTTTGGCACCTCCACTACAGGTAACTCGATACGAATGGGTTCGTGTTCTTCAACACGTTTTTTCTCCACTTCAACCACCGCGCTCCGCTCGCTAACCGCTTGCTCACCGATGCGTTTATCTTGTCGTGTACGCCAAGTATTACGCGTCCACAAATAACTATCCTCTATGCCGCCGCCTAATAAATCAATTAAGCGCAGCCAAGATAATCCCGTGAACAAACTAAAACTCACCACCATCAATGTGAGCAATGACAAAGTGGCTCCCGTAAAACCCATCAAGTGCGCTAGCTGCGCACCCAATATAGCCCCCGCCATACCTCCAGGCGCAAGCGGCAACGCAACTTGCCAAGTATGTAGTCGTAAGGCTTCGAGTGCGCTACTGGAGAACAGCAATACTGCAAATCCCAAAATGGCGAGCCAGTTCGCACGCTCTTTAAACAAACTATCTGCGCGAATATGGCGGTAAGAAGACAGCACTCGGTGCAACAAATACAACACCCACCACCATGCAGAAAAACCAAATATATAAAGAAGGAAATCAGACAGCCACGCACCTGCCACACCGCCGGGATTGTGCGCGCCTAAAGTATCCGCACTGTGCGACCAAGCTGAATCAGCAGGGTCGTAACCATACAATACGAGAATAAAATAGACTGCTAGCGCCATCAGCGCGAGCCAGCGAGATTCTCGTAAAAGGGAAAGTAGTTTGTCAGTCAACGGCTAAACTCAGCGAACAGGCGGCAAGGCCGTCTAAATTTCCGACTCGGTTGGGGGCAATAGACCTAAGCGTCTAGCAGTGCTGACTGCCTCTAGACGAGAGTTAACACGCAACGCTTGATAAACCGCCGCCGTATGAATTTTAACGGTGCCTTCCGCCAAGTTCATACGTTCAGAAACTTCTTTATTCGATAGGCCTTCGGCAAGTAGCTGCAAAGTTTGCATTTGGCGCGTGGTCAGACCACTTTTGCTGACACGATCGGTGCGCTTATCATTGCCTTGATCAATGCCCATCATCGCTTGTTGCAAGAGTTGTGGAGGCAAATAGACCCCGCCATCCAAAACCATACGCAGGGCCGAGAGCATCATTTTGCTCGAAGACATCTTGGAGATAAAACCCATCGCGCCGCATTCCATCACTTTTTCGATGTCATCACGTTGATCCGAGCCTGACACGACAACCAAAGGAATGCTTGGGTGCGATTTACTGAATGCGTTAATAGAGTTCACCCCATCGCTACCCGGCATGTGCAAATCTAACAAAGCCAGATCGAGATCAGGATGGTCACTGGCTTGCTTCATGCCTTCAATAAAATTTGCAGCATCGAACACTTCAACTTCGTCGGCGAGTTGCTGCAGGACATACCGCATACCATCACGAAACAGCGCGTGATCATCAACCATTAACACTTTAATTTTCATGCCAGGCCAGCTCCCTTTTCATCACCTTCGCAATCATACCACCACCGACTGTAGGCTCAACTTTAGCTATGCGCGTATAAACCTCATCGTACGGCAGCGCAGGCGGATCTTTATCTGCTGATCGCCAATAACAATTTAACGTCCTGCACAACCAGCTCAGCAGGCTGCTGGTAGGGCGCAAGCAATACTGTTTTGCCATCCGGCGAAATTAAATAAGTACCTGCTGTATGGTCCATTGTGTAACCACCGCTCTTTCCTTCGTGTTTTTGATAAACCACACCAAAAGCTTTCGCCACCTCTTCGGTTGCGGCTTTATCGCCAACCAAGCCCATAAACGCAGGATCAAATGCCGGCACATATTGCGCCAACATTTCACGCGTGTCGCGCGCCGGGTCAATCGTCACAAACAACACCTGCATCTTGTCAGCCTCTTTATCAAGCAGGCGTTTTACCTGCGCCATATCGGCCAAAGTTGTCGGGCACACATCGGGGCAGTGGGTATAACCAAAGAACATCGCCACCACCTTGCCACGATAATCAGCGAGGCTCACCGTCTTACCCGTTGCATCCTGTAAATGAAAATCCGCCTGCGCATATTTAGCCGACACATCGCTAGCTTTAAAGGGCGAGGGCAACTTCTGCTCGCACCCCGAAAAAAACATAAAAATAAATATAATCAATAAATTACGCAGATACATGACACGCCCCCGTCCAACCGTTTATGTAGAAGGTATAGCCCACTTTAATCAAGCCATAAACACCAAAACTCGCCACCAGCGCGCCTGCCGCCAATCTCACTTTTGGCGATTGCACCCAGCCCTTTACGCTTTCCCAAAACATGCCAATCGCCAGCAGATTCGGCAATGTGCCCAAGCCAAACATCAGCATAATAAGCGCACCTTGTGTTGCACTGCCACTCGCCAGTGCAGTGAGCAACACGCTATACACCAAGCCGCAGGGCAGCCATCCCCACAGCGCGCCTAAGCCCAGCGCACGCGGCACGGTATTCACCGGCAACAAGCGCGTCGTGTAAGGCTGCAATTTTTTCCACAGACCGCCACCGAGCTGCTCCAACTTGCGCACCGCGCCCCACACTCCAGCAAGATACATCCCTAGCGCAATCAGCATCAAGCTCGACAGCCCAAACAGCAAATGTTGCACTGGCACCGCATCGCGCATCAGCAAACCCGCCTGACCAATCGCCCCCACGAATGCCCCCGCCAAGGCGTAGCTTGCAATGCGTCCTGCGCTATACGCTAAATGTAAAGGCCAGCGCGGCAACTCTTTCGGCACTTGAGAGGTAAAAATACCGACGATGCTGCCGCACATGCCAAGGCAATGCACGCCACCGAGTAGCCCCACCAGTAGTACCGCAAACAAACTAAAGTCACTCATGGATTTCTTCTTGCTGAATTAACAGTTCTAAACGTAAACAACTAGCCGCTACTGCCACATCAGGCTGCGCCTGAAATGGAATAACCCCCAACAGCGGCGCTACAAGACGATCAATCAAAGTATCAATATTTTGTTGTAGCGCAGGCATCTCTGCATCCAACACATTCGCGATCCAACCCACGCATTCTAATTGGTAAGACTCAATCACCCTCAGCGTCAGCATTGCATGGCTCAAGCACCCCAAGCGCATGCCCACCACCAGAATCACCGGCAATGCCAGATGCTGCGCCAGCGTAGCAGTGTCTTCTTTTTCGTTCAGCGGCACCATAAATCCGCCCACACCTTCGACAATAACTTCGTCAGCCTGCCCCTTCAATTCGTTATACGAAGTGAGGATGCGCGCCATCTCGATATGCACACCAGTATTCCTCGCGGCAATATGCGGCGCTATCGGCGGCACAAAACAATAAGGATTAATCTGGCCATAGGTCGCCAGCACATTGCTGGCCGCTCGTAACTGCAAGGCATCTTCATTGTGATCGTGATCGTCACACCCTGCCGCTACCGGTTTAAAACCTACTACACGCTTGCCCTGCGCGGCGAAGCCATGCAGCAACGCACAACTCACCAATGTTTTGCCAACGCCCGTATCGGTGCCAGTGATGAAGTAACTCATAACTTGAAATTCGTTTTCACAATCGTTCGGCCATCTTGCGACGTTTTTGGTGATGGCTTCCACGCATGTCCATAAATAATCTCAAAAGTCGCCGGCAATTTTCCATCGCGACGCAGTGTTTCATAATTTTCAATCACACGCTGCCAAGCCGCTTTACCCATCATCCCCGTGCCTCGCCCCGCAGTCGCATTATTTGCGCCGATACTTTTTAAATCTTGCATCACTGCTCGCACGTCATCGTAGGTAAGCGTTAATCGCTCCATCTCCATCACCGGATCAGCAAAACCCGCCGCCACCAACATATCGCCCACATCATGCAAATCCACAAAACGATTCACGTGGCTGTAACCATCCACATCTTTAAAGGCAACGCGCAACTCTTGCAACGTGTCCACGCCGAAGCTAGAGAACATCAACAGCCCTTCGTTTTGCAGCACGCGGTGCAATTCCACAAAGGTGGCGGGTAGATCGTTACACCACTGCAAGGCGAGGTTAGACCACACCATGTTGATACTATTCGCTGCGAGGGGTAATGACTCAACGTCTGCACAAACAAATTTTTCTCGCTTACCTACGAATAGTTTTTTCCACCAGCTTGATGTGCCGCGCGCGTTTTGCAACATACCAATCGCAATATCTAGCGCTGTCACCTCGGCAGTGACATAGCGCTCGCTCAATTGACGTGTACCCCAACCAGTGCCGCTACCCACATCCAAAATACGCGCGGGCTTTTGTTTAATGCAATCGAGCTTATCAAACATGCGGATGCACACCTCGCGTTGCAGCACCGCAGCGGCATCATAGCTTTGTGCCGCACGGCTGAACGCGCGGCGCACTTGCTTCTTGTCTATTTCAAATTCATTCATGCAAAAAACGGCTCACCTGTTCAGTAAAAATTTCTGGGTGCGATAAAAACGGCGCGTGCGCTGCACCTTTCACCTCGATGAGCTCTGCACTCGGCATCGCCTGCGCCATGTATTGCGATGCTTGTGGCGGGGTGAGTTTATCGCGTTCCCCCGCAATAATGAGTGCGGGCTGTTTGATTTCCGGCAACTCGTTGCGCAAATCCACATCACGCAGAATATTCAAACCAACACGCAGCGCATGCATGTCCGGCTCACCTCGCGCAAACAACCGCTCACGTAGCAAGACTAGTAGCTCGCGCTCATTTTCGCTGCCACGCAGTTGCAATGAAATAAAGCGGCGCAAGGTGGCGACATGATTTTGCTCTAGCTCTTCAGCGAATTTTTGCAACACATCGGGCGCCATGCCCCACTTCCAATCTTCACGCTGCGTAAAACATGGGGTACTTGCCACGAGAATGAGGCGACGCACTTTACTTGGTTCGCTTGCGGCCCAGCGCAAAGAAATCTGCCCCCCCAAAGACCAGCCGCACACATCCACTACTTCATCAAACTGCGCAGACACGGCTTGCACTATCGCATCAATGTTTGCTGCGACCGCGGCTTTACTCAAGCCGTAGCCCGGCAGGTCAACACAGTGCACGCAATAGTCAGCCGCTAATTTCTGTGCGACATCTAACCACACACCGCCATGCATACCCCAGCCATGGAGCAACACCAACGGCTTGCCCTTGCCTATTTTCTCAATGTGCAAGTTCATGCAATGCGCCTATTAATTTTTCAACATCTGCCGCTGTGTGCGCCGCCGAGAGCGTGATGCGCAGCCGGGCGGTGCCCTGTGGCACTGTGGGTGGACGAATCGCCGCCACCCAAATGCCGCGCTCGCGCAAACCTTCGCTTAACGCCAGCGCTTGTTTGCTGTCGCCGATGAGTAGCGGTTGTATCGACGTAGCAGATGGCATGAGTTGCCACGGAAAATCGGCCAAGCCTTCACGCAATTGCCTAATCAGTTTTTTCAGATGCGCACGTGACACATCACTTTCAGCGATCAACTGCAAACTTTTTGACACCGCAACCGAAAGTGCTGGCGGTGAGGCGGTGGTGTATACATAGCTGTGCGCATGATTGATAAGGGTGTCGATCACCACTTTTTCTGCCGCGACAAACGCGCCGGAAACACCTGCTGCTTTGCCCAGCGTCGCCATATAAATAATGCGTCGCGCGGCAATTCCAAAATGGGAAAGTGAACCGCGCCCTTGCTCACCCAACACACCGAAACCATGCGCATCATCCACATACAGCCATGCGTCATATTGTTCACACAACGCCAGCAATTCCGGCAAAGGCGCGATGTCGCCATCCATACTAAACACCGCATCGGTAATGACCAGTTTCCTACCTTTTGTTACCTGCGATAGTTGTTGTTCAAGTTGCGCCAAATCACTATGCCGATAACGCTTCATTGCAGCGCGCGAGAGCAACATGGCATCATTCAGTGAAGCGTGATTGAGTTTGTCGGCAAATACCGTATCGTCCTTGCCTACCAGTGCTTGCACCACGCCGACGTTTGCCATGTAGCCCGTTGAAAACAACAAGGATTCAGGTTTCTCAATGAAACCGGCCAGTTGTAATTCAAGCGCGTAATGCGGCGAAAAGTGCCCATTCACCAAATGGGCAGCACCTGAACCTACGCCCCACTGCTGCGCGCCTTGCTGTAAAGCAGCGATGAGCTGAGGATGATTGGCGAGACCGAGGTAATCGTTGCTACTGAAAGCAAGATAGGGTTCGCCATCGACCACAATGTGAGGTGTTTGAGGCGAAGCGAGCGTACGCCGACTGCGCAGCAAGCCAATGGAGGCACGTTCTTCGAGTTCTGTTTGTAATGAAGAAAAAGGCAAAGTCTCACCAAAGAGAGACAGAGACACGGAGAAAACCAATACAAGCCTTCTCCGCGTTTTTCCTCTGTGTCTCTGCGCCTCTGTGGTTAATGATTTTTTTCCGCAAACGGGTACATCCCCAACTTATCCATCAACGCTCGGTCGCGTTCTACTTCTGGATTGCCGGTGGTCAATAATTGCTCGCCATAGAAAATGGAATTCGCGCCCGCCAAGAAACACAGCGCTTGTACAGCATCCGACATTTGCTGACGCCCCGCCGATAAACGCACGCGCGCTGTCGGCATGGTAATGCGCGCCACTGCTATGGTGCGCACAAAATCTAGCGGGTCGATGTCTTCCATCTGCGCTAACGGCGTGCCTTCAACCTTTACCAAATTATTGATCGGCACACTTTCCGGAAAGGGATTCATATTTGCTAACTGCGCAACAAGACCCGCGCGCTGTGTGAGATTTTCACCCATGCCGACGATACCGCCGCTACATACGTGCATACCTGCTTTGCGGACGCGTTCTAAGGTATCGAGGCGATCTTGATAGTCGCGAGTGCTGATGATGTCACCATAAAACTCTGGCGAAGTATCCAAATTGTGGTTGTAGTAATCCAGACCTGCCACTCGTAACTGCTCGGTCTGTTCATCGTTCAACATACCCAAGGTGGCACAGGTTTCCATGCCTAAACCGCGCACCGCTTTCACCATTTCCACCACGCTCTCCATATCTTCTTTGCTAGGCTCGCGCCACGCTGCGCCCATGCAAAAACGATCTGCGCCGGCCTCTTGTGCTGCCTTGGCGGCTTTTATTACTTCGCTCACTTCCAGCATTTTGTGATTTTCCACACCGGCATCGTGAAACGCTGACTGCGGGCAATAGCCACAATCTTCGGAGCAACCACCGGTTTTGATTGATAGCAACGTAGAAAGCTGTACGGAATTAGGATCAAAGTGTTCGCGATGAATTTGTTGTGCCTGATACATTAAGTCTGCAAAAGGCAACTTGAACAGCGCTTCAACCTCGGCTACCGGCCAACGTTGCTCACCGGATTTAGTTTCTACAGCAGGACGATATAACTTGATGGCTTGAGTTTGCATGGCAGAATAGGCGGAAAATTAAACAGGCGGCATCTTCGATTAAACAACCTTGGCTGTCAATTTCAATGCGGGCAATATTCAACAGCAGCTCGTTTCTTAAGCGTTTATTTCAAATCGCTCAGACGTTGTTCAACAAATGAATGCAGTGCGGGGCTAAGGCTATGCGTTTCCATCGCATGTTTATAACTCGCGCGCGCCTCATCATTACGTTTTAGCGCTTGCTGCGAAATGCCTAAACCCATCAACCACACGCCCGAATTAGGTGAGAGTTGTAACGCAACTTGGTAGTGAGAAATCGCCTCTGCATGCCGATCTTGGCGTTGGAAAAGCGCTGCCAAGAAGGCCTGATAGTCAGGTTGAGACGCAGCAAATGGCTGCGTTTTTTCAAGCGTTTGCAGTGCTAGTAGCAGAGCATTTCGCTCCACCTGCAAACGTGCCAACAACATGGCAAAACGAGTTTGCTTCACATTTAAAGCAAGCCCATCTTGCAGCACCTTCTCCGCATCGGCATTTTCTTTATTAGTCAGCAAGATAGCCACCAAAGCTTCACGCGACTTGTCGTGCATGGGGTATATTAACAACGCTGCTTCATATCCCGAAATTGCATCTCTGAGTTGCCCTTGTTGCACTAGCAAAGTGGCCTTATGGAACTCATTTTCCGCCTGTTGCTGTGCCGTCATCTTGATAAGCTGCTTACCACTTGAAGTTGTTGCAATTCCACGAGTGCTGATATCCGCTTTTTTATCCGCAGCTAAAGCCATGTTCGTTTTATCAGAGCTCTTTTCAGATCGAGAAGTTTCAACGAGCGATCCTGCTTTGGGATTGTGACTTAGCTCAGAGCTTAATCGTGATGCAATAGCACCAGCCTTAGATTTTTCCTGCACGGGATTGGATAGTAGTTGCTGCGACTCACCTTCAGGCTTGACCAAAACCTGCGACAGTAGGAGTGAATTTTCTGCAACACTGGGTTGCACAATAGACGCTGTGGATTTTGCAGCCATTTTTAGGGCAACCCATGCACCCGCAGCTAATGATGCGATCAAAAGTAGCGCAATCAAAAAATAGGGGTGAAGGTATTTTTTTTCGACTGGCACAGGGCGAATAGACTCTTCGATAGAAGATGCACCGGCACCTCGCTTCTCTAAATCATTCAACATTTGATTGATTAAGCTCATCGCAACGATAGCACCACAAAGCTCAATAACGCCAACACTACCGCCGCAACACTACTCCACACCCAGACCATCCAGTCCTTTCGCGACTCGGGCGTATCTGCTGTCGCCATACGCACATGACGCGCAGTGACCTGCTGCCGACCTTCTCCGTATGCTAATAGCAGTGATTTGTGCGCGATGATATTTACTAAACGCGGGGTGCCTCCAGTGACACGGTGCAACAATGACACTGCGCCAGGCAGAAAAAGCGTCTCCCCCTTGTAACCCGCAATCAATAAACGATGGCGCAAATAGCGATCTAGTTCGCTTTTCAGTAGTCCTTTTAGTTGATACTGAAAACTTATGCGCTGGCGCAATTGACGCACCGAGTTTTGTTTTAAACGATCGTCCAGTTCAGGCTGACCAAACAGCACCACCTGCATCAGTTTACGTTTCTCAGTTTCGAGGTTGGTCAGTAAGCGCAACACCTCTAGGCTCTCCAGCGGCATTGCTTGTGCTTCATCTAGGCACACTAAAACGCGTTTACCCTCACGTGCAAAATTAAGTAAGGCAAGCGTTAGTTCTCTGAGTAACTGATGCTGATCTACCGTGCTGTCCAACTCAATGCGGAATTCAGCCGCTAGGGCTAACAATAAGCTTCGAGGCTCTAGATAGGGATTGGGAATATAAGCAGTGGCAAACTTACCTCCAGGCTTGGCTGACGTAGCGCCATCTTGTGTGCCTATAGCGGTAGTCGAAGTTTTGTCGCTATTCAGTGTTGCGAGAAATTTCCGGCATAGCAAAGTTTTCCCGTTTCCAACCTCGCCTACAATTTTGATAAAACCTTCACCACTGCGCGCTGCCACCAGCAAAGTATTGAGCGCCTCTTGGTAATTGGAGCATGCGAAAAAAAAGCTAGTGTCAGGGGTTAGCGAGAAGGGGAATTCACGGAGACCAAATTGCTCGAGATACATCAGTAAAATCTACCGATTAGAAAAGCAGGGTGCGCGAAGACACACCAAGGCGCGAATAAAAGCGAAATCTACGTTTGTGTGGATAGTCATTTTTAATTCTTGAGCAACACAGCTATGTCGAGCAAAGTAATTTTTCAGCGCGACATACCGTTCATACGGTCTCGACTACGGCGTATATCGTTCGACCAATCGCTGTCACTATCGACAACTGTAGGCTTCAACAAAATAACCAACTCGCGCTTCTCAGTCAGCTTGCTGGTTTGTCCAAAAATTGATTTAACCCACCCTGGCAAACCAGACTGCGACTCAACGGTACTCTGGCTCATCAAGCCCCCAATCACCACGATCTGACCATCTTTAGCGCGCACCACACTGTCGGTTTCCTCGATATTGGTCGAAGCCATCTGCAACGTTTGACCGCTACCCGCATCTTTCACTTTTGAAGTTACTGAGCTTATAGAAGGATGCACATGCAAAATAATTTCATCTTTTTCATTAATGCGGGGCGTTACATCCAAAGCAATGCCGGAAAAAATCTGTGTGTAAATTGGCGTTGGCAAGGTATTTGTTCCACCCGCTACGGTCGTCGAGGTACCCGGTGTATAACCTGTGGCGTAGGGCTCATCAGTGCCTACTTTTAACACCGCTTTTTGATTATTCAAAGTGGCAATACGTGGACTCGACAACACATGCACACTACCTTGCGTTTCTAGAAAGTTGAGTAGCGCTGAAAAATTATTAGCTTGAAATGCCATTCCGAATAAAGAACCTGAAGTTCCTGTTGCAACACCGCTCAAATTTGAGCCAGGAATGGCCGCTATTGCTGATCCGGTCATCTGTTGGCCCGCACTTGCGCCACTAGGCAACAAAGTTGTGCCCTGCCCAACCACACCACCTGAATAATAATTATTGGCACTATTCTTACCAAACACACCCCAGTTCACACCCGACTGATAACCATCACTCAGTGTGACTTCAACAAACTTAGCCTCGATAATCACTTGTCGCTCTACCGCAATTTGCGAGGCTTTTAAAAACTCATCCACATTGCGCAATTCTTCTGGCATGGCACGCACTACGATCACGCCTGACATGCGATTAATCACCACACTTCGCTCGCCCATATTGGCATTGCCCTTAGGGGAAATGATCGCATTCAATGTTTTATCCAAGTTGTCCCAAAAGTTAAACTCGGTCGGCGACTGCTTGGTAGAAATGTAGCTCGAACTATTTGCTGCAGTTGCTGCGGCCGTAGTCGGCGTCGCTCCCGTCGTTCCTGTGGCTGAAGTAGTTTGCCCTGAAGCCTTCACTGAAAGTGATGAGGCACTATCGCGCATAGCCGCGAGGTAATCCACCTTGAACAATTTAATTTGCATCGATACTGGCTGAATGAAGATGCTCTTTCCTTCAACCTTATATTCATAACCGTAGAGCGCCCGAATCGTATCCAGCGCTTCGAATACGGTGACATCCTTCAAATTAATCGTTATGTTGCCATCAACACTCGGTAGCGGCAGCATATTGTAGCGGGTGCCAGTGCCAATTGCGGCAAACACTTCTTTTGCCGGCGTATTGTTCACATTCAAATCAAAGCGTGGCTCAACAGGGCCACCTTCCACCTTAGGCAACGAAATCGTCATGGGCGGCAACAAAGCCACATTTACCGCGTCTTGCTTGCTTGGCTCAGCACTTTCTGTCACCAACGCATCCATCTCTCCATTAATTCTAGTGACCGTTTTTGTCTTAACGCTGGGCGATGAACACGCAGTGAAGAAAAATATCAAAAGTATCGCGAACATTTGCTTCATTTGTTTTGACCCTCTTCCTTGTTTTTCGCTACGCCCTTGAGCTCTGGCGCTTTATGTTTCTTACTAACCCTTGTGGTCCGCTTCTTTTTTTCGACAGGCGCAGACTGCTCGTTAGCGATTACCTGTGCCACTGGCGCAATCTTATTCAAACGGACGCCAGGGTATAACTGCAAGACACGCTTACCCTGTGCATCATTTAACACCACACTACTCTCAAGCACGTCGATCAGCGTGGCACCTTTATATTTGTCGCCTAGCATCACAGTTTCACCACTAATCACCGCAGCGCGATATTGAGGAGAAATAATGACTGACTGCAACACTTCTTTAACAACCACAGGAGTCGTAGCAGTTGTATCTGGTGCCCCAACAGCGTTATTTTTCCCTACCGACAAGTCAACCGCTGGGCGGGTTGGGTCAGGCAAAAACTCAAGCGCACCGGTTGCGCCGCACGTGCTTAAGCCAGCCATCAGCAAAATCGTGCGGATCAAACTTGTAGCCATGTCGTGTCCAAACTCAAGGTGTAAAGCGTAATCGTTAATTCTACTGAAGGATGCTGCACTACATTCATTTTGATCGCACCCCAAAACATCTGTGTCGGCAAACTTTCCAGTTCGGTTAAGTATTGCAACAAATCGCTATAACTACCACGCAGCGTAATCTTTACTCCATGTTTAAAAACCTGCTTATCTTGCGCAATAGGTTTGGGAGCTACGGCACCCACTTCCGTCTTAGCCAGTGTGGGCTCTATTAGTGGAGCAACCGCCAATGTTTCAAGTGCTATCAGTTGCAAACGTGCATTTTTGCTAAGCACCTGCTCCAGCAAGTCACCCATTTTTTCAGGCGGCACCAGTTTATCACGGCGATTTTTGAGATAAATTTCTCCCTCAACAATCTGTTGCTTGATAAGCCTAATTCGTTCGCGCAAAGGTGAACTAGCGTCGTCTTTTTTTGCCTGCATCAACGCTTCCATCTGCGACTGAATTTCTTTCATTTTTTCCTGCTGCTGCACAACCTGTATTGACAGCTTCTTTTGCTGAGCCAACAGAGGATCTAGGAAGAATGAATTAATCACCGAAACCAGCAAAAAAGCTGCTGTGGCAAAAATGAGGGCGCGCTCACGCAGTGACATCCCATCGACTTTTGAAACCAGCTTTTCCCACTGAGCTTTCATCATTTCGCCTCCACTTTCAGCTCAGCAGACTGCATACTGAATTCAACATAGCTCTTACTTAATGGTTGAGCAGATGCACTTTGAGGTTGCTGCATTTTTAAGGAGGAAAACGTCTTGCCGCGCATAACTCGTTCTTTATTTAAACGCTGAATATAAGAAGGAACCAACTGCGGACTCAGGACACCGCCTTCCAAACTCATTTGCGCGCCATCACCTTCAATCTGAAATCCAGTCAGCCACAAACCGCTAACTGACTGCCGCGCAAAGGCCCGCATATATTCAGAATATCCCTCTGTATTGCCAATTACACCCGTCTTTAACGTGTCTAAAACTTCTTTTTGTGCCCTCACTTCGGCCTCTAGTTGATTTAACTCACCTTGTAGCATCAGCGTAGATTTTTGAGGGGAGAATTCATTGGAAAAATTGGCAAAGCGCACTTGCTCAGCAGCGTAGCGTTTACTCGTTTCTTGTGACTGCTTATCTAGTAGCTGCACTTGATAGACGGCATAAACATAAAAAACAGCAGAGCCCACTACAATCAAGCCAAGTGCTTGCAACATTGCCAGCACTGAAAAATACTTCCGCTGTTTCAGAAAGATCGGATTAAAAAGATTGATTTGCTGACTCATAAAGCGCGTCTTTCTTGACGTAGCGCAGCGCCAATCGCGCATAACGACTCAGACACAAATTCATCTTCAAGCAATGCTGGCACAGCGCTAATGTCCATCACTTGGGATATATCTAATATTTCTACTGACAAACCCAAGTTGCTCACCAACATGCGTACTAATTCTTCACCGCCGGGTGCGCATACCAACATACGACTTAGCGCAATTTGATGGAACTGCCGATCAAAATAATCTAAGGATCGCTGCACCTCAAGCTCCACCCGATCAAAATACTGGCTACGTAAATTTTCATCCGCATCACGTAATTGACCAGAAGTAATATCGATGCGACGTGACAAATACAACTCACCACCACTGGTAAATGTTAGCAAGCCACCACGCCCATCAAATACCAGCATGGCCAAGCCACGCGCTTCAGTTTCATAGAGCGCCGCTATATTGCGCTGCGACATTTCGGGTATTTCAATGACCGACAAATTAATTTTGGCTTTTTCGAATAATCTAATGCGTTTTTCAATCACATCATTGGATGCAGCGATTGCATACAGCGACTGTGCACGCGCACCTGCCGTGTTGTTATTAGGTATTTGCAACACATCAACTGTCGCATCATCTACATGGCAATTTAGCGAATCTTTAATACGGTATCGAATCGCGGTCTTTAGTTCGTCAACCGGTACGTTAGGCGCATCCACCATCAATATCTGATATTCCTCGGGCGCTAGGACGGTCGTAAACTGAAATGAACCCAAATGCAGGTCTTTGACTATTTTCTCTAAGGCCGGCGAAGTCACTGTCTCCATCGGAAAAAACTCACACATCACAACTTTGAGTTGCTCATGCGTTCTCAACACTCTGACAAAGTGAGCTCCAGTCGCGCCAAGAGCGACGCAAAACCAACCTGCGTCGCGATGGGGTCGCTTAAAAAGAGAAAGAAATTGGGAAATTTGCATAATTGTCGCGAATTTAATTTAACAGTTAATCGCTGTCAATTGTTTTTATTGGGAAAATTTGTTTAGCGCGCACATTGCAATACTTATTTTTGAATAAGCTGATTATGCCAGACCTTGCTCGAGCCAAAGCATTAAATCCAAGTTGTTCATAAGCGCGTTGTGAGGCTTCAATCTAAGCAGCTAAAAACCACCTTCAGATTTCTAACTTATCAAGAGGAGCAGTTGACTATTTGGCTAAAACTTCACTACACCACCTCTGTTAACTCACCATCAGAAAAAATTAAGGCACAACGTACTCTTTTTCCGAGGTACACAGCTTGCATGGCCTTTTGATATTCCTGCATCTGCACACGATAGCGGGCAACCTCTGCACGATCCCCTAGTTTGTAATCTAACACCCATATTTCGTCAGCAAACTCTACCAAACGATCAATACGCCTAACCTCACCCTTTGCATTCACGTACGGCAACTCATTCGCCGCCCGTATAAACTGTTGCTCGTCGAAAAAGCGTGCAAGCTGTGGCAGTGCGATAATGTGGTGTACTTGTTGCCACAATTCCGACATTTCATCTATCGGAATTGCCAAGCTTTGCCGCAAAATCCGCTCTTCTGCCTGTTTGTTTTCAGTGCAGTGTTGCAACAAAGCATGCAACCAAATTCCCCGCTGTTGCTGCAGCGAATGTCGAACAGTGCGATCACCGATGGGAAAAATAGCCGAAAGCGATAGTTTCACGTTTTCGAAAGCTACCTCTTTAGTCAAAACGCTTTCGATCGAAATATCTCGAATCATTAAATTTGCTTGTTCAGTCACAACTGCTGAAATGCGGTCATACCACGAAGGCGTTGTCTTTTTCTCTTCCTTGTCTACGCCGGCTGAACAGCCACTGACAATGAGCGCTTGCTGGGCTCTGGTCATCGCCACATAAAGCAAGTTCATTTCTTCTCGCGCCTGCTGCGCGGCTTCCTGCTCAAAAATCGGCAGTCTTTTTTTTCCTCTCGACGCTTGCTCAGCATAAAGTGAGAAATGCAACGGACCCAACGCATCGGTTGGCCAATCAAGCAACACATCATTGCCTTCCCGATTCTTTTTTCCGGCATTAGCATCGAGCAACCAAACAATCGGCGCTTCTAGTCCCTTCGATTCATGTACCGTGTAAATACGCACAGCATCACCGACTGCGCCTAACTTACCTTCATCCGGCGCATCATCTTTACTCTCGCGCAATTCGCGTAAATCTTGCAAGAAACGCGGTAAACTCGGATAGCGGCCCGCATCAATATCCAATGCCATTTTCATAAACGCATTTAAGTTGGCCACCACTTTTGCACGCATCTCAATTGGCAAAACAGCTGCATAACGAGCCAACACTTCGCCCTCAAAATAAATGCGGTCTAGCAAATCGTGCACCGGAAGTTTGTCGGCTAATGCCAGCCAGTTTTGAAGTAGTTCAGTAGCGCGTTTTAACGAGGGCGAAGGTGCAACCAGTTGTTGCAAGCGTTGCCACCAAGAGGATCGAGAGTTAAGGATTGAGGATTGAGCAAAACTCTCTGGTCCGCATCCCTCCTCTACCTTACTCAATCCTGATTCCTCAATCCAAAATCCTGATAGACACATCAAGTCAACATCGCTGCAAGAAAAGATCGGGGTCCGTAACACCTGTGCTAGCGCTAGATCGGCAAACGGAGTGATCAAAAACATCAAGAGCGCCTGCACATCTTCAGCCTCAAGCGTATCTAGCAAGCCCCCCCGCCGTGAACTTATGAAAGGAATATGTCGCGCGCGCAGTGCTTCTTCATACACTGCCAAATGAGTGCGACTCCGCACCAACACCATCACATCTCCATAACGCGCAGACCTTTGTTTATCGCCTTCATTCACGCACCATTTGCTAGCGATGTTTTGCAAGAAATCAGCTAAATGAATGGCCTCTTTATGCCGCGCACCTTCCTCAGCCTCAATGCGAGCTGTCAACAAAGAGTTGCGCAAGGCAAGCGACGCCTTTACATCAGACACTTCGCCTTTTTGTTCAACTGTTGCTAATGGCAACACTGTCACATATCCGGGCAGAGTGACTTGCTCCGCAGTGTGCGGCACGAAATCAACAAAGCCCTCTGGGTGATTTTCGAACACAGCATTCACTACATCAAGAATCGCTGGCGCATTTCGTCGCGTATGGTTGTTATGTAATTCATGAGCAAAAAAATGCGCCTTCAAATACTGGCGTGCCACATCAAACAGCCGCGCATCTGCTCGACGGAATCGGTAAATCGATTGCTTAGGATCGCCCACCACAAATACCGTTGGCTGCGAATCAACAGCAACCGAAGCATCAAACCATGCGCGCAATATCTGCCATTGCAACGGATTGGTATCTTGAAATTCATCCAGTAGAACATGGCGATAGCGACTATCCAGCTTGTACTGCATGGTTTCGGCATGCTCACTTTTTTGTAACAAGTGACAGAGCTGCCACTCTAAATCGGCAAAATCCATTTGTTGCTTTTGTTGTTTGAGTACTTGGTAACGTTCTAGAAAAAGAACGCCACAACGCAGCACTGCTTCGTTTAAACGATAGGCTTGCTGCTCAGCCTTCGCATCACGCGCGGCTTGCAGCGTCGCCTGCAAATTGCTCAAAGCACCTAAAAATACTGCCGCACTTGGAAGTTGTTGTTTACTGGGGTTGAACTTGCGGGGCTCGCCCGCTTGCGTAAATAACAAAGGCCATGCCTGAACAAAACGTCGCTCCGCTTGAGTATCAGTCCAAGCTCGCTCTAATTCGCTGGCTTTGTTTTTTTGCACCTCGGTACCATTGCACGCGAGTTGAATTGTAAATGCAACTAAGGCCTCTTCGCTGGCACTGCACATACCCCAATCTTCAAGCGCGTCGATCTCCATATCAACGTCAAGTTCACGATGCAAATTTTCGAGCGCAAAAGATAGCGGCTCAGCTTGCCCTTCTACGTAAGCCCACCACTCAGCACGCTTTTGTAAAAAATTAAAAAGCAATTTGCGCGTGTTGAATAATCCGCATTGCGCAAACAACCACTGCATGTGTTGTGATTCCTCGCTATTCGGCTGTTTTCTCATCAGCTCAAGCAACTCTTCCCAAGCCTCCTCCTGCAAAGCGCCTGCACGTTCAAGCAAACTCATGCCGTGCATCACCTCCGCATTCAGCGGGGCTCGTTGCATAACCTGCATAAACCAACCGTGAAAAGTGCTGATAGTTACCGCAGGTTGGGCTAGCAACACCTGCGCATAAAGACTGCGCGCAACTTGAATTTGCGCTTCAGATAGATCAATCAGCCCACGTTGCACCAAAAAATCCCGCACAGCGCACTCATCGGCTATCGCCAAATCTCGAAGCCAGAGTTGTAAACGCGCTTGCATTTCCTGAGCGGCTTTGCGCGTAAAGGTAATTGCAAGAATCTGCGATGGAGGAACACCCTCTAAGAGCAAACGAATAATGCGCGACACTAACAGCCATGTTTTACCGCTGCCCGCACAAGCTTCAACAACAACACTATTTTTAGGGTCAAGGGCCAAAGCGTTATTCAAAGCCATTCCCCCTTGCGACACACACCTCGCATCTCGCAATGCTCGCAAATAGCGTCAATCCCATTCGCAGGTAAAGACGTACCACTTCGTAGCTGCGCCATCATCTGCACCAGTCGCTCAATGTTGAGTTGTGTAAGTTGCGCAAAATCATGCTCTGATTCAATGGGTTTAACTTTGTCATTTTCTATACTTAAAAATGCGGCTTCTTCGGCTGCATAGGCGTAGGCATAGCTCGCCAACTGAACGTCCTCGCCTGCCTCAAATAGCTTTTTACGCAACACCTGATCACTTTGAGTTTTGTAATCTATTACGCGCTTTTCTTGGCCACGCACATCAAGACGATCAATACGCCCACGCAATTGCACACCGTCCAACTCACTTGCAAAAGCGCTTTCCGCTTCAGCGTAACGCCAGCCCTGCGTTTCGCTTTCCATCTGCCATGTAAGATATGCCGGCACCGCCTCAAGCCACCGCGTCAACCATGCGCGCGCAGAAAAATCCTGCTCCAGTAAATCAGCAAAAATCTCTTGGCTGATATTTTGCAAATTGTTCAACATCTCATCTAGCTGATGTTCGCTTATTAATGGATAGCGCCCATGAAAACGACACAAAATTTCGTGCACTCGCTCACCATAGTCACGTTTTTCAATGCCTTCTTGAACGTCATCTAATTCATTGATACGCAAAATATGTCGCGCAAAAAATTGATACGGGCAAGCGATCAAACTGTTGTAGGCACTGATTGAGACGCGCTGCGGCACCTGTTCAGCTTTGACAACGGGCTTCGGCTGGGATGCTTGTGCTAGCAAAAGACGATTATCTTCTTCGGACGAGAGATAATCATGTAAAGCCTCTTCAGTTAAATCATCGTAAAAAGTGAGCGCATGTAAATCGCGCAATATTTGTAAATAGGGGCTCAGTAAAACTTTTTCGCCATCGCGCTCTTTTTGCCATGTCACTAATACGCAATCATTTAGTCGTAGTAGCGCAATCAAATCGTCACGCTGTCTTGTGGCATGCGTTTCTCGTGTCGCCAAATCGAGACTTCCACGCACCGCGTCATTAAACCAACTTCCACCATTTTTAATGCTGGGCAGATGCTCCGTATCACACCCTAACAACACCACAGCATCAAAGGTTCGCCATCGGGTAGCCGCTAAATGCGTAAAGCATATCGAACTATCAATGCTGTTATCCCGATATGTTTCAGTATCAAGTTTTTGAGCAAGCCACCGACGCCATTCGGCGAAACGATATAGCCCAGTATCGTTGGCCAGTTCTTGCTGCCAACTTTG
>JFJP01005387.1_pt2 | contig 25531 bp, 22 predicted proteins | sample 431651 | NCBI WGS metagenome assembly JFJP01 (sample SAMN02602958, study PRJNA72255) | Microbial mat metagenome, whole genome shotgun sequencing project. | biome: fresh water; feature: sink hole; material: water; isolation source: purple microbial (photo- and chemosynthetic) mats found in...
TTTGACCGCAGGAGCCCTGCCGGTTTTCTATAACTCAAATAATACGGCTTTGGGTACTGGTACTGGTGCGCGTCAAGTTTGCTTGACTACCATCTCGGCACCTTCGATTGCCAGTTTGTACGATCGTGAAGAGACAACCCCGACATCAGGAACCTCACCGTTCGTGATTTCGCCAGCAAATCCTGGTTCGCCTGACAAGCTGCAAATCTGTGGTGAGGCATCTGTGGTGACACTCAATCAAAAGGTCGAGGATCCTAGCGCGGCACTGGGTGGTACTGTTGCCCGTTCAAACGTTAATTTCATTAGCGACGGCCTCACATGGACAACTGGTTGGGCAAATTGGAACATTACCCAAGCTACTGATCTGGGCCTGCCGATCCTGGGCGCTACGTTTATGCGTGTTCGGAACGCAACATCGAGCTATGGCTTCGCGTTCCCGCACAAGTACACATGGTAAGTTGATGTTCATTTGACCCAGTAAATTTGGATGTTGAGTGAGAAGGGCGGGGGTGACCCCGCCCTTTTTTATTTCCAGTAGAGATTTTCGTTTTTTGGAATCTATTGAGTATGAGAATGGTCATAGTCGCGCTTGGTTTTGTATTCCTAAGTGGAATGCAAGGCGAAGCATCAGCACAGGTACTATTGCAGGGAAATGGCGTAACAGTGACGAGCCAAGACCTTGACGCTGAATACAAACGTATGCCTCCTGAATTCAGGACGCAGTCCCTGGCTAAACCAGACCAGGTGTTCAACGCGGCATCCGGTCTCTACATGCTGAAGGTGCTTGCTGCAGAGGCAGTGGAACAGGGCCTTGATAAAGACGACAATGTTCGTTGGGCGCTAGAGTCAGCCAGAATCCGCATCCTGTCAGAGGCCCGTACAGAACAACTTGACAAACAGCGTGCCCCGAGTCCAGAGGCAATCGAAGCCTACGCCCAGTCGCAGTATCTGGCCAATCCAAAGGCATTCGATATGCCTGAACAAGTTAGGGTACGGCACATTCTGCTGAGAATGCAGGAGGACAATGCCAAGCAAAAGATCGAAGACATACAGCGAGCCCTCAAAGAAGGGGCCTCGTTTGAGAAACTAGCGAAAGAGAGATCACAAGATCCTGGTAGTTCTGTAAAGGGTGGCGACTTGGGCCTGTTTGGACGTGGAAAAATGGTAAAGTCTTTTGAAGACGCGGCTTTCAGCCTACAGAGTCCAGGCGATGTATCCAACATCATTGAGACCCAATTTGGGTATCACATTCTCAAACTGGAAGAACGCAGAGCCGCAGGTGGACGCGCCTTTAGCGAAGTTAAGGAGACGCTAATCAAGCAAGCACAAGCGACTCTGAGCACTCGCCAGCGAGAGGCCACCCGAGACAGAATCCTGAAGGACGCTAAGGTCGATAGTAATGCCATAGAAGAGCTTGCGAAGCTGATCTCCAGCAAGTAAGTGCGGAATGATCAGACGCAGTGCCATAGGCACTATCGTTAGGAACCGCGCGTTACTCCTAGCGCTTATCAAGCGGGACCTTCAGAACCGTTATGCTGGCTCTGTAGCAGGCATGCTATGGGGCCTGCTGCATCCCATGGCGTTGCTGGGTATCTATGCCGTTGTCTTTGAGTATGTCTTTCGCGCACAGGTACCGGGCCTCGCGCCAGATCAGCCGTACCTCTTGTTTGTCGCAAGCACACTTTGGCCCTGGCTGGCGGTTCAAGAAGCAATCACCCGTGGAACCATGGCCGTTCAAAACCACGGGGCACTGGTAAAAAAAGTCGCCTTCCCCCACGAACTGGTCGTCTACAGCGCGGTAGTGTCCAGCTTCCTCGTACAACTCTCCGGCTATGCAATCGTCCTGCTAACACTGAAACTATTGGGTTTTGGTGTCTACTTTATGTCACTGCCTACCGTACTGTTTGGCGTGGCGGTGCTTGCGGTTGCATCCGGCGCCATTGCGCTCGTCATGGGTGCACTGCAAGTGTTCGTGCGGGATGTTGAACACCTCCTCACGCAGCTGCTGGGCATACTTTTCTACGCCACCCCTATTCTGTACGCGATGGAGTCCGTGCCATCCTGGCTGTCTTCGGGGATGCAATGGAATCCACTGCTTCACTACCTCGAACCCATCCGCAACGCCCTGCTCAAAAACGAAGGCATCAGCCTCATTACCGCTGCCATCATGCTCGGCGCAACCATGCTCGTCTTTTATGGAGCAAGAAAATTCTTCCTGCGCCTGTCTCCCTATTTTGAAGACATGGTGTAACCTCAATGACCGCAGCGTTGATCAAACTCGAGGGAGTAAGCAAACACTACCCCATCCTGCACCAGGGCAGCCACAAGCTCGCGCACGTCTGGTCGCGGTTGCGTGGACACCAGCCTCACAACACCTTTACCGCCTTAAGCAACGTCAGCTTCACCGTCCACAAGGGCGAGTCCCTCGGGCTCATCGGTGTCAACGGGGCCGGCAAGTCAACCCTGCTCAAACTCATCGCCGGTGTGGTCGCGCCCAGCACGGGGCTATTCGAGCGGCAAGGCCGCATCGGTGCTCTGCTGGAACTCGGTGCCGGTTTTCACGGCGAATATACCGGGCGAGAAAACGTCTTTCTCTCCTGCGCCCTCATGGGTCTTACGCGCGCCCAGACCGAAGAAAAAATGGAAGGCATACTTGCCTTTGCAGACATCGGCGACCACATTGACCAGCCTATCAAAAACTACTCCTCAGGCATGGTGGTCAGACTGGGATTTGCCGTGGCCACCTGCATTACCCCAGAGGTGCTTATTACCGACGAAGTGCTGGCCGTAGGCGATGAGTCATTTCAGAAAAAATGCATCTCCTGGATGGAACGCTACCTCGAGCAAGGCGGTACCCTGCTACTGTGCTCGCACAGCATGTACCACATACAAAAGCTCTGCAAACGTGCGCTATGGATACATGGTGGCCAAGTACACATGGGTGGCAGTGCAGCAGATGTCACCCGCACCTATCTGGCCTGGCACGAAGAAAAGACCCGCCAGGAAAAAGAGCGCAACAAGCCCGCGCCGGGCAACCCCGAGCAGTTTGCCTCCGGCATTTACGCCATCAAAGACATGGCGCTCAACGCCAACCAGACCGAAGAGCCCATCTGCATCAATATGCGTGACAACCTCACGGTCACCGGCACTGTCTACTCGCCAGACAACCGCACGCCGCACGTCGCTGTAGGTGTGGTGCGTGCAGACGGCTCCCCCGTCTACGGCATTGTGAGCGAAATGGACGCCTTCGCGCTCCAGCAAGTTGCCCCCAACCTGTTTGGCTACACCATTGTCTTTACCAACCTACCCCTGCTACCGGGCCGCTACGTCGCGCGCTCCCATGCAATGGACCCCGAAGGCTTCCGCCTGTTCGATCAGGTAGAGCGCCACTTCGACGTGCTGGGCGACTCCCGCGAATTGGGCTTCTGCCGCCTGGAACACCAATGGATCAACCAGCCAACATGACCCACGTCAACGTCACGCAAACCATAGCCGCAGCAAACCAACTGCTTCAGCAAGGCAACCCGTCTGAAGCATCGCACCAGCTTGACGCAGTATTCAGGGCAGACCCTCACAACATCGAAGCCCACAACCTGCGTGAACGGTACGCACTCCCGGGCAATTTCTCCAGCTGGATGGGCGTCAACGCCCACATCTCACCTGATGACGACATATTCCGATTTTTCGCCAACCATCCAACCTCCAGCAACCCGGCGAGAGACTACCTCGCCGACGGCTGGCGCACCATGGTCGAGTTGCAGGACATCCTTGACCTCTACTCGCTCACACTGGGGCGCTGCAACGGGTTTCTCGAGTTCGCCTCGGGCCACGGCCGGTTCACCCGCCATCTATGCAAGAAGCTACCCCCCGGGCAACTGGTGGTCAGTGATGTGGTCCCCGGAAGTGTCGACTTCCTGCAAAACACCATGGGCGTACAGGGCTTCTATTCCGCAACAAATCCCGCCGAACTAAAGATCCCGGGCCAGTACCAGATCATCTTTGTACTGTCATTGTTCAGCCACTTGCCCGCACAGGCTTGGGGCACATGGTTTCAGGTCTTGTACCAAGCCCTCGCACCGGACGGAGTGCTTATATTCTCTACCCATGGTGCCAAGTGCGCCCGCATGGAATCCATTGACTGGGGCGCTGATGAGTACCGGTTCTACCCCTACAGCGAATCAACCGCCCTCGACGGTCAACTCTACGGCTGTGCCTACGCCAGTGTCGACTATGTTCTCAGGGCAGTAACAGCGGCTCTCGGCCCCCAAGCCACTGTGCGCACCCTGGAAAACCACTTTTGGGGTAATCAGGACGCCATCATGGTCCAGCGCCCTTCACTTGCTTAGCCACAAATGGGCTCGCATCCACGCGTCGCGTAAACCGGTCCCGCAGGTCCGAGGTGGGTTTCTCAAAAAACTTGAACACCAGCCCTGACAGAGAAAAAGTCAAAATCAGCCACGTGGCAGACGCAGCCAACACGGTCGCCCAACTGCTGTTCTGGTTAACCGCAAACCACGCCTGCACCACAAAAATCATCGGAAAATGAGACAGGTACAGCGAATAGGAATACAGACTGATCCGGTCCACCACCCAGTCAACGGCCCGACTGTTGTTCACCAAGCCCGTCAGCCACGGGAGCATCAAAAACGTCCCTGCAGCGGGCAGCACCAGCGAAAAAACATTCATCAACCGCGACCCCACGGAGTCCGTCCACCCCACGTATACCAGCACCTCAATCATCCACAGCCCCCAGGCTGTCAACAAAAAGCCCGCAATCGCCTTGGCACCTTTATGCCGCCCCCAGGCATCGGCGTGCCACCGGCTGGCAATGGCAGCCAACACGCCCCAGCCGGTAGCGTCCAGGTGAAAAACCGTTACACGCCGAATCGCTGCATCCCAGGCGAAAAAATCGGTTGGCACCGGTGCTGCCAGGCGTGCAAGTGTGGGCGCAGCAATCAACAATAACGCTACCGCAAGAAACGTATTGCGCGAACCCGACCGAAACACCACCGCCGCCAACCCCAGCAACAACGGCATCAGCAGGTAAAACCACTCATCCGACGCAAGCGACCACGCCTCTCCAAAAAAAAGTGGGCTCTTCTCAGGCCAGGCCAGATTTTGCGAAAAAATCACAAACTTGAAATCAAACACCCCGCTGCCAATACCGTAGGCCGACAGCAATGCATTTACCAGCAAAAACAGGTAATAGTTGGGCAGCGTGCGAAACCAGCGCCGCAACCAGAAATCCCGTGCCTGCTCCCACCAGGTGGTGCGTGTCTCAAAACTGCGAATCATCATCGCGCCAATCAAAAACCCGCTCAACACAAACAGCCACTCAATCGCCAGCACCGACGACGCGCTAATGCCCGAGGCAAACCCCTGCCAGCCCACCCGTCCCGGGCTGATATGAAACCCAATGAAATAATGGTTTGACAGCACCACCACGATCGCCAGCGCACGCAGCAGGTCCAGCCCGAAATTGCGGCCGGGCTGCCTCGGCGCTGCACCTCCCGTGGGGTGCCGTGAGCTCACTGCGTCAGACATCGTGTCCGCCTACCTCCAGCACGGCCTGCACGCCCCACCATTAACGCTTATCCAGCTCATACATCGCCAGCCGCTGGTTTAGCCGGCGCACCTGGCGCTCAATGCGCGTGTTCAAGATATCCGCGTGCAGCGCTTTTATCAAAAGCAAAATCACCGTTGCCAGAAAAAACAGGGCCGGCGGGTAACTGATACCCACCACACCCGCAAGATAGTCAATCGTTGCGGGCCACACGCCAAAAACAGCCGCAAAAAAGGCCACAACCAGCCAGAAAATCCCATGGCTCAAATGCAGATGGTCACGGCGAAGCAGAAACACTATGGCTGCGGCGAGGCCTACTCCGAGAAGCGACGTGGTGGTGTAAAGTGAATTCATTCGGGTTGCTGCCGCACGTGGTTCAGTAAATTGCAGCGAGCATTGTCGCTGTTTTCAGCGTGGTGCCCATCATGCACTGGCGCTGCATGCGCACCCGTAAGTCAAAATTCCTCAATCTCTTCGCTCGCACTGCGCGGCACCCGCCAGCGCGACAGGCACAGCAAAGTCGTCACCGCCATGTACCGCCCCACGCTCACCCATGAGTTGAAAATGCGCGAGATCCCATCCACCCTCTCCCGCATCGACACCGGCACCTCCACAATGCGCAGCCCCGCAGTACGCAACAGCAGCAAAGTGCCAATGTCCTGATAGTCCAGCAAAGTGGCCTCGCCCGAGGCCAAAACCTCCATTGCCTCGGGCTTGTAGCAGCGAAACCCCGACGTCAAATCCGTCAGCGGCAGCCCCGTGAGTACCCGAAACCAGGTCCAGGCAATGCGGCGCAGTCGGCTGGCTCGTTGTGGAAAAGCCCCAATCACCACATCCGCACCTGCGCTGGCTTTCAGCAGGGCGGGCAACTCGCTCACCTCATGCTGCCCGTCGGCATCCATCGTCACGACCCGTCCAAACCCCTCGCGCAACCCCACCCGAATACCCGTTTGCATCCCGCCCCACGCCCCCAGGGCCAGCATGGGCCGCAACACCCGTGCTCCGCTGGCACGGGCAATGTCTCCTGTGCCATCCTCGCTCAGGTCATCCACCACCAGCACATGGGCATACCCCTCGGCACGCAAACTCGCCAGCAGCTCGCCTATCGTGGCCGCCTCGTTCCGGGCCGGAATCACTATCAAGGTCTCATCCCGGGTCTGGCAAGCCTGCGTCACACCTCGCGCCAGCGCATACTCCCGTGCAAGCAAGTGTGCGCACACATCCACCGTCAGCCGCTCGCTCAGGTACTTGTGCCCAGCCCGGCCCATGGCGTCCCGCGCGTCGGCATGTGCCATCATCCATTCAAGCGCCGCCTTCCAGGCAGGCACATCTTCAGGCGGGCAGGTTTTGCCGGCACCAGAGGTTGCCACCACCCACGGCATGCCTGAGCCAGGCAAATCACTCACCAGGCAAGCCTTGCCATGGCCCATTGCCTCCAGCAACACCACGCCAAACGCCTCGGTGCGCTCACGCGAAGCCAGGCAAAACAGATCACACGAGGCCAGCAGCGCATGCTTCTGCGCATCGCTCACAGGCCCCAGCAACCGTATGCGCTGCGGCTCCTGGGCCTGCGCATACGTGTCTATCTGGCCCTGCAGCGCTTCCCGCAATTCGCCATCCCCGGCAATCAGCAACTCCACACCTGGCGTCTGTGCAACGGCAGCAATCAGCGTCTCAAAACCCTTGTAGTACGCCAGCCGCCCGATAGACAGTACCCGAAAAGTACCGGCACCCCAAGGCGCAAAGTCTGCTTGCGCCGCATAGGCCAGAGGCTTCAGCCCCAGGGGAACCACCGCACACTTCTCACGCCACGCATCCAACGGCTCACTGGCCTCCAGATACGGCGGTGAAGTCACCACAATACGCTTGGCCTTTTCCAGCACCGCCTGCTCAAACGGCCGATACACGCGGTACGCAAGCGCCAGCAGCACCCGCAGCTTGGTCGCCACCACGTCAGAATGCCAATGCACCACCCACGGAATTTCCTTGGCGCAGGAGAGGGTCAGCGCCCAGAAAACAGAATTGTTGGGCATGTGCAAATGCAGCACATCCGGCTTGAAGTGGGCAATCGACGCTCGCAACCGGAGCCTGTATGCCAGCGCCACCGGTGCGTACACCAGATGCCCCTGCACCGGCACCCGCCGTAACCAGGGCGGGTCATCGGGCAGTGCATCCCCATGCACCAGTGCGCAGGCCTCCATGCCCTGCGCGCGCTGCGTTTCTATCAGGTCGGCCAGAAACACTTCCATCCCCCCATGGTGGGGCGGGAAAAACTTGCCCAGGTGCAATACCCGCAGTGCAGGCGCGGAAACGCTCACTTCAGCGAGAGCGTCACGCCGCTCTTCCAGCGCTCCTGCAACTGCTTGTAGGCGGTATTGCCAGGCTCCAGTTGCACGGCTCTGGCCAGGTCTTCACGCGCAGCGTCCGCTTTGCCTGCCGCCGCATTGGCCAGCGCTCTGCCGTAATAGCCCAGCGCCACAGGCTTCAGAGCCAGCAGCTGGTTGAACGCCACCAAAGCTCCAGCGCCATTGCCGGCCCCCACCTGAGACATGCCCAGCCCCGACAAATACTTGGCGTTTGCAGGCTCAGCCGCTACCAGCACTTCAAAATCTGCCGCCGCCGCCGTATACCGCTGCAATTGCATGGCAGCCTCGGCCCGGCGCAGCCGCGACTGTGTCACTACCGACGCATCCTGCGGCGTGGCAATGGATGTGCTGTAGCTGTCGAACGCAGCAGCAAACTGCCCCAGCGCATATTGCGACTCTCCGCGCTGAAAATACAGCGCACCGTCCTTGTAGCCCATGGCCTGTGCTTTGGCCAGTGAGTCCAGTGCGTCGGTATGCTGCTTCAGCAACTGCTGGGCTACCGCCATATTCACCCAGGCGCCACCCGTGGGCTCACCCAGTGCGGCCGCATAGCGAAAATCCTCCAGGGCCGGCTCCGCTGAAAAGCGCGCCAGGTGGTAGGCGCCACGGTTCAGAAACGCCCGGTAGCGTCCCACCACATTCGCCGGTGCCTTAGTGTCTATCTTGGCAACCGCGTCGGACCACACCGTCAGCTCGCTCTTCATGCTCCATACACGCTCTGCCGCCAGGCCCGCCAGCACTACCGCCAGCAACACGGCAGACTTGTACAAGGTGCCAGGCGAAAAGCCTGTCAACAGCACTGCAACCAAAGCCGGCACCGGTATCGCCCACAGGTAGCTGCGGTACAGCACCATCGGGTCTTGCACCCACACAGTGGCAAACTCCGTCCAGAACAGAATCAACGGGAACAAAAGGCACAGCCCTACAAACCCCCAAACGTCCGAGCGCCTGATCACCGCCACCGTTGCCCCCACCAAAACCACAAGGTAGCCAACGGCGCCCAAAAGCTGGGGCAGTGCAGTCAACGTCAGAGGGAAAGGCGTGCGCATGTCGATCGACATCCAGCCCACATAAGGCACCGCCCACAACAGCCCGTAGTGAAAGAATAGCCCGGCCTGGTTCAGTACGCTGAGTACAAAAATCTGCTGGGCAGCGCCCGCTTGCTGGCGGTCCAGCTGCGCAGCAAGCTGCCGCGATGTCTCATCAAACACCTGGCCGAGCAGATTCGGGTAGAGGCTGAGTAGAACGGCCAAAGCTGCCGCGAGCAAGACCAGCGACAGACAAAACATACCCGTAGCGCGCTTCCACGTGGGGCGTTCGAGAAACACGTACAGTGGAAGTCCCAGGCCCGCTATCAGAAAGGCATGCTCTTTGGACAATACCGCTGCCACATAGAGTACGAGCGTCCAGATGAACCAGGCTGCCTTCTTCTCGGTCACCCCTTTCACAAATGCCCAACAGGCCAATACCGCAAATAGCGTCGCCATCACAATAGAGCGTTGTATCAGGTAGCCTACGGCGTATACCGCTACGGGGTTCAGTGCGAAGACCATCAGGCCAATCCGTAGCGCTGCCAGTTGTGATTCCGCGAATTCCGGCCCGGAGCTCGCATCATCAGCGTACTTGATGCGTGGGAGTAGTAACGCAAATAGTTGGAACAGTGCGGCACAGGCTGCCAGGTGCAGTGCGATGTTCACTACGCGTTGAACCGCCACACTATCGCCTGCAAGTGCGTCTACCCAGTTAAATGTTCCATATGAAAGTAACCTTGCCTTGAGTTGCAAAAGGCTAGCGTATCCATCTCGCACCGTGCCATCAATGAGGCGTCCGTCATCAAAAATGAGATCATTCTGAAGCCCGACTGCGTAAGGCAGAGCAACGGCCAGACAAAGCAAAACTGGATAAATAAGCGAGCGCCAGCTCTTGATATTGTTCAACACGCACAACCCCAAAATAGCCTGCTTGAATGAGGCTGAAGGAGGGCAAAGTATAGGTTATGGGAGAATTTACCCATCACAAATCTGCGAAGCGCTTTGAGGCTGCATCAATCGGCAAGCTACAATCTGCGCCCCGAACCGCTTCCCTGAAAACGCCTTCCAAGTGTCTGGTAGGTTACTGCGGTGTGGGGCGGCAGACTCTTAATGGCACTGGCCTCGAATGGGTCGAGCAGCCTCACGTGATGCGCTTACCGGGAAAATTCCGCGAACTTACAAAAAAGCGACATGTCCATATTCGGCAGTTTCAGTCAGCACAGCGAACTGCTTTGGGAGCTGGTCAAACGAGATTTTGTTGGTCGCTACAAAGGGTCGCTTCTTGGAGTCGCATGGTCGCTCTTCAATCCCTTGATACTGCTTGCCATCTATACCGTAGTGTTTAGCGTGGCGTTCAATGCAAAGTGGGGTGTTGGTGCGGAGAGCAAGGGCGCATTTGCTCTGATTCTGTTCTCCGGCATGGTGGTACACAGTTTTTTTGCAGAGTGCCTGAACCGGGCACCTGGCCTCATCACCAGTCACATCAGCTACGTCAAGAAAGTCGTTTTTCCCCTGGAAATCCTGCCCTGGATGGCCTTGTGCTCTGCTTTGCTGCACTTTCTGGTGAGCTTTGGGGTGTTGCTTGTCTTTTGCCTTGTAGCTGGTGTCAGTGTTCATGCAGGCGTATTACTGGTCCCCGTGTTGCTTTTGCCACTGATACTGATGACCATTGGCCTGTCCTGGCTGCTCGCTTCACTGGGCGTGTACTTGCGCGACCTATCGCAAATCGTCGGCATGATTACCATGGCATCCCAATTTTTGGCACCCGTCTTTTATCCGATGGAGAATTTGCCCCAAGCGTATCGGGCGATCATGCTGTGGAACCCTATTACGCTGCCAGTGATTCAGCTACGAGACGCCGTTTTGTGGGACAAACCTATTCAATGGGACATGTGGGCAGGCAGCCTGGTGATTGGCATTGCCGTCAGTTACGTGGGATTCTGGTGGTTCCAGAAGTCGCGTCGGGGTTTCGCGGATGTCATCTGAAAAGATCATCATCGATGTCAGATCGCTGAGCAAGCGCTACGAGATCTATCCGCAACCCAGCGACAGGCTGAAGCAACTTGTTGTGCCACCTGTTTGCAGTGCGATGAATCGTGGAGCGTCTTCGCTAGGTGTGAACTGGCGAGTCAACACCCCGAGCTACTTCCGGGAGTTCTGGGCCCTGCATGACATATCGTTTCAGGTACGCAAGGGAGAGACTCTCGGCATCATTGGCCGTAATGGCAGCGGCAAGAGCACCCTGCTGCAGATACTTGCCGGAACCCTTGCCCCGACAGCGGGTGTGGCAGAAGTCACCGGGCGTGTTGCGGCCCTGCTGGAGCTGGGCAGTGGATTTAACCCGGACTTCACAGGAAGGGAAAACGTCTTTCTCAACGGCAGAATTTTGGGGCTCAACCAACGGCAGATCGAAGACCGTTACGACCAGATTGTTGAGTTTGCCGACATTGGCAACTTCATTGACGAGCCAGTCAAGACCTACTCTAGCGGGATGTTCTTGCGCCTTGCCTTTGCGGTACAGGCCCACATCGATGCGTCGATTGTCATCATTGACGAAGCCCTGGCGGTGGGCGATGTTTTCTTTCGCCAGAAGTGCTATACACGGCTGGAGCAATTGAAAGCATCCGGGGCAGCGATTTTGCTGGTATCGCACTCCATGCCCGACATCGAGCAGTACTGTGAGCGTGCGCTTCTGCTAGACGCTGGCAACCAGCGGTTTCTTGGAGAGGCGTCCGAGGCTGCGAAAAACTACTACCTCTTCCATCAGCAGGACAAAGTACAAGCACCAAGATACGTAAGTGAAGTGTCTGCCGCGAGTAAGTCCACGCTCTCCCTTGCCATTGCGCTTCAGCCGCCTGTTGAGGCTTTTGTTGACCTGTCCAACAAGGTGCAGGTAGCCAACGGTCAAGCCAGGTGCACTGGTTTGGCGATGTGTAACGCCAAGGGAGAAGCATGCAGCCATTTTCGGCAGGGCGAAAGGGCGCAGTTGTATTACGAATTCGAGTTGACCGAGCCTATTGGTGTGCCAATTTGCGGCATCGTCATCAAGAACGATCGTGGAATCATCGTCCACGGCAAGAACAGCTGGCAGTTTGACACCGAGGTCCCCACGAGCTTGGGGCAGGGAAGCAAAATCGTTTGTCAGCAACAGATTCAACTGGAACTCGCCCCTGGCGAATATGTTTTCGAGATCGGACTGGCCTCGGTCACCCTCACGGAGTGGGAAAATCGACAACGTATATCGCATGAGGAAATGTCCTCTCTCTACATCAGTATCTGCCAGGTTCCCAATGTCGGCGTGTTCTCGGTTGGAATTGGCCAGAAGAACGGCGTGTCAGTGCTTACCCACCACGGAGTTGCCAACCTGCCAGGAGCCTTGGAGATTGCCGTGCAAGCCAGAAACGATTCAAATGATCACCACTGACCGCTCTCATACCCAATCGCCAGCTCTTACGAGGCACGACGTCCTGACAGGTTATGACGCGGTCTGCAGCCTCTACGGCTTCGTTCCCTCCCTGAGCCACTGGCGAGCATGGGAATATGCTGCCTACAGGAAATTCAATCTCACCGGTCGGACCCTCGATCTGGGGTGTGGCGATGGGCGTTACTTCAAGTTGATCTGGCCGGATCTGTCCGACGTTGTCGGCGTCGACATCGAACCCACAGTGGCCGCACTGGGGCGGCAAAGTGGCGTGTATCGGTCAGTCCATGTAGCGCCCGCGCATCAAATTCCTGAAGCGAACGAATCCTTTGACAACATCTTCGCTAATTGCTCGCTGGAGCACATGGACCATCTGGATGCCGTCCTTGCGGAAATTTTCCGTTGTCTCAAACCTGGCGGCACGCTGCTGTGCAGTGTTGTTACCCACCGATTCGTGCAATGGTCGCTGTTGCCGCAACTGGTTTTACTCGCCGGTTTTGGCGAAGCCGCAGAAACGCTGCAGAAAGACTTCCTTGCCTACCACCACCTGGCCAACCCGCTGCCGGTCGATGAATGGGAAAGGGCTTTTGCTCATGCAGGGTTGGCAGTGCATGCACATGTGCCCATTTTGCCAAAGCACAACAGCGGAATATTCCTCTTGATGGACAGCCTTTGGCATGTCAGGCAGGGAGCCGGTGGCGAGATGGGCGACACGATTTACCCATTCCTGTCTGCCAACGCTAACTTTCCGCTGGCATTCAAAAGCGTACTTGCAGGGCTACTCGACATGGAAACCGACTGGAGCGATTGCAGTGGAGCGGTGTTTCTGGTGCGAAAACCGGAGGCGCAAGTATGAGGGCATGCTGGTGCGGCAATGAAAATCTTGCCCCTTTCAATGCGGACTATGTCGAGTGCAAGGTGTGCGGCACACTCGTCTCTCTCAAATCGCTGACCGACGAGCAACTCGTTGTCAAAGATGACGAAACTGACTTTTACGGCAAACAATATTGGCTGGATCATCAGGTGCAGGGTTTGGGCATCCCCGCCATTCAATCGCGCGCGCGCATTGACCTGGCTGAACGCAACCTGTATTGGCTCAATACCTTGCTCAAATACCGCTTGCCACCCGCGCAGATAATGGAATTGGGTTGTGCACACGGCAGCTTTGTCGCGCTGATGCGCCAAGCCGGTTACAGCGCGACCGGTTTGGAACTCAGCCCGTGGGTCGTCGAGTTCGGCCGCAAGACTTTTGATGTGCCCATTTTGCTTGGGCCCCTGGAGGCGCAGGAGATGCCTTTAGAGAGTCTGGATGTCATTGTTTTGATGGATGTCCTTGAGCATCTCTCGGATCCACTGGAAACTCTGAAACACAGTCTTCAGCGACTCAAACCCGATGGCCTTCTGATCGTACAGACCCCCCAATTCAAAGACGGCATGTGTTTTGACTCACTGGTGGAGGCCAAAGACCGTTTCGTTGAGATGCTCATCCCTGATGAACACATTTACCTCTTTGGCGAACGCTCGGTCAAGCAACTGTTTTCGCGTCTCGGGGCAGGGCACGTTCAATTTGAACCGGCGTTGTTTGCGCATTACGACATGTTCTTTGTTGTAAGTCGGCAGCCCATACAGACCATAGACCGAACGCTGGGTGACCTTGCATTGCAATCCAGTGCGAACGGGCGCATCGCTTTGGCACTTCTCGATGTGAGTCGACGCGAGCAGGAAAGGGCACTGGAACTCGCAAAGTCAGAAGCAGATCGCACAGCGCGTGCCAAGCAGATAGACGTGCTCAATGGCATGCTCGCCCAGGTCCAAGCCAGCCACACCGCGCAGCTTGAAGCCTTGACGCAAGTGATCAGAGAGTCGGAAGCGGACCGCGCAGCGCGTGCCACGCAGGTTGAAACGCTCACCCACATGTTGAACGAGTCCGAAGCAGACCGCGCAGCCCGCGCCACGCAGATTGAAACGCTCACCCACATGTTGAACGAGTCGGAGGCAGACCGCGCAGCCCGCGCCGTGCAAATCGACACATTGACAGCCATGTTCACGCAGGCCGATGCCCGGCGTATTGCAAATGCACAGGAAATCGAAGCGTTGCACAGCCAGTTACGCCTGCTTCTTTCACGCCGTGCCATGCGACTCATGACCAAGATTTCCGAGTGGCCCGAGGTGAGCCGGTTGCATGAAAAGTTGGGAAGCTCCCGTGGGTAAATCGTTGAAAACTATTGCGGTGGACCTTACTCCGGTACTGCCTGGTGGAGCCAACGGTGGCGCAAAGATCTTTGTGCTGGAGCTATTGCAGCGCCTGTCCGCCATGTTCCCGTCAACCCAGTTCAACTTGCTCACGCAGGCGCAGTCCCATGAAGAACTGGCCTCTATGGACCGCTCCAACATGCGACGCATCATGGTGGTGGGGCCAGCGGTAACCCAGACGATCCGGCCGCGCCTGATGGGTCTCGCCTCACGCATCCTGCCGCACCTTCCGCTTCGGCTGCGGGGCCTTGTAAATCGCCTGGGCTACTCCCTTCATTCTGCATTGAAGAGGAGTGCATCCGGGGGGTTGCTGCACGACATGGGTGCCGACCTGCTATTTTGTCCATTTACCGCTCCCACCTACTTTGAGCCAGGTATCCCCACCGTCTGCACCATCTATGACCTGCAATACAAAACCTACCCTGAGTTCTTTGCGCCAGAAGACGTTGCTCACCGTGACCGCACTTTCGCCGACGCGTGTCGCAAAGCGAGCGGACTGACCGCCATTTCCGACTACTCCCGCGATTCGGCCATCGCACATGGCAAGCTCGATCCGGCCAAAATTCGCACCATCCACCTGCGCATGGCAAATCGGTTTGACCCACACGCCGTGCATGACAAGAGCGTACTCGCGCGCCTGAACCTCCAACCCCAACGCTATTTCATTTACCCGGCCAACTTCTGGAAACACAAAAACCACGAAATGTTGCTGACCGCCTTTGGCATGGCATGCCACCAGGGGCTTGCATCAGACTTCAAGCTCGTCTGTACCGGTTCGCCCGGTGATCGTCAGTCGTGGCTAGCCGGGGCAACCCAGAGAATGCATCTGGCCAACAGAGTCGTTTTCCCGGGCTACATTCCGGGCGAGGAGTTGGCCGCACTGATTGCACATTGTGGTGGCGTGGTCTTCCCGTCGCTCTACGAAGGCTTTGGATTGCCAGTAGTCGAAGCCATGGCCGCGGGCGTCCCCGTTGCGTGCAGCAACATCACCTCGCTACCGGAGGTTGCCGCCGGTGCTGCCATTCTCTTTGATCCGCGCGTTCCGTCACAAATTGCGCAAGCGCTCCTGGAGTTGGCCGCGGGCGGTGCACGTCAAGATCAACTGGTGCAGGCCGGCTTGGCGCGAGCACAGGAATTCGCTGACTCCCAACGCATGGCCAACGAATACTGGAGTCTGTTTCAGCAATCGCTGAGCAACGAAATTTCGGAAAACCTGCTCACGGGCGTCTATCCCGACGGTTGGACTGGCCCGCTACTCAACCTCCAGGTCACCCCGTCACCCTCACCACAAATGCTGGAGATGGAGGTCCTGGTTGCACAGTGGATGCCACAGCCCAAAGTCACCCTGCAAGTCACTACTGCAGGACGTACCCAGGGCGTGCCAACAGACATTGCAAGGGGAGCGGCGCAGTTGGTCGTGGTGCCCTTGTCGGCAGAGGGGGGTGTCTACCAAGTCCAACTGAAACCCCATTTTGTACCTTCGCAGACTGGGCATGGTGATGACCACCGCCAACTCTCTGCCATGCTGCAACGATGCGTGCTCAAGCGGGCAGGTGGCGAAGAAATTGATTTGCTGGGGGAAAGTCGGTCATGAGAGTCAGCGTCGTCACACCCTCCTACAACCAGGGCCAATTCATTGAGCGCACCTTGCAGAGTGTCGCCACTCAGGCGGGTGTAGAGGTCGAACACGTCGTATTTGACGGCGGCAGCACAGACAGCACGGTAGAAGTGCTCAAGCGCTTCCAGCCCCCAGTGCGCTGGGTTTCGGAAAAAGACCGCGGTCAGACCGACGCGGTGAACAAAGGCATCCGTGCCACCACGGGCGAAATCATTGGGTGGCTCAACTCCGATGACATCTACTACCCCAACGCTTTGGCCCGTGTCGTTGCCTACTTTCAAGAGCATCCCGAGGTGGATGTTGTTTACGGCATGGCGGACCATATCGATCTGGAAGACCACGCTTTTGAAGCCTACCCCAGTGCCCCATGGAACTTTGATCAACTCAAGCAAACCTGCTTCATCTGCCAGCCCGCATTGTTCTTTCGCCGCTCGGTTACAGACAAATGCGGCCTGCTCGACGAGTCGCGCAACTACTGCATGGACTACGAATACTGGCTAAGGCTTGGCAAAGCTGGCATTCGGTTCGCCTACCTGGAAGAAAAGCTCGCGGGGTCGCGCCTGTATGCAGACAACAAAACCCTGGGCTCGCGCATCAAAGTGCACCGGGAAATCAACAACATGTTCAAGTCCTTGTTTGGAACGGTGCCTGACCGTTGGTTGTTCAACTATGCCCATGCGGTCGTTGAGCCGCGCGTGGACCGGCAAAACCACTCCAAGCGGTTTGCACTGGAGGTGGGTGTACGCTCCATTCTTGCTGCCTTGCGCTGGAACCGCGCTATCTCGCCAGAGATGCGCGGAGTCGTTCGCACCTGGTGGTTTCAGTCCTGAAGGCAGCGCATTGTGATCATTGGCAACGGACTTCTCGCTAGCGCGCTCGCACCCTTTTTTGCATCAGACGATGACACCATCGTCTTCGCCTCAGGGGTGTCCAACTCCCGGGAAACCCGGCACGAAGAGTTTGAGCGCGAGCGTCGCATGTTGCAACAAACGCTCGACCAAAGCCGCCTGCTGGTCTACTTCAGCACCTGCTCCATTTGCGACCCCGAGTTGAAAGATTCAGCCTATGTGCGGCACAAGATCGCGATGGAACTCATGGTGAGCAGCGCAAAGCGCTACGCCATCTTTCGGCTTCCCCAGGTGGTCGGAAAAACGGACAATCACCACACGCTTACCAACTACCTGCACCAAAGCATCGTGAGCGGCAATCCGTTCACGGTCTGGCTGAACGCCAGGCGCAACCTGATTGACGCTGACGATGTCGCCGCCATAGTTCATTGCCTCATAAAATCGCACCGGGTTTCGCAATGCACTTTGAACGTTGCGTCGCCTCTATCCACTTCCATTGCAGAGTTGGTAGAAGCGTTCGAAAAGATCATCGGCACCCAGGCCAACTGCAACAGCGTTCCCATGGGCGGTGCCTATACTATCGAGGCCGATATGGCACACGCGGTGGCGCTTGAGGTGGGCGTTGTTTTCGATGCCCACTATGTAACAAGACTGATTAGAAAATACTATGGAAAACAGTGAGCAGGTGAACCTGTCAGTGGTCATCCCCGTGTATGGCAGTGAGTTGGTGCTGGCCGAACTGGTAGCGCAGTTGCACACGGTACTGCAAGCTCGCGTGGAATTGCGCGGCCGCTACGAGCTGATCTTTGTGTGCGACAACTCGCCAGACAAGAGCTGGACCGTCATCGAATCGCTGTGCGAACAGTACCCCTGGGTGCGCGGAATACTGCTGCGCATGAACGCAGGCCAGCACAACGCTCTGATGGCCGGGTTTGCCAAAGCCAAAGGCAAAGTCGTCGTCACCATGGACGATGACCTGCAGCATGCCCCGTCCGACATTCCCGCCCTGCTTGATCAGATAGAGCAGGGTCGCGACGTGTCCTATGCTCGATTCAAAAAGCGCAAACACGCCTCCTGGAAGATCCTGGGTAGCCGGCTCAACGACATCGTGGCCGGCTATCTGATGCAAAAGCCCCGGGGTTTGTACCTGTCGCCTTTTCGTGCAATGAAGGCCAAAATTGTTGCCGACATACTGCGCTACCAGGGGCCTTTCGTCTACGTTGATGGGCTCATTCTGTCGGTCACCAGGAATATCGCAACCGTAGACGTCGATCACCACGACCGCTATGCCGGTGACAGCGGCTACAGTTTCAGGAAGTCGGTCTCCCTTTGGCTCAAGATGGCCACCAGTTTTTCCATCGTGCCGCTTCGCATTACCTCCTTCCTGGGGTTGTCCTTTGCCGCGTTTGGGTTCCTGCTGGCCCTGCTTCTCGTGGTGCAAAAATTCACCATCAACGTCATGCCGGTAGGCTGGTCGTCACTCATTGTTGCGGTGCTGATTCTCGGAGGCATACAACTCGTTGCGCTGGGAATGATTGGCGAGTATCTGGGGCGCGTGCTCCTCACCCTCAATTCCAAGCCCCAGTACATAGTCAACGAGGTTGCCGGGTTTGACGCGGGCGTTGACCGCCAAATGGGCATGCGTCCGTAATGCAGTTTTTTTTATATTGTCTTTGCGGTGGAGCCGGAGTCAGCACAGACTTTGCCGTGTATTACATCTGCCTCACGCAAGGCGTGTGGTACCAATTGGCCAACATTCTGGGATATGTCGCTGGAACATTCGTCAGCTTCTTCCTGAACCGCATATTCACATTTGGCGTCAAGGACAAGGTGGTCCAGCGTCTGATGACCTTCCTTCTTGTCGCGACGCTTGGCTATCTTTCGTCGGCAGCCATGTTGTGGGTGCTGATAGATATCTTCCAGATGGATGCCCGACTCGCAAAGATCCTGACGCTTCCCCTGGTGGTCGTGCTTCAGTTCTCACTCAACAGACGATTTACATTCAGGAGCAAGGCGAGTGCCCAGGCAACTGCTTTGAACAACTAACATGACTAACAAGTACGACGTAGTAATCGTTGGCGCCGGTTTTACCGGGCTGACTGCCGGCTATATGCTGAGCAAGCAGGGGTACAAGGTCCGGGTACTGGAGTCCGACCGCTCGCCCGGCGGTCTTGCAGGCACATTCGAATTTTCCGACGGCGTGCAGTTGGAAAAGTTCTACCACCACTGGTTCAATAACGACAAGTTTGTGCCCGCGCTCGTGCAGGAGTTGGGCATGCAAGGCGACGTGATCACCCTGCCCACCAAGACAGGCATGTACTTCAACGGTCGCATGTGGAGGCTCTCGTCGCCTATGGACCTGTTGCGCTTCAGTGCGCTGTCACTTTTTGACCGCATTCGGCTTGGCCTGGTGGTGCTGCAGGTTCGCCGAGTCAAGGACTGGCATGCCATCGAGCACCTCAGCATCCGCGAATGGCTGGAATCACTCTGTGGAGAAAAGGTCTACAAAGTGGTGTGGGAGCCACTCGTCAATTCCAAGTTCTCCAAGTACGCAGAGTCCGTCAACGCGGTTTGGATGTGGAAGAAACTCGTGCTTCGTGGCAGTACCCGCAACGACAAGGGCGGTGAAGAACTTGCCTACTTCAAAGGCGGGTTTGGCCGATTGGCACAAGCCATGGTCACCTCCATCCGCGCCGCGGGCGGGTTGGTGACATTCAACGAAAAGGTCACTGGTGTTCGGGCCGATGGCGCGCGCATTGCAGCACTTCAAACTGCCGATGGTGAAGTCGAGGGCCGCCAGTTCCTGTTCACCCCGGCGTTCCCGATCATTGCAGACATGTTCCAGCAAGTCGGTGCTGCAGACTGGCTGGCCCGCATGCGGCGTGTGAAATACCTGGGCAACATGTGCCTGGTCTTGCGGCTCCAACACAGCCTGTCAGACACCTATTGGCTCAACGTCAACGACCCCGGCTTCCCCTTTGTCGGCGTCATCGAACACACCAACTTTGACAGTACCGACAACTACAAAGGCCACCACATTGCGTTTCTCTCGCGATACCTGGCTACCGATGATCCCATCTGGTCGTATGGTGACGAACAATATGTCGACTTCGCCTTTCAGGCCCTCAAGCGCATGTTCCCTGCCATCGAGCGCTCCTGGATCGTGGAGCACCGCGTCTGGCGCGCAGAATATGCGCAGCCAGTGACCGAGCGCGGTTTTTCCAGCTATGTCCCGCCAACCGAGACACCGTTTGCCAACGGCTTCATTGCCACCATGGCACAGATTTATCCGGAGGACCGGGGTACCAACTATGCCATTCGCGAAGGCCGAGCGGTGGCACAGCGCATAGCTTCGCAGCTGAAAGCGTAAGGCCCATGCTTGGCTTTGCCGGCAGCCCGATCTTCTGGATCACGGGCATTGCGGTTATCTGCATCCTCACGCTGTCGACCGTGCTTGGCCGGGCCTGGGCCGGTTTGATGCCCGCTGGCTTGCAAGGCAGCTTCAAGTTTTATCTGGCACCGGCAGTCGGCTTGGCGACACTGACGCTGGTTGCAAGTCTGTTGGGGCGGTATACCCCGTTGGGTGACAGCATCGCCGTTCCCATGATCCTGGCAATGATGCTGGTCTGGGCCATCCGCCATGAGGCATCCGTGCGTGTGGCACTTCGGCACACGCTTCTGGTCAGTGGATTCGGCCTTGTATGTGGTGCAAGCGTGCTCGCGCCACTATTTCTCTATGGCGCCTTCAATCTGCACAACGACGCCTATTCCTACCTCGCACACAGCCAGTGGTTGCAGCAGCATGCGTTTAATGAGTTCGTAACGCCCCAGGTCGTATCGGCGTCAACTGCCCAGATATCCCTTTATCAAACGGTAGGTTTGCGCATGGGGGCTTCATTTCTGCTGGCCCTCATGCAGTCCATCCTGAATTTGGCCTGGGCGGCCAATGTCTATCCAGCCGTGGCAATTTCGGCGGTCGCGGTCTGTTGCCTGACCATTGGATTTCCCTTGTCTCGCATCCTGCGCCCACTGCGCAGACCTGCCCGTCTTGCACTGCTTTCCATACCAGCCTTTACCTTTGGAGGTGTCGTATTTAGCGCCAGTTTTGGGTTCTTGCCGCAAGTCGTCGGTCTTGCCTTTTCTGCGGGGCTATTGTTCCAGCTTGGTGTCGTCACCCGCTTGCTGGTAGTGAAGCCAACGACATCACATGCCATTGCAAGAGCTGCGCTGCCAAGTGCCGCGCTTCTTGCTGCGGCAGTGTTCGCCTACTCCGAAATCTCTCCGCTACTGGTTCCCGCAGTGATTGCCAGTGGTTGTTTCTATGCCTTGCGTTACAGGTCGTTTGCCAAACCCATGGCATTTACCGGCATGGTGCTTGTACTTGCCACTCTGGTTCTCAACTCGGAGCTCGCACGTGCCTACACCGCGCTGCGCACACAGACAGGCGCAGTGGTCGGTTCTCCAGTCGACTGGAGCCTGCTCGGTTTCGTCGCCCACGCGTTCGGAGTTCACGGCGGCGCCTGGGACGGCTTTCAGTGGAGCACGCCAACCAATATGGGCACAACCTTGTCCCTGATGGGTCTCGGGCTTACAGCCGCAGCCTTTGCGGCACTGGTTGCTGCCCGCAAAAGCCTCTGGGCGAACACCTGGGACGGCACTCTCGTTCCTGCCGTCACCATGCTGGGCGCTCTATTTGCCGGGGTACTCTACTTCCGCTACTTTGTTGAATCGCCTTTCCCGGTTGGCAAAGGGCAAAGCTGGAGCCAGTTCAAACTCGCCGATTGGGCGCACCCATTTGCCGCAGGGTTGCTCGTGCTCGCATTGGCCAATTTGCTGCCAAGAATTGGAAAACCTGCATTCCATAGCGGTCTTGCTGTCGTGTTCTCGGTCGGCTTGATAGCCTCGTCAGCCATAGGCATTACTCGCACAGCACCTCTCATGCACTTTTATTCCGGCGTGAAAGACCTTGAACACTATTTGCTGGACTTTAGAAAGACAGTTCTGCAAACCTGTCCTCGCACTGTTCCCGTTTATCTTGCATTAGGGGGCGATCACCATAAGTTTCGGCAGCTGGCTTTGCTGTATCTCGACGAGCGCGAGGTGCTGTCTGACTGGCGAGACGACGGTTACATCTACTCGCGCCTGCCGCTTGAGCGACAAGCACTCCCTCTCGAAGTGGGTTATTGTGTTGTCGAACCCCGGGGGCAAGCCACATTGCTCACCCAGGCCACGCCGATTGGCCCCTATCAAGTAGGCTTGTACGAAGGTGCGGGTCAAGTCAGGGTTGTTTCTGCAGCGGGCGCATACGACCGCGAGGCGGATGGGCGGAACTGGTGGCACTGGGTTGCTAAGAAGGTGGTCTTCACTGTTCAGTCAACAGCCATTCCGGCAGACATAACGCACACCAGGTTTCAGCTCGAATTCAACACCCGCGGGGCGCAAACCGTCAGAATTCACATTGCCCTCAAAAGCGGCACTGCCGTTGATTTTCAAATTGCCAGCAAGGGGGAGGCGATGACATCGTTCGACAAAACGCTGGAAGTTGCCCCCAGGGAAATAGACGCCGTGAGTGTTGAAACTGACGGCCTACCCACCCTGCTAGGGCCACAGGACCATCGCGTCGCCGCAATGATTGTGCGAAACGTAAAAGTCAGTCACGTCCAGAAATAGCGGGGGCGTCATTGGCCCTTGCGGGCTTCTGGTTGGTACACAATTTCGGCCTCAAAGGCCTTGTCCTTATTGTCGGTACACACCACCGACAACTTGTCTCCTGCTTTGACTGCGCGCAACGAAAACCGCAACACCGGGTCTTTCGCCATGCCCGGCCCCATTTGCCCTTCTACCAGCAACTTTTCATTCAATTGAATGGCAATGGTCTTCAGAAAGTTCGCGGCCCTCGCTTTGACGGACTTCTCGGTGCCGGGGTCTCCGGCATCCATGGGGTGGCGCACCTGCACCTGCAATTCCATTGCTTCGCCGTTGGGGCGCAATGCCAGTTTGATGATGTCACTCATGCGTAGTCCGTATGCGGCTAGCTGCCACAGTCACCCGAGGTGACCCGCACCTCGCGAGAGGTAAAGAAGTATTTGCCATCCGCCTGCACCAGCACCCGCACGCGCGAGGTTCGGCTCACGCGCACGGTGGCCGAAAACTCGGGCTCCACGCCCGTGGCAAAGGTAAAGCTCGCCACCAGGGGCACAGGGTTCTTGTCCACCACCAGCGCCATCATCTGGGTATTGGGTATTTTGCTGGCTATCTTGATGGGCACACTGTTGCCATCTTCCGCCACATCAGGGGCTTTCAGCAAAATGTCTTTGCTGGCCGTGGGGTTCACTGCATTCAGGCTTTTCAATACGCCATCCCAATTGCGCGCATCAAAAGCCGCCTTGTTCCAGTCGGCAGCCCAGGCACCCAGCGGTTTGGCCAGTGCCGCGCCACCCGCCACACACCATACGATTGCAGCCCGGAGCAAAGAGCGGCGTTCTGGCTTCATCGCTCAGGGCTTCGCGGCTGCGGCCGGCGCGCTTGTAGTCGTAGCAACAGGTTCTACGGGTGCTACTGCTGGTCCGGGCTGCAGCGGAGTTGACGCAGGCACCTTGGGGGCTGCGGGCTTGGCCCAGTCCCCCAGGCGTTCGCGGAAGGCATCGGTTATGGCTTGTGCGTCCTTGTCGTCGGCAATGATGTAGGGGGTAATCAATATCATCAATTCGGTTTTGGTTGTGGTGTCGCCGTTCACGCGAAACAACTGGCCCACCCCTGGAATATCCTTCAGCAGGGGGATGCCACTCTCATTCTTGGAAGTGTTGCTGGACATCAGCCCCCCCAGAAGCACCGTGGCCCCGTCTCTGAGCGACAGCTTGGTGTCCACCTTGCGGGTGCTGATGGTGGGCGAGGTGGTCACCCCCGTACTGGTGGACTGTGCCGAGCTCACTTCTTGTGACACTTCCAGCTCAATGCGCGAGCCCGCATGAATGATGGGTTTCACCTTCAAAATAACCCCGGTGTTGCGGTACTGCACAGACTGCAATATGCCGCCAGTGCCGCCTGTCGTGGAGTTGGTTTGCTGGCTGGTAATCACCGGCACTTCCTGCCCCACCTGAATCGTCGCCGTTTCCCCATTGCGGGCCAGCACACGCGGGCTCGACAATATCTTGGCACGGTTGTTGGTGGCCAGCGCATTGATCACCATGCGGGGGCTGTTCGAGGCATTAAAGCCGCGAGCCGTAAACCCGCCCGAGCCCACCCCAAGAGCGCCCAACGTCCCGCCGGTCCAAATGGCGCTGCCACCATTGGTGCTGTCAAACGCCCACTCCACGCCCAACTGCTGTGCATCGGTCAAGTTGACTTCGGCGACAGTCACTTCAATCAAGGCTGCCTTGGCGGGCTGGTCTAGTTCCTGGAGCAAATTTAGGATACTGGTGTAGTCTTCCATGCCGCCCTGAAATATCAGACTGTTAGTAGATGGGTTCACTACCACCCGCAACTTACTTGCTTGGGTTGGAGATGCCTGCCCACCGGATCCTGTCAGCAGTTCGCGAATCGTTTTTGCAAGCTCCTGCCCATCAGTGTATCTAGCCGCATAGGTAAAGAAACCACCACCCTTGCCAGATGGTTTGTCCAGCTCTTTAGCCCATTGCACAACATGATCGGTGATCGCTGGGTCAGCCGCGAACACCATAATTGCGTTGATCGCTTGGATGGGAAGAACAATTATCGGACTGAAGACGCTCCCTGAAGAACCGACGCGATATCCCTCCGAATTCAAGATTTCGTTCAATTTCTTTGACATTTCGTCCGCAGACCAGAACATCGGATTAATGCGGGTACTGTTACGTCCACGCATCAGGGGTTGATCCAAAATACGCACAGTGTCAATTGCCGCACTCACGTCTTCTGATTGGCCACTAATGAGTAAGGCATTTCTTGAATTGTCCTCTTGGATTGTAATTTTCGCCCCGAACATCTTGCTAACCCATGTTGTCACTTCGTTGATGTTTACTGCCTCCAATTCGACCAATTGAAAGATCGGGCGAAGTGGCAAAGGCGTTTGAGGGAGTGCGCGGCCACGCCGTATCTCTGGCCCATAACCCTGCAAGGTGCTATCCGGAACAATGCGCAGCAAGTTGCCCACATCGGTCACTGCCACCCCGTAGCTCTTGAGCAGCATGCGGGCCGTTTCGCGAATCTGCGTGGGGGTTTGTGGCTGGGCAGTGCGCAACGTTACCAGGTCGGTGCGGGCGGTTACCTGCGCATCTACGCTGAAATTAGCTTTCAAAATGTTCCCGTACACCACTTGAATGAAGTTCGGCAGTGGTAGCTGGTCAAACATCAGAGTAATGTCAGCCTTCTCATTGGCACTGGGCGCACTTTTAACCGCCTCCTTGATGGTGTCCATGCGCGCAGCTGGCGGTGGTTTAGGCGTCTCCGTTAC
>JFJP01037589.1_pt1 | contig 25518 bp, 19 predicted proteins | sample 431651 | NCBI WGS metagenome assembly JFJP01 (sample SAMN02602958, study PRJNA72255) | Microbial mat metagenome, whole genome shotgun sequencing project. | biome: fresh water; feature: sink hole; material: water; isolation source: purple microbial (photo- and chemosynthetic) mats found in...
TTTATTTAAGAAATCTAAGGTTTTTGGCAGCACATATTCTAAGTTTTGAAATGCTTTTTTACTATCATGAAAAACAATAATGCTACCCGATTTTACATTTTTTAAAACATTTTCTAAACATTGTTCTCTTGAAATGGTGGCATCAAAATCATAAGAAATAATATCCCACATAATTATTTTAAACCCAAGTTTTCGTAAAATTTTAGATTGCGATGGTTTTATTTTTCCATAAGGAGGACGGAATAGATTGCAGATTTCTGATTGCAGATTTCCGATTTCTGAATTACAGCGTTTTGCATTTTCAATATACTCAGTAGTAGAATTTTTCCAGCCGTTTAAATGATTGAAAGTGTGGTTTCCTATGGAATGTCCTTCGGTGTTTATTTTTTGAAATAGTTCTGGATATTTTCTAACGTTATCTCCTATACAAAAAAATGTGGCTTTGGCTTGATATTCTTTTAGCAGATTTAATGTCCATTCTGTTATTTCTGGAGTTGGACCATCGTCAAATGTTAGATATACTTTATTTTCATTGTTTGGAATATCCCAAACGTAATTTGAAAATAGTTTCTTTATTGACCAAGGTGCTTTTGCCAAATTCATAATTCAAATATATACAAAAGTGCCGATATATTGATTTATCGGCACTTTAAAAATAGATTTTTATCTATTCCATATCTCTATCAAACTGCCGGAATCGATTGTTGTAGCTATTGAATTCGTTTTTATTTTTATTATAAAAATCCAAATCATTATTTTTTTTCATCACTTCCAATAAACTTCTGTAACGCTCAATGTCTGTAACGATGTCTGTTCCAATATCACTTTGATCAATGACTCTTAAAGTGCTGTAATATTTCAGGTTTTCTTTGTATTTATTCATTAATTTAGTGAGTAAATCTCTTGCTTTTTGATTTTCACCCACTTTATAATAGCCATCTACAAAGGGTTCGAGGGTTGAATAATAACCATAATAATCAATTGGAAATTTAGTTACACCTATTTCAATAATATTTTTTGCTTTTGCAATTTTTCCTTCTTTAATCAATTCATACATCAATCTAGAAAGATTAGTTCGGGTTGAAATGCTATTTTTTCGAGTTTCTGGATCGTGATAAATGGTTGTTTTATCGCCATTGCCCCAAGTCCATTTTTGAACTAAAGAATACATTTTATCAGTGTCAATTTGTCCCATATCGGGATAGTTTTCTTCAAGAGTAGGCGTTTTTATTGGAACTAATTTATAGACCATTCCATCCAACTGAAGATAATCTTTCATCCATAAATAGTCATCATCGGCAAAACTTCCTGGACTAAAATAGGTAGGTCGTTTCCAATTGTTATTGTTTAAAATGTCTAACATTATCAATCGGTTTTTGTATAAAGCATTTCCTTTAATGTCAATATCAATAAAAGGCACAATGGAATCATAATATTTTTTATCCACTACTTTATTTTTGATAACCGCATTTTTATCTATAGGAATTCTTACTTTGTTGGTTGGAAAAAAATGCACTTTTTGTCCGCTTTGCATTTCTATTAGCGTTCTTTCGTCTTCGCTTTTAGCAAATTCCATAAAATCTTTAATGTCCCAACGGTTTTTGGTTTGGTCACTAAAAACTATATAATCTCTAGTTCCATCAACATATTGTTTATGATTAAATGAAATTGGAAGTCCATCCGAAGAATATGTTTTCATTTTCATTTGGTCAACATACCAATCAGTCATCAATAAACTGGTACAACAAATTTTAATATCGGGGCGAACGCCTTCAATTTCTTGAGCATACCAAAGCGGAAAAGTGTCGTTATCGCCAATGGTGTAAAGAATGGCATTCGGTTCGCACGATTCTAAATAGGCTTTTGCCATAGCAATTGCTGTATATTTATCCGAACGATCATGGTCGTCCCAATTTTGGGTAGCCATTAAAACAGGAGCCGCTAAAAGTGTGGCAACAATTGTTAAAGGGGCAGCTATTTTTGGAGCTAATTTTTCTTTAATAATTTCATAAAGTGCATATACTCCAAAACCAATCCATATTGCAAAAACATAAAATGAGCCTACCAAGGCATAATCTCTTTCTCGAGGTTCAAAAGGTCTTTCGTTTAGGTAAATTTTCAAGGCTAAACCTGTGAATAAAAACAAGGCAAGAAGCACATAAAAACTTTTTAAATCTCTTTGAGCATGATACATCAAACCAATTAAACCGATGATAAAAGGAAGAAAATAATACACATTTCTTCCTTTATTGTTCAATACATCTGAAGGTAAATCTTTTTGAGAGCCCAAATGAAGGCTATCAATAAAATCAATTCCGCTCAACCAATTTCCGTCTAAATTATCATATTTTCCTTGATTATCGCTTTGTCTTCCAACAAAATTCCAAAGCAAATATCTTCCATACATATAGCCAAATTGATATTCAAACATAAAACGAAGATTATCAAATGTGGTTGGTTTTTCAATGATTAAATAATCACCATAGGCTTTCAAAAAAGCAACGTAGCCATCTGTATCTATTTTTTTAGCGGCATAAGCAGTTCTAAATTCGGCAACGATATCGACTAATTCTTTTTCTTCGGCATATTCAGGATTAATTTTAAATTTTGGCGGATTTGAAAAATGAATATAATTAGCGACATGTTCTGTGCTCCACATTCTAGGTAAAATGGCTTTATGGGCATCATCTGTGTTTTGCTCGGCATTTTTATAGTGATTTACAATTTCATATTTGCCTGTTTCATAATTTCTTTCATAGTTTGGTGCTTTATCCAAATAGGGATGTTCTTCGTCCAATCCGGCAAAAGTGTCTGTAAATTGTGGGCCATAGAACAACGGATTTACACCATATTGTTCTCGGTTATAATAGGCTAAAACTTCGGCAGCATCAGACGGTTTGTTTTCGTTTATTGGTGTATTGGCATTGGAACGAATAGGAAGCATCATCCAAGTTGAAAATCCGATGAGAACAAATAAAATACATAATAATATTGTATTGTAAAACGGTTGCTCTTTTTTCTTGGTATAACGCAAGCCAAAATAGAAAAACGCAATAATCAATAATACAGCTAAAATACTTCCCGAATCAAAAGGCAATCCCATAGAGTTGACCATAAAAATTTCGGTTTTTCCGAAGAAGGCTAGGGTATAAGGCAATAATAATTTGAAAATAAAAAGTAAAACGGCAACGATAATAATATTGGCAAAAATGAAATTCTTAATGGTTACCTTTTGATAATTTTTAAAGAAATATAAAAAACCAATAGATGGAATGGTTAATAAAGCCATAAAGTGAACTCCAAAAGAAAGTCCAACAACTAATGAAATCAATACCAACCAACGGTTTCCACGTGGAGTATTCATGTCTTGTTCCCATCGCAAACCTAGCCAAAAAAGTAGTGCAATAAACAAAGTTGCCATGGCATAAACTTCGGCTTCAACAGCATTGAACCAAAAGCTGTCCGAAAAAGTAAAAGACAAAGCACCAATAAAAGAGCTTCCTAAAATTACGATACTGTTGTTTTTATCTAATTCAGAATAAGACGAAATTATTTTTTTCAACAACAGGGTTGACGACCAAAACATAAACAAAATAGTAAAAGCACTTGAAAAAACCGACGTCATATTAACCATCAAAGCCACCGTTTCTTTGCTAGTGGCAAACATGGCAAAAAAAGCACCAATCATTTGAAATAAAGGAGCTCCAGGAGGATGGCCTACTTCTAATTTTGCGGCGGTTGCTATATATTCGCCGCAATCCCAAAAACTCATTGTTGGTTCAACGGTTAGCGAAAAAGTTACTAATGCCACTGCAAAAGCCGCCCAGCCTAAAATTGTATTCCACTTATTAAAATTAAATGTTGTCATAAATTGGTATGAAATTATTTCAGTTGCAAAGTAACTATTTTTTTATCGAATCCACCTAAACTGAACTTGATAAAATTTTCATAAATAGTTGCCTTGTAAAAGTTTGAAATAGAGTGAGCCATAAAATTAGCTGTTAATCGTTTTAATTTAAAATTAATTTGCCCCAAAACCTTTTGAATGTTGTCTATTTGGAGCAATAAATAATAGATTTATATAAATTTTTTTGACTGAATTTTATTTTTAGATTAAACTAAAATTTTTTTTACCAAGAATATAAAATTCTATTATATTTGTCAAAAAATGCAAATGACCATTTCAGAAGAAAATTATATCAAAGTTATCTATCATTTATCGTTGGTTTCTCCAAAAGGAATAAACACAAACGCAATTGCTGGAATGTTAGAAACCAAAGCCTCTTCTGTAACCGATATGTTAAAGAAATTAGCCGAAAAAGAATTGGTTTCGTATCAAAAATATCAAGGTGTTTCTTTGACAGAAAAAGGATTTCATTGTGCTAAAATGATTGTAAGAAAACACCGTTTGTGGGAAGTTTTTTTAGTTGATAAATTAAATTTTTCTTGGGATGAAGTACACGAAATTGCCGAAGAATTGGAACATATAAAATCGGAAGTTTTGATCAATAAATTAGAAGCGTTTTTAGACTTTCCATCATTTGACCCACATGGCGATCCTATTCCGAATTCAGAGGGTGAGATTATAAAAATGAACAAATTATTATTATCAGAAGCAATAATAAACAACGAATATAAATGTGTTGGAGTGAAAGATTCTTCCTCAGATTTTTTACAATATTTAGACAAACAAAAAATTGCTTTAGGTTCAAAAATCATAGTCAAAGAAAAAGAAAATTTCGACGATACTTTACTTGTTGAAATTAATTCAAGAGAAATGACATTATCCAATAAAATAGCTACTAATTTATACGTAAAATAATATGTTTCAATCTGTTATAGACTTTTTTGAGAGTATCGATCCAATATTGGCAGCTTTATATGCTACACTATTTACTTGGTTTTTAACTGCTTTAGGTGCCTCATTTGTTTTCTTTTTTAAGAATATGAATCGAGCCGTTCTTGACGGAATGCTAGGTTTTACTGGAGGCGTAATGATAGCAGCAAGTTTTTGGAGTTTACTAGCGCCAGCCATAGAAATGAGTAGTGGCGATGGATTTGTAAAAGTTATTCCGGCTGCAGTTGGATTTGCTTTAGGCGCCTTATTTATTTTTGGTTTAGATAAAATTTTACCTCATTTACACATCAATTTTCAAGAAACCGAAGGAGTTAAATCGCCTTGGCAACGAACTACATTGTTAGTTTTAGCTATAACATTGCACAACATTCCTGAAGGTTTAGCCGTTGGAGTTTTATTTGGCGGAGTTGCAGCTGGAATTCCAGAAGCCTCTATTGCTGGAGCCGTAACCTTGGCAATTGGAATTGGAATTCAAAATTTTCCTGAAGGAATAGCAGTTTCAATGCCATTAAGAAGAATGGGAATGAGCCGTTGGAAAAGTTTTATGTATGGTCAATCATCGGCATTGGTTGAGCCCATAGCTGGAGTTTTAGGTGCGGTTGCTGTAACTTTTTTTACGCCGCTATTGCCTTATGCATTGGCATTTGCAGCTGGAGCGATGATATTTGTGGTGGTTGAAGAGGTAATTCCAGAAACACAACAAGACAAAAATACCGATATTGCCACTTTAGGTCTTATAGGTGGATTTATTGTAATGATGACCTTGGATGTGGCTTTGGGTTAAGTGCACCCATAATTAGCATCAAAGTTTTGTAGAAATTCTTCGATAATTTGGAATCTGAAAAAAAAATTGGGTTTTTACTTATTTAAAAAAGGTGAAACGATTAATAAGAAAACGGATTTTACAAAAGTTAAGTTTGATGATTAGAATTTAAAATACTAGATTCTTCAACATGATTATTTGTGATGTTTTTTATATGTAATTGAACTCGTTTTACTAATTCATCTCCCGTAATTCCATCAGCCCATTTTTTTTCAAATTCATCCTCAATAGAAATTGCACCATTTTTTTCAAGAAATAATTGCAACTCTTTTCCATGTTTTTTTAAATCAATAGTAACCGATTTTGCTCTGCCAGAAGCATCTTTATTAAATTGAATTCCAACTGAATTTTTCATAATTAAACCATTATCATTTTTCAAATTTACAAAAAAATTGATTAACTACACCCACAACCATCATCGCCACAATCTTTTTTTGATTTTTTCTTACCAAAAAATTTTCGATAAAGAAAAACAATTGCAAGTGCTAAAGCTAAATAGGTTAAAATTTCTTGAATGTTCATGATTATAAGGTACAACATTATTTTTATTTCAACACTTGATATGCAATAAATGCAACCAAATACGCAAAACCGCTCATAAATACCAGTTGAATTATAGGCCATTTCCAAGAGTTAGTTTCTTTTTTTACAATAGCTAAGGTACTCACACATTGCATCGCAAAAGCATAAAAAAGTAGTAAAGAAATTCCTGTTGGAAAATTAAATATCTTTGAACCATCAGCGTGAACTTCGGCTGCCATTCGGTTTTTTATGGTGTCTTCTTCATCACTATGACTGCCTACGCTATAAATGGTAGCAAGAGTTCCTACAAAAACTTCACGAGCTGCAAACGAACTCACCACGGCAATACCTATTTTCCAATCGTATCCTAATGGTTTTATAACGGGTTCAATTGATTTTCCTATGATTCCAATATAAGAATGTTCCAGTTTATATTCTGAAACTCTATCAGGAATGACCGATGGATTGACAGGAATTTTGCTTGAATAAACGTTTTCTTCGATAATTTTTTGAGCATTTTTAAAGTCTTCACCTGGACCATGAGAACCCAAAAACCAAAGCACTACCGATAAAGCTAAAATTATTTTTCCTGCTCCAAAAACAAAGGCTTTTGTTTTTTCTATAACATTTATGGAAACATTTTTGAACATCGGAATTTTATAGCTTGGCATTTCAACCACAAAATAGGATTTAGTTTTTATTTTTAGTGTTTTATTCAATATAAAAGCCGAAATAAGTGCAACGCCAAAACCTAAAAGATATAAACTCATTAGGGTCAAACCTTGTAAACTCATAAATCCAAACAGCTTTTCGTTCGGTATTATTAGAGCAATAATTATTGCATATACAGGCAATCTTGCAGAACAAGTAATGAAAGGCGTAACTAAAATAGTTATCAATCGTTCTTTCCAGTTTTCGATATTTCGGGCTCCCATAATGGCAGGAATAGCACAAGCTGTTCCAGAAATTAAGGGCACAACACTTTTTCCAGAAAGTCCAAATCGACGCATAATTTTATCCATCAAAAAAACCACTCGACTCATATAGCCGCTTTCTTCTAGAACCGAAATAAATAAAAATAAAAATACAATTTGTGGAATAAAAATCAAAATTCCGCCAACACCAGGAATAATTCCTTCGCTAATTAAGTTTGTAAATTCGCCTGCTGGAAGATGAATTTTTGCAAAAGAAGCTAAACTTGCAAACGAACTATCTATAAATTCCATAGGATATTTGGACCATTCAAATATTGATTGAAATATGCCAAACAAAATCACAAAAAAGATTAAATAGCCAAAGATTCTATGTGTTAAAATTCGGTCTAGTTTTGCACGAATATCTGTTGCTTTTGAAATATCAATGGTTTGTCCAATTTTTAGTGTATCATTAATAAATTGATATCTTTTGATGGTTTCTTTTTGTTGCAATCGCTTCAAATCGGCGTGCGATTTTGTAAACGAATTTTTTATTTCGTTTCGTTCTAAATTCAAAAAATTAACATCTTGTGTAATCACCAACCAAAGTTTGTAAAGTAACTGATTAGGAAATGCTTTTCGCAACTTATCAAAATATTCTTTATCAATAGAAGAAGCATTCAAACAAGGCTCGGTGGAAAGATTTTTATAATTTAAAATCAATTCTTTAATCTTTTCAATTCCAATATTTTTTCTTGAACTAATTAATGCAATAGATGTTTTTAACTCTTTTTCTAATAATGGAATATTTAGTTCAATGCCCTTCAATTGCATTCTATCGCTCATATTTATGACCAAAATGGTTGGCAATTCTAAATCTTTTATTTGAGTAAAAAGCAATAAATTTCGTTTCAAATTTTCTACTTCCGAAACCACCACAATTACTTCAGGAAAATTGTCATCGTTTTTATTCATCAACAATTCAATCACCACATTTTCATCGATCGAACTGGCGTTTAAACTATAAGTTCCGGGCAAATCTAAAATGGTTGCATTGGTGTTTTCAGAAAGTTTGCAAACTCCAATTTTCTTTTCAACCGTTATTCCTGGATAATTTCCAACTTGTTGCCGCAAACCTGTTAACTGATTAAAAACCGAAGTTTTCCCCGTATTCGGATTTCCAATTAAAGCTACTTTGATGTTTTGTTGTGCCATTAATCTTGAGTTTCAATGACCACATTAATTTTTTTTGCAGTTTCCAAACGAATGGCCACATGCGAATCGTTTACATTAAAATATAAAGGACAACCTAGCGGTGCAATTTGAATTAACGAAACACAATTGCCTGGCAAACAACCCATTTCGAGTAATTTCATAGGAATTTCATCAATATCAAAATCGATAATGGTTCCTTTTTGACCCATTTTTAAATTAGCAATTGACGTTTGCACTTGTTTATTTAGATTGAATTAAAATACAAAAGTAACAATTTACTAAGAAACATCTATGATAATTGTTGTTTTTTAAACCTCAAAGGTTTTCAAAACATTTGAGATTTAATTAAATGAATATAAAAGAAATTTAAACCATTAAGAAAGTTAAGGTAATTAAGGCTTAAAGTAATTTTATTTCTCAATGGTTTAAAAAAACTTCGCATCTTCGTGCCTTTGTGGCAAAAAAATTATAATCTATTTTTCTTCATTACACAAAAAGTTAATATCTTCTAAAAGTTGGGTTACATTTTTAACCTTTGGGTCGTTGGTGGGTTGATCAAGATTAGTGCCGTCATAAAACCCACGAACCCGTCGTTTGGCATCAACCAAAACAAAATTTTCGGTATGAACCATGTCATATAATGCTGATGGTTTTCCAGTTTTTACAGCCAAATATGATTTTCTGGCAATATAATAAATGTGTTTTTTGTTGCCCGTCACCAAGTTCCATTTGGCATCAATAACGCCTTTTTCTAGCGCATATTTTTTTAAAACTTCAACAGTATCAATATCGGGCGTAACCGAATGCGAAAGCAACAATACATTTGGATTATTCTTAATTTTGTTTTGCAACCAAACCATATTTGTAGTCATTTTTGGGCAAATAGTTGGACAAGTTGTAAAGAAAAAATCGGCTACATAAATCTTTCCTTCATAGTCTTTTTGAGTAATAATTTTACCGTTTTGATTGGTAAATTGGAAATCGGAAATTCGATGATTGTTCGCAATATATTGAACTGTTGAATCAACCAATTCTGGATTTACATCGCTCGGATTATAAATTAGCAGTGTTTTTTTGGGTTTTAAAACCGAATAGAATAGCGAAATGGTGATGATTGAAAAAAAAAGAAAAAAAACTAATAAATAGTTGTATTTTTTTAATAAAGAAAACATTTGTAATTTTTTAGCAAAAATAGATATTCATTCTAAATAAAAACACATATCAACTGTTAAATAGTTATACTAATGAAAATAAATTATTTATATTTGGGCAAAAATACGAATTATGAAAAAAATTATACTTTTTATAGCACTATTAACTTGTTTGAATACATTTTCACAATTTAATAAAAATGCTCCTTGGATGCAAAATAGTTCTACCACTTCAAGTAGAGATTTATCAATAGATGAAATAAAACAATCGTTTGATGAATATTGGAAAAATAGAAATCATAAAACAAAAGGAAGTGGCTACAAACCTTTTATGCGTTGGGAAAACCATTGGAGAAATAACACCGATGCAAATGGTTTTTTAATTTCACCTCAACAAACTTGGAATGCTTTCAATCAAAAACAGAATAGAGTTTCATTCAGAACCAATAGCTCTGTATTAGTTCCAACCAGCAATTGGCAGCCTATTGGACCCATCAATAATGCTAATGTAAATTCAACTATTGCTAGAGGTAGAGTCAATATTATTCAAGTTGACCCTTCTACTCCAACCACCATTTATATGGGAACACCAGCAGGTGGAATTTGGAAATCTATAAATTCAGGAACATCATGGACACCACTTTCTGATAATTTGCCACAAATTGGAGTATCAGGAATTGCAGTGGATTATTCTAACTCAAATGTAATTTATATAGCAACTGGCGATAAAGATGCTTCAGACACCTATTCTATTGGTGTAATGAAATCCACTGATGGTGGAACCACCTGGAACACAACGGGTTTAATTTTTTCAAACACATCTACAACTGCTGGAGATCTTGTAATCCATCCAACCAACAATCAAATTCTTTGGTGCGGCACCAGCAATGGTTTATATAAAACCACAAATGCAGGAACAACTTGGTCTGTGGTTCAAACAGGAGATTTTGCTCAAGGTTCCATTCGTTTAAAACCAGGAGACCCAACGGTGGTTTATGCAACAACTAATAGTAAATTTTATCGCTCTACTAATTCAGGAACCTCTTTTACACAAATTTCTTCAGGATTGTCTTTAACAAATGGCAGAATGATTTTAGATGTAACTCCGGCAAATTCTAGCTATGTATATGTTCTTGCATCAACAACCTCCAACGGTTTTCAAGGGGTTTATCGCTCAACAAACGGAGGAACCAGTTTTACAAAAACTTCGGGTACTGTAAACTATTTAGAATCAAATCAAGCCTGGTATGATTTGGCTTTTGCAGTATCACCAACCAATGTAGATGAATTATACGTAGGTTGTTTAAATGTTTGGAAATCAAATGATGGTGGTGCAACAGCGGCTGCAATAAATAGTTGGAGCAATTATTCTTCTTCGTTTACACATGCAGATATTCATTATTTAGGATTTTTTAATAACAAACTATATTGTGGAAGTGATGGAGGTATTTATGTTTCAGATAATGGAGGTGCCGTTTTTACAGACATAGTTGCCGAAGCACAAATTGGACAGTTTTATAAAGTATCGGTTTCTAAACAAACGGCTTCAAAAATAGCCGGTGGACTTCAAGATAATGGAGGATATGCCTTTAGTGGTGGACAATGGAGAGATTATCATGGCGGTGATGGAATGGATAACGCAATAAGCCCATTAAATAACAACCTCTATTATGGATTTATTTATAATGGCGATGCAATGTATATAAGCAGTAATTCAGGTATATCCTTATCGTCAGGCGTAGCAGGTCCATCTGGCGAATCTGGAAATTGGGTTACACCATTAATTGTCAATAACTCGGGCGAAGTGTATTCGGGTTTCACAAAATTATTTAAACTAAATGGTTCTAGTTGGACGCAACAAAGTACAGCAACAGTAGGTTCAGGAAACATAGATTATTTAGCATTCGATCCTTCAAATGATGATATAATGTATGCTTCAAATGGCTCAGATTTATTTAAAAGCACCGATAGAGGCATCAACTTTTCTTTGGTTTTTTCTGCATCATCTGTTATCACCTCAATTGATGTTCATTCTTCCAATAGCTCTATCGTGTATTTAACCACTGCAAGCACAACAGGAGAAGCTCTAAAATCAACAGATGGTGGAGCTACATTTACATCAATTGGTAGTGGGTTGCCAAGTATAGAAAAAAACATAATAGTTCATCAAGGAAGAAATTCAAATAATCCATTATATGTAGGCACCTCTTTAGGCGTTTATTATATTGATGACACCATGACCCAATGGGAGCCATTTGACACAAATCTGCCAAATGTTTCGGTAACCGATTTAGAAATTAATCTTGAAGATTCTAAAATAATTGCAGCTACTTATGGTAGAGGTATTTGGCAATCAGATATTCCAATTGTAATTCCAAATGATGATATAAAATTTTCCAATATCCAAAGCCCCTCAAATTCGGCTGTTAGCTGTAGTACGACTGTCAATCCACAAGTTTCAGTAAAAAACAATGGTTTAAACCCAATAAGTAATGTCAGTTTTAATTATCAAATAAATACAACTCCATATACATATAATTGGACGGGAAGCATCAGCCCAAGTCAAACTGTTTCTATCAATTTGCCCTCTTCTGTTGTAAATAAAGGAGTTTATACTTTAAATGTTAATTCAACTATTGTTAATGATGCTTTTAGCGATAACAATTCAGGCACTTCTAATTTCTATATAAACGATTCAGGAACAGTAAATGTAACAAATACTTTTGAAACAGTAGCCTCAGAACTTCTTGATTTTAATGATGGAGCAACAAATGGTTTATGGACAAGAGGTGTTAGATCAGGAGGAATGTTAGCAACAGGAACGAACCAAGTTTATGCAACAACTTTAAGCGGAAATTATCCAAACTTAGCTAAAGCGTATTTAGTTTCGCAATGTTATGATTTAACCACACTTGCTAATCCTCAAATCAGTTTTAAATTAGCTTATGATTTAGAAGAAAATTGGGATATTCTTTATGTAGAATACACCACCGATTCGGGTCTAAATTGGAATGTTTTAGGAAACATGGGAGCAAATTGGTACAATAGCGATAGAACACCTATAACTTCAGGAACCGATTGTAACAACTGTGTTGGTGCCCAATGGACAGGAACAAATGCTACTTTATCAACCTATGCACTTTCTTTGTCCTCTTTAAATACTCAATCAAATGTAATGTTTAGATTTGTTTTTCATTCAGATGAAGCGGTTAATAATCAAGGAGTTATTGTAGATGATTTTTTAATTAGTGGAACTCTCGCAAATGATGACTTTAACATCGATAACATTGTTATTTATCCAAATCCTTCAAATGGAATTTTTTCTATTGCAAATGGAAACAATACAATTGAAAACATTGAAGTTTTTGATGTAACGGGCAAATCTATAAAATCTAAATCTTCATCAGATAATTCCACTTTTGACATTTCAAATGTTTCTAACGGAATATACTTTGTAAAAATTTCTGCAAACAATCAAACTACAGTTAAGAGAATTATAAAAAAATAAATTATGAAGATACACACAAATAAATTTTTATCACTGCTTTTTATGGTGATTTCAGGATTTAACGTGTCATTTGCACAACAAAAAAACTCAGGAATCAACCTTGATTTAATGGACAAATCGGTTAAACCAAACGATGATTTCTTTAGATTTGTAAACGGAACATGGCTCAAAAATACAGATATTCCAGCCGATAAAACCCGTTGGGGAAGCTTTGATGAACTTCGTCAAAATACCGACAAAGACGCATTGGCAATCTTGAAAACTGCTGCTAAAAATCCGAAATACAAAGCATCAACCGATCAAGGAAAAGCAATTAACATGTATAAATCGGCTATGGACACAATAGCAAGAAATAAACAAGGAATTGCACCTCTAAAACCTTATTTATCCAAAATTAATGCCGTAAAAAACATTCAAGATTTACAAAAATTAATGATGGAAACCGAAGCAATAGGTGGAGGTGTTGGTTTTTTTGGATTTGGAATTGGTGCCGATGAAAAAGACAGTAATAAAAACACGGTGAGTCTTGGCCCAGGTTCATTAGGATTGCCAGACCGAGATTATTATGTTTCTGACGATAAAGATTCTAAAGAAAAACGTGAAAAATATGTGCTTCATGTTGCTAAAATGCTTCAGTTTTTAGGAGATAATCCAGCTCAAGCAAAAATAAATGCAGATAAAATTATAGCACTTGAAATTCAAATGTCAACTCCAAGATTGGACAGAGTGGAACGCAGAGATTCTAAAAAACAATACAATCCAACAGCTCTTGCTGATTTGCAAAAAATGGTGCCAATTGTTGATTGGAAAAAATATATTAACGGAATTGGCATTGCAAAAATAGATACGGTTATCGTTTCGCAACCAAGATATATGGCTGCTTTACAAACTATTTTTACAGAAAACAAAGTAGAAGATTGGAAAGCCTATATGCGTTGGATGCTTTTAAGAGGAGCTGCCGGACAACTTTCTACAACAATTGAAACGGCTAATTTTGATTTCTACGGAAAAACTTTGACTGGAGCTTTAAAACAAAGACCTCGCCATGAAAAAGCACTTCAAGTAGTTAATGGAACTGTTGGAGAGGCTTTAGGTAAACTATATGTTGAAAAAATGTTTCCTGCCGAAGCTAAAACAAAAGCTTATAACATGATTAAAAACATTATAAAGGCTTATGAAATTAGAATCAACAATCTAACTTGGATGTCGCCAGAAACTAAGTTAAAAGCAATTGAAAAATTAAACAAATTAACCATCAAAATTGGTTATCCAGACAAATGGGAAGATTATGCTGCTCTTGTTGTAAAAAGCCCTAGCGAAGGCGGAAGTTATTTTAATAACATCAGAAATGTTTCTAAATGGCAATGGAACAAAGATTTAGCAAAACTAAATAAACCTGTTGATAAAACCGAATGGGGAATGTCGCCTCAAACCGTAAATGCTTATTACAATCCTTCTTACAATGAAATTGTATTTCCAGCAGCCATTTTACAACCACCATTTTACGATTATAAAGCAGATGAAGCCGTAAATTATGGTGGAATTGGAGCTGTAATTGGACACGAAATTTCGCACGGATTTGACGATCAAGGAGCAAGTTATAATGCCGATGGAAACCTAATTGATTGGTGGACAGCCGATGATTTAACAAAATTTACAGCACTTGGAAATTCGTTAGCAGAACAATATTCGGCTTTAGAGCCTTTGCCAGGTATTCATGTGGATGGTAAGTTTACATTAGGCGAAAATATTGGCGATTTAGGCGGAATTAATGCTGCTTATGACGGATTACAATTGTATTTAAAAGAAAACGGAAATCCAGGTTTAATTGATGGATATACACCAGAACAACGTTTATTTATTTCGTGGGCAACCATTTGGAGAGGAAAAATTCGTGATGAAGCCTTGAAAAATCAAGTAAAAACCGATCCGCATTCACCTGCAATGTATCGTGCTTATGTGCCACTAATTAATTTAGATACTTTTGTGCAAGCATTCAATATAAATGAAGGCGACGGAATGTATGTAGCACCAGAAAAACGAGTTAAAATTTGGTAAAATCATAAAAAATTATTTGAAACATTACCAAACACGCATGTAAATTAGTTTAATCAGTTTATTTTCAGACTGAATCAAAGCCAAAAATAAACAAAAAAACGAAATATTTTTTTTATATTAGTACAAACTAAAGGCGTTGCAACTTGTAACGCCTTTTAAATTTAGTCATAGAACGGCTTATTTAGAAAGTCTATTGTGTATAATTTTAAAACGAATGAATTACTTTTAAAAAAAATCCCAAATGGATTGTTTATTTTTACCATCAAATATTATTTTTATGTCACAAAAACGCCTTTTTCTTCTTGATGCCTACGCTCTTATCTTTCGTGGCTATTTTGCCTTTATAAAAAACCCAAGAATCAACTCGAAAGGAATGGATACTTCGGCCATTATGGGATTTATGAATGCCTTAATGGATGTTATTAAACGTGAAAAACCAGACCATTTAGCTGTAGCTTTTGACAAAGGCGGAAGCGATTACCGTTACGAAATGTATCAAGAATATAAAGCCCATCGCGACGAAACTCCCGAAGCTATCAAAATAGCCGTTCCTTATATTCAAGAATTGTTAAAAGCCATGCACATTCCTATTATTGAAAAAGCAGGTTTTGAAGCAGATGATTTGATTGGAACATTAGCCAAACAAGCCGAAAAAGAGAATTATAAAGTGTTTATGGTAACACCCGATAAAGATTTTGCACAATTGGTTTCCGAAAATATTTTTATGTACAAACCAGCTCGAATGGGAAATGATATTGAAATTTGGGGTATTCCTGAAGTGTTAGAAAAATTTGAAATCGAACGACCAGAACAAGTAATAGATTTTCTAGGAATGATGGGCGATAGTGCCGATAACATTCCAGGTTTTCCAGGTGTTGGAGAAGTTACTGCAAAAAAACTCTTGAAGGAATTTGGCTCAATGGAAAATCTTTTAGAAAACACCGATAAACTAAAAGGAGCTTTAAAAGACAAAATAGAAAAAAATAAGGAATTAGGAATTTTATCCAAAAAATTAGCTCGAATACTCTTAGACTGTCCAGTAACTTTTGACGCCACCGATTTTGAACTTTCTAAACCCGACGTTGAAAAAACCGACGCTTTATTTCAAGAATTGGAATTCCGTCAAATGAAAGCACAGTTTGATAAATTATATAGCCCAAGCCCCCCAACCTCCGAAGGGGGAGTTGATGTAGAAACTGTAAATAGAGCTCCAGCAAAAAAATCCAACGAAGATCAATTTGATTTATTTGGTTTTTCTGATGAAGAAAGTGGTGAAGTTAAGACCAATTCGAACTATGCAACGTTAGAAAACACCAATCACAATTACACGATAATTCAAGGTGGCTTAGGAACAAAGTTGTTTTTGCAAAATTTAAACAATCAAACTTCTGTATGTTTTGATACGGAAACTACTGGAATTGATGCTTTGAATGCCGAATTAGTTGGGATGTCTTTTTCTTGGCAAAAAGGCGAAGCATTTTATGTTCCGTTTCCTGAAAATCAAGAAGAAGCGCAAGTTTTAATTGATAAATTCAAACCGTTTTTTGAAAATGAAACCATCGAAAAAATTGGTCAAAACATTAAATATGATTTGAAAATTCTTTCTAATTATGGAGTTCAAATCAAAGGAAAATTGTTTGATACGATGATTGCACATTATTTGATTAATCCCGATATGCGTCACAATATGGATGTTTTATCGGAAACGTATTTAAAATATTCTCCGAAATCTATTGAAGATTTAATTGGTAAAAAAGGTAAAAATCAAAAATCGATGCGAGAAGTTTCAATAGAAGAAATCAAAGAATATGCAGCCGAAGATGCCGATATTACCTTTCAATTGAAACAAAATTTTAGCCCAATTCTCGACAAAGCCGAAACTAAAAAATTATTTGACGAAATAGAAATTCCGCTGATTCCCGTTTTGGCGGCCATGGAATTAGAAGGAATTAATTTGGATGTTCCGTTTTTACAATCAATGTCGGTTGAAATGGCAAAAGAAAGTGCTGCATTAGAACAAAAAATATATGAAACCGCTGGCGAAAAATTCAATTTGGCTTCTCCAAAACAATTGGGCGATGTTTTATTTGACAAACTCAAAATTGGCGGAGCCAAACAAAAGAAAACCAAAACCGGTCAATATGCCACTGGCGAAGAGGTGTTGAGCTATTTAGCAAAAGACAACGAAATTGTAAAAGACATTCTCGAATGGCGTCAAATGGTGAAATTGCAAAGCACTTACATTGATGCTCTGCCCAATCAAGTTGACAAAAAAACTGGGCGAGTCCATACGGATTATATGCAAACCGTTGCCGCCACGGGTCGATTGAGTTCGAATAATCCAAATTTGCAAAACATTCCAATTCGCACCGAACGTGGACGATTGATTAGAAAAGCATTTATTGCCAGAGATGAAAATTATACGTTACTTTCTGCCGATTATTCTCAAATAGAGCTTCGAATAATAGCAGCACTTTCTGGCGAAGACAATATGATAAAAGCCTTTCAAAATAATGAAGATATTCACCGAAGTACGGCTGCCAAAGTGTTCAATGTCCCTTTGGAAGAAGTAACCAAAGAACAACGTAGCAATGCCAAAACCGTCAATTTCGGAATTATCTATGGCGTTTCTGCATTTGGACTTTCCAATCAAACATCGCTTTCTCGAAAAGAAAGTGCCGAGTTGATAGATGCCTATTATGCGACGTATCCAAAACTAAAATCCTATATGTCGAGACAAGTGGATTTTGCAAGAGAGCATGGTTATGTTCAAACCGTTTTAGGAAGAAGACGTTATCTAAAAGACATCAATTCGGCCAACATGATGGTAAAAAGTGGCGCCGAACGAAATGCTGTGAATGCTCCCATTCAAGGATCGGCAGCCGATATCATCAAAATTGCTATGATAAACATTCATAAAAGATTGAAAGATGAAAATTATAAATCAAAAATGTTATTGCAAGTGCATGACGAATTGGTTTTTGATGTTCACAATTCGGAACTAGAAAAAATAAAACCAATGATCAAGCATGAAATGGAAAATGCTTTTAAGCTTGAAGTTCCTTTAGATGTTGAAATTGGTGTTGGAAAAAATTGGTTGGAAGCACATTGATAGAGTTTACGGAGATTAGATTGAATTTGTTGAAAATAGACATTGTCATTTCGACAAAAATAAGTTATATTGAAGAAATAAATTGCATCAAAGTAAATAGTATAAGGGTTAAGAAATTAAAAAAAATCATAAATACAGATGATACTATACAACGTAACTATAAATATACACGAAAGCGTTCACAATCAATGGATGAATTGGATGCAAACCAAACACATCAACGACGTTTTAGCCACTGGAAAGTTTACATCAGCAAGAATGGTAAAAGTTTTAGTGGAAGAAGAAATGGGCGGAACAACCTACGCCATTCAATACACTACTGATAGCAAGGAAACTTTGCAACGCTATTATGACGAAGACGCACCACGACTCAGAGAAGAAGGAGCAAGACTTTTTGGTGACAAAATGTTAGCTTTCAGAACCGAATTAGAAATGATTTCAGAGTTTTTTCAAACGAATTAAATCTTAAAGTCATGGACAAAAAGCTACTAAAAGATTTTGATATTCTTTTAAAAGGACAATTAACTGTCAATTTACCAGTATCAATAATAATGATTGTTGTATTTTTTGGACTTGCAGAGTTTACTGATTTTTCTTTTTCTCGAAATGCTATAATTTCATTTGCTTTGGGATGGATTTTCTGGGGGTTTTTGGTTCGAAATTGGATTCTTTGGGCAAATAAAAATGAAGTATCCGATGAAAGATTATTAAAAATAGGAAAGCCAGGATTGTTAGTTTGGAGTATTCACACCATTGAAACTGTTACCAAAAAGAATAAATATCCTTGGATATAAAAATAATAGAAACCTTAGTGATTTAGCCTTCGTGGCAAACAATATGGAAAAAGTAAAAGCAAAAAAACACCTCGGACAACATTTCTTAAAAGACGAATCTATCGCAAAAGCCATCGCCGAGACTTTAAATCTTGAAGGATACAATGACGTTTTAGAAATCGGGCCAGGAATGGGAGTTTTAACTAAATATTTGTTAGAAAAACCCATCACAACCTATGCAATTGAAATCGACACCGAATCAGTTTCGTATCTTGAAGAAAATTTTCCAAAACTTAAAGATAAAATCATTTCAAAAGATTTTTTAAAATACAACATCAACGAGGTTTTTGACGGAAAACAATTTGCTATTATTGGAAATTTCCCCTATAATATTTCTACACAAATAGTTTTCAGAACTTTAGAATATCGCAACCAAATTCCCGAATTTTCGGGCATGTTTCAAAAAGAAGTAGCCGAGCGAATTTGCTCTAAAAAAGGGAGTAAAGTTTACGGAATTCTATCCGTTTTAGCCCAAGCTTTCTATGATGTTGAATACCTTTTTACCGTTGATGAAACCGTTTTTGATCCACCACCAAAAGTAAAATCGGGCGTGATGCGAATGCGTAGAAAAGAAAATTATTCCTTGCCTTGTAGCGAAAAATTATTGTTTACAGTTGTAAAAACAGCTTTTCAACAACGAAGAAAAACCATGCGAAATAGCTTAAAATCATTAAATTTGCCCGATAATTTAAGAGAAGATACTATCTTTGACCTCCGACCAGAACAATTATCGGTAGAACAATTTATAGAACTTACCCAAAAAATAGAAGCCAATGCAGTTTAAAATCAGCAAAGAACTTTTAGTTCAAATAGAGCAATTAATTCATCAAAAGAACGACCAAGAGTTAGAAATTTTGTTGAACGACTTGCACCATGCTGATATTGCCGAAATTTTTGATGAGCTAGAAAGCGATGAAGCCATCTATATTTTCAAAATTTTAGATAGCGAAATTACTGCCGAAATTCTAACCGAACTTGAAGACGACGTTCGTGAAAAAATCCTTCGTGGACTTTCTGCAAAAGAAATTGCTGAAGAGCTTGATGAACTTGACACCGATGACGCTGCCGATATTATTGCCGAACTTTCTGAAAGCAAAAAAGAAGAAGTAATTTCAGAACTTGAAGACGTTGAACACGCCAAAGATATTGTCGATTTGTTGCGTTATGACGAAGATACTGCAGGAGGTTTGATGGGAAAAGAGTTAGTCAAAGTCAATGAGAATTGGAATGTGCTAACTTGCGTAAAAGAAATGCGTCATCAAGCCGAAAATGTAACTCGTGTACACTCAATTTACGTAGTTGATGATGAAAATCGCCTAAAAGGACGGTTGTCTTTAAAAGATTTATTGACCACTTCAACCAAAACCATGATTAGCGAGGTTTACATCAAAAAAGTAGATTCCGTTAGAGTAAACGCTTCCAATGTTGAGGTAGCACGAATCATGCAAAAATATGATTTGGAGGCCATTCCAGTGGTTGACGAAATGGGACGATTGGTGGGACGAATTACCATTGATGATATCGTTGATGTAATCAAGGAAGAAGCCGATAAAGATTACCAATTAGCAGCAGGTATCTCGCAAGACGTAGAAGCCGATGACAGCATTCTTGAACTTACCAAAGCACGCCTACCATGGTTGGTCTTAGCACTTTTTGGCGGATTTATAAGTGTAACATTGCTCGAAAGTTTTCAAGGGGCAATGCAGTTTCACAAAGAATTATTCTTTTTTACACCACTAATTGCGGCTATGGCAGGAAATGTTGGCGTTCAATCGTCAGCTATTATTGTTCAAGGGTTAGCCAATCATTCAATAACAGGTTCCATTATTAATCGGCTATTAAAAGAAATTTCTCTAAGTTTATTAAACGGAGCTATCCTTGCCATAATCTTATTTTTAGGAAGTTATTTTCTATTAAATGCTGATATTAAAATTGGTTTAACTGTAACTATTGCTTTAGTTTCGGTAATCATCATCGCATCATTAATCGGAACCTCCATTCCACTTATCTTAGATAAATTCGGAATCGATCCTGCGCTTGCCACAGGGCCATTTATTACCACAAGTAACGATATTTGCGGAATATTAATCTATTTTTCAATTGCAAAACTAATTTTAGGGTTTTAGAAGCGAAAGTCTTGGGCATATTTTGCCATCCATTTTCCCGCTTTCCATTCCAAGTCCCGATAAAAATCGGGAGCTTTCCATTGCAATCGGGGCTAAACAGGTTTTGTCTTTTGTAAAATTTTAGATTAAAAAACAAAACATATATTAATGGTTTTCATAAAATTAATTTAGTTTTGATTTTAAACCATTAAGTTAGTTAAGAAAATTAAGAATAAACTTAATGAACCTTAATATCTTAATCGTTTTAAAAAATATTTTATCTTTATAGAAACTCTTAAACTCTTAAACTTTGAAACCCCAAACAATCAAAATCCTCCACCTCGATAGCAATCATCCGTTGTTATGGGACCAACTTGAACAAGCAGGTTTCACTAACGAAGAAGATTTTACTTCAACAAAAGAAGAAGTCGAAGCAAAAATCCAAAACTATAACGGAATTGTAATTCGCTCCCGATTCAAAACCGATAAAACCTTTCTCGATAAAGCCACCAATTTGCAATTCATTGCCCGAGTTGGTGCTGGTTTAGAAAGCATTGATTGCGAGTATGCTCTTCAAAAAGGCGTTCACCTAATTGCTGCACCAGAAGGAAACTCCAATGCCGTTGGCGAGCATGCTCTTGGAATGCTATTATCTTTAATGAACAAACTAAATCGAGCCGACAAATTAGTGCGTCAAGGAAAATGGATTCGAGAAGGCAATCGAGGCTTTGAATTGGAAGGAAAAACGATTGGAATAATTGGCTACGGAAACATGGGAAAATCATTTGCCAAAAAACTTCGTGGATTTGATGTGAACGTAATTTGCCACGATATTCTAGAAAATGTATCCGATGAAAATGCCAGTCAAGTTTCACTTCAAGAACTTCAAAAACAAGCCGATGTTCTAAGTTTGCATATTCCATGGACGCCACAAACCGACAAAATGGTAAATTCCCAATTCATCAATTCGTTCGCGAAGCCATTTTGGTTCATCAACACATCGCGTGGTAAAAACGTAGTTACAGCCGATTTAGTGGAAGCATTACAATCAGGAAAAATTCTTGGAGCAGGATTAGACGTTTTAGAATATGAAAAATTATCCTTTGAAAATTTGTTCATTGATGCTGAGAAACCAGAAGCATTCCAATATCTTTTAGAAGCAGAAAATGTTTTATTAACCCCACATATTGCTGGATGGACCTTTGAAAGTCATCAAAAACTAGCACAGACTATTGTAGATAAAATCTTCAATTATTATAAAGTATAACTCGTTCTATTTTATCACAGGTAGTTTTGATTTAATTAGGATTCGTTTACTAAAACAATTATCTATTCGGTAGAATAGAGTGTTAAAAAACAATTAATAATAGAAGTTATCAGTAACATTCTTTGTTAATTTGCAAAAAAAAATAAAATGTCAGCACGTTGGATTATCCTTTTTGTGATTATTGCCATTATAGAAATTTATGCTTTTCAAGCGGTTAAAACATTTACTAAAGTTAGATGGGTTCAGCTTTTATACCTATTAATTTCTGTTGCAGCTATTGCATTTATTTTTTTTGGTTTTTCAAAATTTGACAGAAGCGTTGGGCAAACCCCATTATCTTTGATGACAATTGGTCTTTTGTTATTGGTTTTAGTTCCGAAAATATTGATTACTTTTATAATGTTGCTTGAGGATGTTTTGCGATTGATGATCGGAACTAAAAATTATTTTACAAATTATAGCAACAATACTTTTCTGCCCGAAAGAAGAAAATTTGTAAGTCAAGTAGCGCTCGGAATAGCTGCTGTTCCCTTTCTTTCATTGATTTACGGAATGACAATTGGAAAATATAACTTTAAAGTATTAAGACAAACATTGTTTTTTGATGATTTGCCACCTGCTTTTGACGGCTTTAAAATTACCCAAATATCAGATATTCACAGCGGAAGTTTTGATAATCCTGAAAAAATAAGTTATGCTGTAGATTTAATCAATGAACAAGAAGCAGATTTACTTTTGTTCACGGGCGACATTGTAAATACACATGCCACAGAAATGCTCCCTTGGATTGAAACATTTAAGAAAATTAAAAATTATGAATTTGGAAAATTTTCTATTTTAGGAAATCATGATTATGGCGAATACGCCGAATGGAAATCTAAAGAAGCAAAAGACAAAAATTTTGAAGATATAAAAGATTTGCATCGTCAAATTGATTTCAAATTGATGTTGAATGAGCACACAACAATAAAAAAAGGAACCGACCAAATTGCTTTGGTTGGAGTTGAAAATTGGGGAGTAAAATTCAAAAAAGTTGGAAACTTGGATAAAGCTTCAGAAAATTTGAAAAAAGAAGAGTTTAAAATTTTGATGAGTCACGATCCAAGTCATTGGGATGCAGAAATTAAAAACCATCCAAAACATTTTCATTTAACACTTTCTGGACACACACACGGATTTCAATTTGGAATCGAAATACCAGGAATTATAAAATGGAGTCCAGTAGAATATGTATATAAACAATGGGCTGGATTGTATGAAGATGTTGGTAAATATATCTATGTAAATAGAGGTTTTGGCTTTCATGCCTATCCTGGAAGAGTAGGAATTATGCCAGAAATTACAGTAATTGAACTAAAAAAAGGCAAAAAAGTAGTATAATTAGTTAAATATACTACATTTGTATTACTAATACTTTCTTTTTTAGAAAAAGAACATATAAAATTTAGGTTTTATGTCAAAATTTGGCGAACTTATAACAGCTCAAGTACCTGTGTTGATTAATTTTTATACAGAATGGAACGAATCGTCTGTTTCGATGCATCCCGTTATTAGAGATGTAGCGGCTGCACTAGGCGATAGAGCAAAAGTAATTAAAATTGATGTGGATAAAAATCAAGAATTAGCAGACGCACTTCGCATAAAAGGTTTACCAACACTAATGATTTATAAAGAAGGTCAAATGTTGTGGAGACAATCGGGCGAATTGGACGCAAATACTATAATTGGTTTGGTTCAAGAGCAATTTTAAAAGTAGCTTTTATTAGAAAAAATCCAAACTTTTAGATTTGCTTTTTAAATTTTTCTGCGTTGAAAAGAAAAGTTCTGTTTATTAATTTTTCTACTTAAAAAAAATCATGATAATTCTAAATGTACAATAAGACTTTTGGTATAAATAGAATTTCAATAAAAAAGCATTAAAATATTTGCTATAAATAAAATTTGTATTAAATTTGCACCCGCATTCAAACCCATTTTGGTCTATGGTGTAATGGTAACACAACTGTTTTTGGTGCAGTCTTTCAAGGTTCGAGTCCTTGTAGACCAACAAAAAAACCCAACTTTTTTAGGCTGGGTTTTTTTATTTATATAAAAAACCTCTCAATTTCATGAAAAGGTTTTTAAAAATTAGGACTATTTGGTGTTATTTATATTTTAAATGTAACCACTGGACGCGAAGCATGATTTACTAAATCTTCACTGATACTTCCATTGAAAAAGTGTGATAAACCTTTTCTTCCATGTGTACTCATTCCTATTAAATCGGCATCAATACTATTAGCAAAATTTAAAATTCCTTTTTCTACATTACTTTCATTATAAACATGAGTTTCATATTTGTTAACTTTAAAATCAGCAACAAATTCAGACATAATTTGCTCAGAAAGCGATGTTGGTTTAAAATTATTGGGTGTATTGATCATGGTCAAATGTAAAGTGGCATCAAATTTATTAGCAAATTCTACCACTTTTTCAAATGGTTTTTTTATCTCTTCAGAAAAGTCAGAAGCAAAAACAAAATTATTTACTTCAAAATTATCTTGCTCTTTTTTAATAATCAAAACAGGAACCTCAGAGTTTCTAACTACTTTTTCAGCGTTAGATCCAATAAACATTTCTTTATAACCACTTGCTCCATGAGACCCCATAACAACCAAATCAACCTCATTAATTTTGCTAATTCTTAAAATTCCTTCAAAAGCCATTTCAAATTGAACTACCTCCGAAACTTTAATTCCCTCAAGATAATCCTCATCCATTAAATCTTCTAATCTATTGATCGCTGCATTTTTAAAAAACATAATTTCAGGAATATCTTTTCCTGATCCAACAGCATCACTTCCTTGATGTGGAAGTTCAAGCATGTGTAGCAAAATTATTTCTCCATTGTTTTTTCTTGCAATTTGAGCAGCAACTTTCAAAGCATATTCCGCGTGCTTTGAAAAGTCTGTAGGGATCAAAATTTTTTTCATAATAAATTAATTGGTTAAGTTTAATTGAATTTTCAAACGATAAAGGTAGAAATTTTTTTTAAGATTCCTAAATGATTTTTGTCATATTAAAAAAATTACTATATTTGCACCATTATTTAATAGAACAAACTAAATAATGAGCCACGCAATGCGTGCCTCTTTTTATAAAAATATGACATT
>JFJP01037714.1_pt1 | contig 25518 bp, 28 predicted proteins | sample 431651 | NCBI WGS metagenome assembly JFJP01 (sample SAMN02602958, study PRJNA72255) | Microbial mat metagenome, whole genome shotgun sequencing project. | biome: fresh water; feature: sink hole; material: water; isolation source: purple microbial (photo- and chemosynthetic) mats found in...
CAATACACCCAAAGACATCTGAATTATTATAACAATTATCTAAATAATATGAATTATTATTGTTATAAGATATACTAATAAATCATGATTTATAAGAATCCATAACCGCATGACATTCGTACAATAATGAACAATTTAATCATGTTTCTAAACAATCATAACTATCTGTAAATCGTCATGATGTATAAGAATATTTAATATTCTGTGAATCATAAAGAGAAAAATTTAATATAGAATCTTTTGAATTTTGAATATTATCTCAAAAACATCTTTCACAATTTTGTAATATGAATTGATTTTGAATTATTCATTTAACTATATCATTCATTCTTGATGTACTATTGAATTCTTGTCTAATTTGTACAAGTCTTTCAAAATATTCTTTTTCTCAATAACCTTTATTAAAAATATAAAATCTTTTATTGTATAAGTTAGTACATCAAAAACAATTCTCACAGTTCTCACAATTTATAAGAAATGATGAATTTTTACAATTCTTAGAATTTATTATGTATTGAGAATTATAAATAGCATCAGAACATGATGTTTCATATACGTATTTTGAATTTGTGGCAAGAAAACAATCAATTGTATTTATTGAATCAATTGATGTAGTAGAATAAAGACAAGATTCAGATCTAACGAGGTCTGCACACAAATAACAATCTTTAGAATAATTACAGTGATTAGTATAATCAGAATTTTCATTATTTGTTCAATAAAAATTTGATCTAGGTAGAGCTAACATCAATCCATCAAAATTTTCAGTAAATGTCTTTGTAAAATCAAACTCGAATCCATACTCCATGGGATCTCGACTATCAGATCGTCGAATCTTCTGGTCATAGACTTTGTAAGGCTTATCAGCACTATAGATCGAGATGATATCTTTACCACTAAAATCACATTTTCTTCTATATAATTTTCTTTCATTACGAAACGCTAACCTCCTTCTCTGTCTCTCTTCTGGACACAACGTTGGTGTAGGTATCTGAAACTTTTTTACTCCCCCTTGTGACTGAAAGGAATCCTCTGGAGGGCAAAGGGAGTTGGGGGGATTTGTAGCAAACGTCGGAGAGATCTTATCATAGAAATCTAGATCACTTTGAAAAATAGGAAATTCTGACCCAGATACACGACATACTTTTCGCTCAACGATAGGATCAGCTGTCTGTTTTGAGATATATTCGTACACTTCACGAGAGGTATAAGACATAGAGATTATAAATGTTACATTATAAATTGAAGAATAGATTGTCTTTGCTACCTTTATTTCTTCTTATACTTTTTCTACTTTTGTTGCCTCTTTATACCTCTTCCACTTGCATTTTCAAGAAAATTTGATACTATACTGTGCGGCTAATTGGCACAACAAACACATCAGAAAACTTTATGAACTTTATAGACTTTATGAACTTTACAAACCTTAATACTCTCACCTCCCTCGGTCTCAATGAAAATCAAGCAAAAATCCGATTAGCAGTCCGACAATATCGTCTTTCTCCTGCTTCACAAATCGGTGCATTGACTGGCATGGAAAGAACTCATGCCTACAAAATCCTTACACAACTCGAAGAAAAGAATCTCATCGCTTCATCACTCAGAGGGAAGACAAGTTATTTTTATATACCTGATAAATCAGTACTGAGATCTCTCCTCGACAGACAATACAAAGAATTCAAAACAAACGAAGAAAATCTCACCACTCTCGAAACCGAACTCGATACTCTGATCAATCCAGAACATTCCCTTATCCCTCCAATTCGCCAGCGGACAGGAAATCAAGGCATCCAAGAATGACTCAACGATAGCATTAAAACAGCAACTCTGTCTCATATCAAACAAATTACCTTTTTTGGATCAAAAACATTTGAATCCATCGCAACTAGTACTGAATACATAGGACAAAGACGACCATCTTTCTTTTCTGATTTAGAAAAAAACCATATTCATCTCGAATGATATGAAGGTACTGGTATATTACTTCTTGAACACATCGTCAGTGGATTACAACAAGAAGAAATACAATCACTTCCAACAGGTGATCATGCTCTGCAAGTGATGATTATCGGACCTCATCTCTACTATATTTTCTATCGTCGTGAACCTGTCATGCTCAAGATCACAAGCCCTGAGATGGCAGAACTCATGAGAGTATTACTTAACAAATAAAATCAAAAAAAAAAGAGCCATACGACTCTTTTTGCTTATAATATACAGAGATTTTTAATTCCCAGTACTTACAACACCACTCACTACGTCTTGAGTACCAGTTGTGATTTCAATAGTACCTGTAGTAAGTGCTACATCGCCTGTAGACACTTCTCCAGTTGTTGCTCCTTCTACTTCTACTACTCCTCCTACGCTACATCCAGCCTTCGCAGCAAGAGCTTCGAAAGTTTGTGTTCCTTCAAGTTTAGATCCATCAGCAAACCCCCAAGTAGGATATCATTGTACTCCGGCAAGCGCACAAGTATTTTTCTCTTTGTCACAGTCTACAAAATTAATCTTTGCAAATGCTTCATATCCAAACAATTCTTTTTGGTTTTGACAGTGAGAGCATCGATTAGTACCATACATAGTAGCTCATTTTGATGTCAGACATTCAGCTAATGGCGTATTTTGTGCGTTATCTGTACTTGTACATCCAGCCAAAAAAACAAGACTCGCAACTCCTGTCAGGAGAGATACATTTGTAAATTTCATCATAATCTATAATTATAAAATTAAAAAGTCTTGCAGTTTACCAACCAAGAAGTTATACGTATAAGGTAAAGATTTTTCAAGTGATTTTTATATATACTAACTTCATGACAACAATTACATTACAAACTGAAGCATCAAACAGAGTTATTAGACATACCATCCAAGCGCTTATCAAAGCGAAAGCGATATCTTCTGCCTATAAGATACCGTATATCAAACACTATAGTACAAACGAAAAAGGGACTCTGACCACACACAATATACAGCTTATAGTGCTGTTTCCGATAGACAATCGAGAAAAGAGTGGAAAAAATATATTGGACAATATCCTCAAAGAATGGCAAGAAATCGATTTCATCAAACTATAAAGAAAGAAACCGCTCGCCATCAGGCGAAAAAGACAAAGTAAAAGAGAAAATATAATACCATTCTACCATAAAACATCATATATAATTAGAATACCATTACCATAAACGATTTCAAGAAAATTCCACACTACCAAATCAAAAATAATCAAAATCTTCTTGCATTAAGATATTTTTTTAGTATATTGTAAAGAATTGCTCTAAAAAATAATATAAATTTATAACTAATCATAATTAAACTGATTAATTTATAATTTATAATTTATAACTTATAACTTCCTCCTTATGCCTACTATCCAACAACTTGTAAAAAAACCGAGAACAAAAAGAATCTACAAGTCTAAAGCTCCTGCTATGCAATTTTCTCTGAATAGATTAAATCATAACAAAAAAGTACATATCTCTTCTCCATTTAAAAGATGAGTATGTCTTAAAGTAACTATCATGACTCCAAAGAAACCTAACTCAGCACAAAGAAAAGTAGCGAGAGTAAGAATGTCAAATGGTGCTGAAGCTCGAGTATATATTCCAGGTGAAAAACATACATTACAAGAACACTCAGTTGTGTTAGTAAAAGGAGGTAGGGTAAAAGATCTTCCAGGAGTAAAATATCATCTTGTCAGAGGTAAATACGATTCAAATGCTGTAGAAGCGAGAAGACAAGGGAGATCATTATATGGAAACAAAAGACCTAAAGCTGCTAAATAATCTCTCTAACTATAAACTTTTAACTGTTAACTCTTAACTGTACATATGTCATTTAAAAAACCAAAATCATGAGCTCTTGTTCTTGCTGATCATAAAGTAGAAAAATTTATCAACTATCTTATGAAAGATGGTAAAAAAAGTACAGCAAGAAAAGTATTTTCTGACACAATGAATGAAATCAAAGCAGCTGGACATATGAATCCAAACGGTGTTCTCTTTACTGCTATCGAAAATGCTGCCCCTTCTATCATGGTAAAATCTAAAAGAGTTGGAGGTTCTGTCTACCAAGTACCAGTAGAAGTAAAAGCAAATAGAAAAGTTTACTTTGCTTGTAAATGGATTCTTGATGCTGCCAGAGGTAAAAAAGGAAAACCTATGTCTAAAAGACTTTCTGAAGAACTTCTTGCTGCCTATAGTGAACAAGGTACAGCTGTCAAGAAAAAAGAAGATGTCCACAGAATGGCTGAAGCAAACAAAGCATTTGCATATATGGCTAAATACGTTAAATAATTTCACTCAACCAAACTTTATAAACCTTACAAACTTTATAACCTTATAAACTTATAATAATGCCAAAGCCATCCCAGTCTGGAAAAAAAAGATTTTTCTATAATCAAAGTCTTAAGAGAGACAAATCACATCAAAAATATAAAAATCTTACAAATCATACAATAACTCTTATCAAAAGACTTGAAAAAGAAGGTATGACAAAACTCATAGCAAATGCTCTTAATAAAGCTCAAGCAAAAATCAAAAGCTATGGTATTACCTTGGCTCAGATGGTTAGCGCTTTAGAACACAAAGGACTCTCATCATTGAATGAGTTACTAGGTTTACATCTTGTATTTGTACAAAAAAAAGGTCAAAATGTAAATATTTCATACAAAAGAGATATTCTCCCTAAAGCAAATAAGATCGTCGCTTCAGATGCGGTAGTTGAAAAGAAAGCTCCTACGAAAAAAGTAGTTGCTGAAAAAAAGGAAATATCAGCTAAAAAAGAAGTCGTAGTCAAAAAACCAGCTACTGAAAAGAAAGCTCCTACGAAAAAAGTAGTTGCTGAAAAGAAAGCTCCTGCCGCTAAGAAACCTGTAGCTAAAAAAGAAGTAGTCAAAAAATCTACTAAATAATCCTCCTATAACCTTACAAACTTTTAAACTTTATAAACCTCACAATGACAAGATTAAAAACATGAGCAAAAAATAAACTTAATAAAGCTCGCGTAAGAGTTGAAAAAGTAATTCTTATGGAAATGAGAAAAAATATTGATCAACAAAGAAAATGGAAAGCTAAGGTTACTAGTTCTAGAACACCTTCTTCAAAGAAAATTGCTGAATAATAGCAGTTATTCTAAAGTCTGTAAATGTTGCAGTACTACATAACTATGCCACTATAATTCTATCTTACTATATTTATTCCCTCCTTATTTATATCAATGAACTTTTCTAGATTACAAGCAGTATATAACAGTTTCGGTATGAAGACTATTCAAGTCAAAACTGGACAATTATTAGAGATCCATGAAACAATTGGAGAAGGAGATAATAAAAGAAATTGGAAATTTAAATGTCTTGTGTATGGAGTAAAAAACGCAAGTCATCCAAATGGTACATTTCTTGTAAGAGGAGTAACTTCTGGTGTTGTTATCGAAAAGATTTATCCTCTTTGTTTTGAAAAGTTCTCAAAAATTGTTCTTCTTGACGAATTCAAAGTAAGAAAATCTAAGATCTACTTCTTGAGAGATAAAGTAGGTAAAGGAGCAAGATTGAAGAGTATCATCACTTCTGAAAGAAGAAATATGGATCTTTTGACTCTTCAAATCCAACCAATTGGTGAAGAGACAGTTGAAGTACCTGCTGTTCTTATTGATGAAAGTTTAGAAACAGTAGCTATCGACGCTGTTGAAACTGACACTACTGAATCTACTACTAACGAATAATATATCTTGATTATTCATAACATTACATCTTTATACTTTCAAATATTATTTTCATGAAATTGCAAGCTACTCTTCGTACTGTTGTTGGTAAACAAGTAAATGCATATAGAATCAAAAATCAAATACCTGCTGTGATCTACAGCAAACATATTGATAAAACTATCAACATCTTCTTTGATAAAAATAGTTTTCTTAAAGTATATAAAGAAGCTGGTAAATCTCTTCCTATCGAAATTACAGGAGACGGTATCAATGAATTAGTATTGATTCACGAAATATCTGTACATCCAGTAACTACTATGCTTTCTCATGTTGATTTCTTAGGAGTAAAGAAAGGTGAAGCTGTACATGCTGAAGTAGAACTTAAATTTGTAGGTGAAGCTCCAGCAGAGAAGAATAAATTAGGTAGAGTTGAAGAACTTCTAAGTTCTGTACACGTATATGCAGATCCTACAAAACTTCCAAAAAATATTGAAGTTGATCTTAGTGTATTAGTTACTGCTCATGATGTGATCTTCATTAGAGATATCAAAGCTCCAGCTGGTGTGAAAATTGATAACGATCCTTCTCAAGCTGTAGTAACAGTTATCGACTTCCACAACAACAATGAAGATGATACTGATGTAGCTCCTGCTACTGAAGTTGCTGCTGCATAATCATAATATATCATCAAGAATAACATTTTTATCAATTATCACTTGCAAATAATGGCTAGAGTATGTATGTTTACTGGTAAGAAAACAAGTGCCGGAGCAAAAAGATCTCACTCTATGAGACAATCAAAGAGACAATTCAAAGTAAATCTTTTGAAAGTAAAGATTGATCTTGGTGATGGTATCAAAGTACCTGTAAAGATCTCTGCAAAAGCTTACAAAAAAATGAGAGGATTCACTATTTAAATAAGTCATAAGGTTTATAAAGTTATAAGGTTATAAAGTACACTACTTTACAAACATTATTAACTTTACAAACTTCTTATGGGCTGATAGCTCAGTCGGTAGAGCAACTCGGCTTATTGCCGAGCTGGTCATAATCAAATCCATCACATATATACCATAAAGATTCTTAATATTAGAATCTTATATGGGCTGATAGCTCAGTCGGTAGAGCAATGGCCTTTTAAGCCACTGGTCGGGGGTTCGAATCCCCCTCAGCCCAATAAAACATTCTGTAAGGAACTTTACAGGATGTTTTTTTATTTGCAAAAGTAATATCAAAAAGATAATAATAATTGTATTTACAATTTATAACTTCTATCATGGATTCTTATTGTGTATACATTCTCAAATGAGATAGATTTTATATCTGAAGCACTAATAATCTCGAAAGAAGATTGAAAGAACATATAATAAAATGATATTCCTCTATGAGAATCTGAAATCGAATTTGTATATGATACATACCTTGCGAAACATTACAAGAAGCTAGGACAGTAGAAAGAAGTATTAAAAAATCTTGACACTATGAGAGACGAATTAACAAAAACAGCAACAATATTGTCCCCCTACACTCAGTCGTAGTGCAACTCGGCTTATTGCCGAACTGGTCGGGGGTTGAACTCCGCAGCTAATGCGGAGCGGGTCCCCCTCAGCCCAATAAAAAATTCTGTAAGGAACTTTGCAGAATGTTTTTTTATTTGCAAAAACAAATATAAATTCTTCTGAATTGAGTTTCCACAACTGATACAATATTTTATTGACTTGAAGTTGAAAAGATAGACAATAGCAAAGTGAACTCATCAATCTGTTTGAAGCATCCTTCCTAACATTCATCAACAATCTGACGTAAGTCGTTGACCGACATAGCATCTGCCTTTCATACAACAATCGATACTCTAATAGGAACAGCAAGAAAATACCTGAAAGTCTTGATGAGTTCTTGATTTTTTTGCCTATTTATCCTCTTGAGGGCTTTTTTCATCAAGGAAAAAAGTAAATCGCTATCAAGCGAAAAAGACAAAAACTAGAGTTGCAAAAATAACTCAATAGTCTTATAAACTCTCTAGTTTATCGCATACTATAAACCATGACGAAAGATAAAGCAGCAAATCTTTTATCACATACCTATATAATACCCATGAAAACCCTCCTACCATTCATCGATAAAGTACATAATTACTTTATGAAATCATCACCAGATCCTGAAAAAGAACTCCTCTATAGACACCTTAAACTCTCAGAAGAATTTGGAGAACTGAGTAATGATGTCATGGCATATCTTGGACATCAAAGACAAGAAAAACTTAATAATTTTGATAAAGAAAATTTATGACATGAAGTTGTAGATGTAGTAATATCAGCACTAATTATTGGTAAGATGGCTGATATTAACTTAGAACAAGCATTTGAGGACAAAATACAAAAAATAACACAAAGATTTAATAACTTTGAGTAAAATACTTTATAAACCTTACAACCTTATGAACCTTAAAAACTATTTACTCTTCAAATATTACCAACTCCTCTGACGACTTGCTCGTCGCTATCTTGCGAAATGGAAACCACTTATCATCGGGATCAATGGATCAGTAGGAAAAACATCATGTAGGATGATCATCGATGATGTCTTACAAGCAAACCTCTGAGACCAGCTCTCTATCTATACCAGTCCAAAAAATTTCAATGGAGAACTTGGGATGTCGCTCAGTATTTTCAAGATCGAAGAATGGACTCCATCCGTGTCAGGTATGGTATCTGTTTTAAAAACTATCATCAGTCAGTTCAAATCATCTGCAGGCAAACCATATGATATCCTTATCTTAGAATACGGTATTGATCGTCCGAGAGAGATGGAATTTTTGTGTAGTATCTGTAAACCTCATATCAGTGTCTTGACGAAACTTGATGCGGTTCATAGTCTCCAATTCTGAGATGCAGAAGCTATCGCTACCGAAGAACTCAAACTTCAAAAAAACACTCTTCTCAAGTGTTATATCAATACCAGCGACTCTCATGGTATGGCTCTGGCAGAATCATTACAGACAAAAATAAGTTATTATAGTACAACTTCTGAACTTATAACTCAAAACTCAAAACTTATAACTTCTACAGACTATACCATCTACCACAACGATCATAGTGAACCCAAACTCACTGCTCCAATCTGCTCTCAATCTACTCTCCATGTTGGTGGTATCACTATGGATTTTGCTACTGATTGTATCGGACAAATTCATCATGATTATGTAGCATTGGCGTATGACATCACTGAGACCATCAGAAAACAATATAATCTCCCATCACTCAAGATGAAAACTGCCCTTTCTCTTCATCTGCAAGCTGGTAGGATGTCGATATTTGAAGGAATACATGACAGTATCATCATCGATAGTACCTACAATAGTTCTCCACTGAGTGTCAGGAAAGTGATCGAAGAATCATTGATGGTAAAAAAACAATTATTTTCTGACAGACCGACACTATATATTCTCGGAGAGATGAGAGAATTGTGAGACAGTGAAACCCAACATCATCTTGAACTCGCTGATTATATACTATCCAAACTCGTCACAGGAGACAAAGTGATCTTGCTTTGACAAGCGATGAAAAACACTTTTGAGAGAATGGCTGAAAGCGACAAGCGACAAGCAACAAACAATCTTTATCATTATCTTAATTGGAGTGAAGTAGCTGTCAAAACCAAAGAAATATTAGCGACAAGCCACAAGACACAAGTCACAATGGGATGATGAAGCTTAAAGCTTGAAGCTTGAAGCTCTCACCCTTACTTTATAATAGCCAAAGGTAGCCAAAACACGATCTTCCTAGAAGAAGTAGTAAAATCTCTCCTCGCTCATCCTGAAGACAACGTCAAACTCACAAGACAAGGAAGTTTTTGGGAAGGGAAGAAACAAATCTCTTAGATTTTACAGTATAAACTCTTGCAATATATAAAAAATAGATTATATTATATATAATTTATTCACTCTACTGAATATACTTTATATAATTTGTTCACTTATGTATATACGTTATATCAAAAAAAGACTATCTGCACAACTTGATGATGACAAAATTATTATCTTATATGGAGCCAGACAAGTAGGAAAAACAACGCTTGTTAAAGAAATTGCACAAGAATCTGGTTTAGATTATCGTTATCTCAACGCAGATGAATATGAGGTACGTCAATGATTAGAATCAGAATCAGCACAATGATTGAGAAACTTTATCGGTACATATCCGCTCATCATTATCGATGAAGCTCAAAAGATTACCAATATATGACTCAAACTCAAACTTCTTCATGATACATTTCCTGATCAAAAAATCATTGCCACAGGATCCAGTAGTTTTGAATTGGCAAACAAAATTAACGAACCATTGACAGGTAGGATGGTAAGTTTTATGTTATATCCACTCAGCATACATGAACTAAAATCTCAATATGATTATATACTCCCATCTGATACTTTGCATCGTATATTACGTATCGGATCATATCCAGATATATTTACACAAAACGATATACAAGCACAAATCTATCTCAAAGAATTGGCAAATAATTATCTTTATAAAGATATACTCAGCATAGACTCTATAAAAAAATCTTCTCATATTCAAAAATTACTTCAACTGTTATCATACCAGCTTGGACAAGAAGTATCGCTCAATGAATTATCAAACAAACTCAATCTTCATGTCACGACAGTAGATAGATATATAGGGATATTAGAGCAGATGTTTATCATTGTACGTATTCCTGCTTGGTCTACCAATCAACGCAATGAGATAGGTAAAAAAGAAAAGATATATTTCTGGGACTGTGGCATTCGCAATGCAATTATTGACGCGTTTGGTTCTATTGATACCAGGGCAGATATTTGAGCATTGTGGGAAAACTTTTGTATCATAGAAAAGATAAAATATAATCAGTATAACACCATACCCACACAGACATATTTTCGAAGAAATTATCAACAACAAGAGATCGATCATATCAGTATACAATGATCTCAGATAGATGCGTTTGAATACAAATGGAATATCAAGAAATCTGCATCAGCACCAAGACAATTCAGAGAACTCTATCCACAAAGTTCTTTTCAAGTCATCAATCCACACAATTACCATCTTCTCTTCTCATCATAAGAGGCACTCGCTCATCCTGAAGATAGTCTTAGATTAACAAGACAAGGAAGTTTTTGGGAAGGAAAAAAGAGATAGCTTTAATTCATAAAACCGAAATGAATAATATTTTCTTTATTGGTACTCTACATTGTGGATTTACAGAAAATTCAGAACTAGAAGATATTATTAGAAGTTTAAATCCTAGTCTTTTATTATTAGAGATGTTAGATACAGATATAATAAACAACACAATTACATGATATCCAAACGAAATGGTATTTGGAATGAAATTGGCTCAGTCAATGAAAGTTGATTATTTATGATTTGATTCTAAACTCAGTGTGTTGAAAAAATGAGTAACAAAGAGAAATGAACAAGAAATAATAGAAAAGCAAGAACTCATCATAAAAAAATACTCTCGAAAAGATTTTAATAAAGAGGAACTCAATAAAAAGTTATCTCATATCAGCGATAGTATCATTGATCAAGAGAAATGGAATCAAAGAGAAAATGAAATGAAAACTAACATAATAGATATTCTTTTAAAACAGAAAAATAAAAAAATAATGATAATAACAGGAGTAGGACATATACCATTTTTTCAGAAGAAATTTCCAAAGGCTAACTTCCCTCTCACATAAATACTTACCCCAATTTCTTTGTATGTTTTTCCTTCTTATATTTTGTTGCATTTTTTAGTTTTTGGAGACGGTTGAGACGCGTCATCTGATTATCTCTGACACTATCGATATCTCGTGATCCACGAAACAGTCATGCGACTTCATCGATATAGTTCTTCATCTCGATATGATAGATCGCATAGAGATGTGCTGTCTTAAATTCGGCTAATTTATTGTATAATACAAAAAATCTATCTACAAGAACATCTTGAGGTATCTCTATATTACGAAACATTCTAAAAAGATTTTTAGTAATCTTTTCGAGAAGATTAATACATTTTTGACGTTGATGTTTTGCCAATTGTTTTGCTGACAGGATATTTGGTGATTCTCCACTCATTAATTATATAATCCTAAAATATATATTGAAACGTCTCGCAAAGCGACGGTCACCCCTCATCCCGTCGTGAAGCAAAGCGAAACAGGGAGAGGGGACGGGGGTGAGGAAAGTTAACTTTCCAACATCTTATGCACCTCCGCGAGATGCTTATCATCCACATGAGTATAGATCTGTGTCGTCGTGATCGAAGCATGTCAGAGAAGTGCTTGTACAGAACGGATATCTGCTCCTTTTTTTAACAACTGAGTAGCGAAGCTATGTCTGATGGTATGTGGTGTGATCTTCTTATCGATACCACAGAGTGTCTTATATTTTTTGACGATATCTTCTACTGCATTGCGAGTCAGAGGTCCAGGAGCACGATTATTGGAATGGGAGACAAACACAAAATTCGAGTCGTCCGTCCTCAGTGTCCGATATTCTTCTAATTTTTCTAATGCGTCATGCGTCACAAAAGTAGATCTCATCTTGCGTCATTTACCGATGATAGTGAGTTGGTTGCTATCAGCTCTGATACGATCTTTGGTCAAATTGATCAACTCGCTCACACGCAGCCCAGTACTAAAAAGAAATGCCAACAATGCTGCATCACGTGCTTGAGCAATAGCTTTTGTCTCAAACTGATAGGGAGCAAGAAGCAAAGATTCCAATTCTGACTCAGTCAAGTAGGAGACTTCACGATCTTGTATTTTTGCCAAGTCACATTTTTCTGGACTCAAGGTATCGATATCATTACGTAGAAGAAATTTGAGAAACGAACGGATCGCCACGATATGATAATTCACAGTCTTGACAGACAAGTTTCTTTTTTTGAGATGGAGACGAAAATTAAGCACCATCATCGAGATAAGCTCTCATGGTTTGATATCTCCGACATATTCGACAAATCTCCCCAATCGCAAAGAATAGTTTTCTATCGTCTTTGGGCTTGAGTTTTTGGCTTCTTGAAGATACTGGAGAAACAACTCCAAATAATCTCATAATGTTTGTTGTGCAAAGTTATTCATAATCTCACTATAATAAATTATACAGATATTGCAAGACAACCAAATGTAAATCATATTATGATAAAACAAATTGATATCACCCTATCTAATCCTTACAATATCTGTCATGCAAAAGTTTATCAACACCAAGTGAGGATTTGTTATTATCATAGGTATATTAGTCACATATCTGTATGTTTCTACTTTTTCAGTTACATTAGAATCTGGTAGCCAACGAGATAGTATTACGAGATTTATACTCCTTATAGGACAGATCTGGTCAAATGTCGGACTTGCTATCATCGCTATTATCATCTCACAACACTATCGCTCCAAGACAATAAAACTCGTTAGTCTCATCAGTATATTGACTATCATTAGTGTAATGATTATTGATAGTATCGTATTGACGATGGCAAATATGAAATTTTCCTTGTTTCGTTTTTATGATATCATCGTCAGTAGTGGTGGATTGTTTTGAACAGCTAGTATAGTTGATACTATGATGGTACTGTTTTTTATAATTGCTATTGTACTGTGTTATATAGCATTTTGGGGATCATTTACCATCCAGAGAAGTAGACACAAACTCTATAGTAGCATTATCTTATGATTTGTAGTACTCTCATATATCTCTACTGGATATCTCTATACCCTGACATGATCAGAATGACAACTGTTATTAAATCCATTCTTTGTAACTATTGATGATGCTCTCTCTTACAAAAGTAAATCTTCTGACACCAAGTGAACAGCTTCAGATACGAATGAACGATTACAATACAAATCTGTACCATGACAATGAAAAAGACCAAACATCATCGTAGTATTTGCAGAATCATTTAGTCCAGAATACTCTCTTCACAACGGATGACTTTACGATTATATGCCTCGTACGGACCAGATACAAAAAGATGGTATCACTTTTACGAACTATATGGCTCCTGGTTGTGTATCAGAACATGCTCATACTTCTCTCTTACAAGGTATCATACCTATCTCATATGGAGATTTATTTTCACAAGATGGTTATACTGCATTTTCTGCTGATCATGACACCTTACCAGATTTTTTCAATAAACAAAATTATAATACTACTTTCCTCTCTACTGCATCATTGTCGTTTCTCAATCAGAGAGATTATCTCAAAAAAGTATGATACCAGACTATCATAGGAGAAGAAGCATTTTCTGGAAAACAACAATGGGCATTTTCTGCTGCTGCTGATGAAGAGTTGTATAAAAAAGCAGATCAACTTATAACTTATAACTCAACACTTACAACTCCTTATTTTCTGACACTACAAACTATCTCATCTCATCAACCACGACATTCTCCACGTGGAGATACGGTAGAAGATACGTTTAGATATACAGATGATCAGCTAGGTAATTTTTATGATAAACTCAAAGCTGAAAAGTTTTTTGATAATGGATTGTTGATCATCATATCAGACCATAGAGTTCGTGGAAAGCCCAAACAAGAGATTGTTGATATGATCGGCACAACACGACCAAGCAAAGTAATGACAACGATCGTCGGTACAGGCATCACACCAAATACCAAAAATAACAATCTTTATCAAACGATAGACTTTCATTTTGGATTGAAAGAATTAGTCAGTACAGGACAAGTACCAGTATTATCATTTATCAACAATCCTTTTGATACAAACACTATACAAAGAGATCGATGAATCTATTATTGTAAATATGTAGACAATACGATAGGCATCATACAAGACAACAAAATGATACCACAGACACAAGCATCTCAAGTTATTCAAGACTTCATAGCAACCTATCAAGAAGATCAATTTAAGAAAAACATCCTCCAACAATCGTGATCTCAAATAAAGTCAGGAAATAATTCTTTTTGAACTTCTTGGAAGAAAAAAGATTTTCTTCTTTTCTGACACGGATGAGCCCCAGAATACGCTCCCAACAACTCACTATCAGGATTCATCACTGCTATACAACAGTGAGCAGATGGGGTTGAATTAGATCTCTCTTATACTGCAGATGGCATCAATGTCGTCAGACATGGACCACATGGACATGAGACATCAGACAAGGTTGAGAAGAGTTGTTATGGCCGTACCTATATACCAGAGACAGATTATTACACATTGTGGAAAGAATGTACCCTACCAAATTGAGAAAAAATACTGACCTTTGACGAACTGCTTAATCTTACGAAAGATTATATTCCACTCTATATGGTAGAGATAAAGGTATATGATACTTCAAAATGAGCAGAACAATTCCGTAAAGCCCTCTCCACTGCCAAAAAATATAATATGGTAGAGAGAATTATCTGGACAAGTTATGATCCTAATGTCAGAAACATTATTACACAACAAAGATGAACACATACCGCTTGGGACATGTATGTCATAGCAGATCTACCTTCTCCATCATTTATGGATTTTAATTATACAATGATAGGATTTACAGAACTCAAAGACACAAAAAACCTTCAGAAGCTGAAGGATCTTGGAAAGCCTATTATATCATATACACCCAAGACAAAAGAAGAAATTACTTTTAGTTATAATCTATGATTGAGTGGATTATTGGTAGATAATATACCTCTTACAAAAGAAATTATTGCCATAGAACACAATAAAAAGTTGAACACTATTTCACAATAGTTGAATCATACAGTAATTGTAACTGAGCAATTTGATCTATAAATGCAGCATCAGGAAGAAATGAATCATCAGAAATTTGAACAAGCAATGCTTGTGAACTTTTATAAACTGCTCTCATTTTTGCCATCTTTACATCACTATTACCGATCAAATTTGTCATCGCTTCTTGTGATGACTGAGAAAGAGTAAGAAGTTTCGTTTGTAATTCACTATTACTGAGAGATTGAGTCACAGAAGGAAGATCAAAATCTGGTGAACTAGAAACTGGTACTACTTCAGAACCTGTCTCAATGACTTCAGAACCTGTATCTATAGAAGGTGATGTAGTAGTATCTCCTACGACAGTATCTAATAAATTTTCAGTAGTAGTGTCTTGAGTAAGAAGATCTTGTGATTGAGCCATAGCATCAGCCAAAGGTGTATCTACTATATAATTGTCTGGTGCTACACTATGTACTTGTTCTGTTCATGATCCAATCACATTGTCTACAAGAATAGTGTTTGGTTGAAGATTATTTTCAGTTGTAGCGACCACACTCCCAATCACACCAAATATTTTATCTGTATAAGTTTTTGTCTCTACGGGATATTGAATACTGACTACCCAAGCACCTACTATGACAACAATAAATGTTGCTACCACAGATCATACCATTTTTAACCATTTTGGAACAAGAGCTGTTCTTAGCGTCTGTTGTTCTGATATATATGGTGCTGACACAGTAACTGGTTTTGCAAGATTTTCAATAGAAAAGGATGGTTGTAAAACTTGTTCCTGTTGTGATACAGGTGGAATAAGATTAACTTCTGGCAATAGATTTGGAGTATCAATCATTACCCCTGTCGGTTGTGAAGAGAGTGTTTGTAACATTTGATCTATATTTAAACCTCCTGTTGGTGTTTGTTCTGGTGTCATTTGAGATACTGGTATGATAAAATACTATACTAATAATACATAATACAAATATTTTTACAAAAATTATAGTATTATTAACACCTACAAGCATTGACATTATATTATATATGAGTTTAAAAAGAAAAGTTTGCTATATTTTATATTGCAAGAAAATGAATTATTTGTATAATAAGGAAAATTATTTGTATCAAACCTCTATAATGTATAATTTCTTTCAGTCTCAAATACGAAAAGACATCAAAACCATTATCTACAATGAAGAGCATTTTACTATTACTCTGTTTGATAAAGAATATTTTTGAATTAGAAAAAAGAAAAATATCTGACCAATATGATTGTCTCGGTTTCAAGTACTAGGCGTAGAACTCCCAACCAACAATACTGAGTGGATCAAAGAACAAGTCCAAAAAGTATATCATGATTATCAGACCTCTTCATCAAATATTTTTTTTCAACGAGGTGTCATAAACGAGATATTAAGATTTTATAATATCTCACACAGATCATCTGAATTTGGACCAGGCATGAGAACTACAAGACAAAAAATTGAAGATCGACTCTATCACGATACTGGTCTGATCCACTCTTTTAGAGAAAACATGCCACTTGCTACTATTATCATCGATACGAGCAAAAGTGATGAAATATTACTCAAGGAAATGAATTCGGGAGCAAAAAATCATGTCCGTAAATCGCTCAATCATAATATCGATTTTCGTACTGCGACACCAGCAGACTATAATATATTTTATGAAGAACGATATAAAGTATCTGGTTTCAAGTGATTTAATATTATATCAAAATCAACTTATATAAAACTTATGGATTATCTCACAGCAAATAATTGTGGAAATATATTCATAGCAAGTAAAGATGGCGTCATATTAGGGGGAAGTATAGCAGTATATTATTGAGACACTATCACCTATCTCTATGGATTTTCAAATCGCGATCCTCAGTATCGTAATATTTGAGTGCATCAATTTATAAAATTTCAAATGTTCCAACGAGCCAGAGAACATAATATACAATATATGGATCTCTTTGGTGGTGCACCAACAGGATTTCCAGAACACCCTCTTACCAGTGTTAGTCAATTTAAAGAGTCGCTTTGAGGAACAAAGATCGAACGATATGGAAATTTTGATATTGTACTCAACACTACATTATATGAACTCTTCAAACGATATTATAAAATAAAAAAATAAAAAGTGTCACAAAACACAGAGTAATTCGTATTATCAACAGTAGCAAGATTACCATTTCATTATAAACATAAATTTTATTATATGATTACTATCAAAAAATTCATACAATCACATCAACACAAGCCATTATGACAGCCAGATAAAGCCATCATATACAAGAACTTTTTGCAAAAAAGAGAAAGAAAAAACACAAACAGATGGTCTATCGTATATAAGACATTTGCTTATAGTTTAAGTACACTCAGTGTTATCTGATTCATTCTTTTTGGTAATTTTTTTGGTATCTTTGAACAAAGCCCAACAGAGTTATCACAATCAGTGGATGCTCAAGCCATAGGAAAAATAATATCATCACAATGAATATTTGCAATCTATAATAACGAAAATAGAAAGATTGATACTGACACCATACAACTTTCTGATCGTATTATTGTAGATGCAGCTTCTACTATCAAAGTACTTATTCATGATTCATTTACTGCTGAAATTGTTGGTCCTGCACAATTTGAAATCATTCTTAATGAAGATAAAGATAATAACAATTATAATATCAAATTCATTAATGGAGGTGACTACATAGCTATCGATAGTGTAAGTGATTCCATTAACAATCATATTAGTGTACAAACTAGTGATGGTGTGACCGTAAAAAGAAATCAACAAGATGAATTCAAAAAAGTATCGTTTGCTATACAAACCACTCCTGGTGAAGATAATAAAAAAATCATTAATAAATCCACAACAAGCTTAGAAGTAACCACAAGCACAAGTGATACATCTCTGTTAGGGCAGATTACATCAAAAACTATCAATTCCAGTGTGGTTATTAACCCTGAACAAGTAGTTGAAATTTCCGCTCAATGAAACACTGACGATGGCATCATCAAAATAATATCTCAACAAGATATCAATAACACTAATATAAACGAAAATACAATAAAAACACCGAAGAAAATAGAAAATATAATACAGAACGAAGAAATACAAAAATTTAACGAAAATGATATTCAAGCAATTAAATCAAATCTCTATAGATCATTTCTTCAAAAAGATTATAACGAACTTGTTGTATACCATTTTGCTGGCAAAGAAAACGAATATAATATTATTAAAAATAATATCAATGATAGGCTTAATAGATTAGCAAAAATAGTAAAATTACCAAACAATACAGACACAAGTCTATGAGGAATTATAGTATTTGCACAAACAATACAAGACTATTATCAAACATTAGATATACCTCAGACAGCATATAAAAATCTTGTACCTCTCATTAAAAAGTTAAGCGAAGTAGATAAGCATTCATTTTGAATAATCAAACAATCAGGGAAAGAAAAAGAAATCACATTAGAACATATTTATTCTTTGATTGATCTTCAACAAAACAACAGTATGTATAGATTTCGTTAATATCTAAATAATATTTAAAATCTTTCTATTATAGCATTGTAATAGAAAGATTTTTTATTATAATAAATAATGCTTAAAAAGCTTATTATATTAATCATAGTAATTGCTAGTTTTGGTATAATCATAGTACCTTTTTTCAATAGAGAATGAAATTCTCACACTATTATACATTATGAATGAGAGATATTATCTAACAAAAATATAATTATTCAACACAATTTTTCATGACAATACAAAGAGATTGAAGAATACAATATAAAGCATAATATTCACATTATGCAAAAAACAAATACTATTATAGATATAACACTAGATCAATCAAAAACAAAATGATCACATAATATTATCTTACAAGACTACCGAATATTAACAGGACAATGAAATCATCGACTCACACTCATTGAACAAGAATTTCTCAAAAAAAATAAAAATAAAAGCCTACCTTGAATAAAAAATCTCAGCGGATTAGAATACCAAATCAATTATAAAAAAGGATTCCTCATAGATATTTTTACGATAAAATGAGTATATACAAACCAACTCAATCAAAATAATTATTACAATATTATACTAAAAATTAACTGTGGTATAAGTCAGTATTATACTACAAAACAAAAATGTACTCTACATTGAAAAATATGATTAGATCTGCCTATCAATACATATACCAAAACCTGGTATGTACAATGAATATTATATAAACAACCTATGATATAAACATCTATTTATACTATATATTATCAATGAAAGAAAAAAAAATCTCGTTACCTACAACACTTACAAAGAAGAAATATAATCAATTTTTAAAAAAAATTATACTATTTCTTATATGTGTTTTTTGTATATGATTTGTTATTAAAAGTTCAGCTTATTTATCACGCATCCTATCAACTACAACAACAAATATAAGCACAACAACAAGTAATATAATCAGCAATACTATAGGAAAATCAATGAAAAAAGATAAATATGGAAATATTAATGTATTACTAGTATGATATGGAGGAGCAAAACATCAAGGATGATTTCTTGCTGATTCTATTATTGTCGCATCATTTGATCCCAAAGAGTATTCAATCAGTATGATTTCTATTCCTAGAGATTTAGTAATCAACTCATCTGGATATATCAATAGAGTAAATACTATTATGGCATATTCATACAATAAACATAAAGATCTTGATCTTGCAGTACAAAGTCTATCGGACAAGGTACGTGAAATTACTAGTCTTGAGATACCATATTATGCTCTTATCGATTTTAATGGATTTGCTGCTCTTGTAGATAAAGTTTGAGGAATAGATATCTATGTACCTAAAAAAGTATATGATAGTACCTATCCTGGTCCAAATTATTCTTACACTATTTTTAGTATAAACTCTTGACAACAACATCTAAATGGCACAATAGCACTAAAATATGCAAGATCTAGACATAGTTCCTCAGATTTTTCTCGTTCACAAAGACAACAACTTATTATCAAAGGATTGATAGAAAAAATGGTAAATCAAGGATTGTCTATCAATACCATAAATAATGTATATAAAACATACAAAGAGTATGTTCATACTAATATTACTCTTGATGAGATCTTGGGATTATTGGCATATGGAACAAAAATACCAGAGATACATAGTTTTGGTCTCACTATGGAATGTAGCAATAATTCACGAAAAACAATGCAAGCATGATGTTTTCTTTATCCAGTAGACAGTACTCAGTTTGGAGGAATGTCAGGAATACTACCTATTTGAGCTAGTATAGGAAAGATATCATATTATGATCTTATTCAAAGATTTGCTGATCTTGTGGCACACAATCAGTGATATCTCAATGAAAAAGTATCCATACACATCTACAATGCTATAGATAAAACATATGCTAAAAAATTCGCTTATAGAGATCAGATAGCAAATAAACTATGAGCAAAACTCAAAAAATATGGTTTCACTGTAAGTCAAATTGAAAATGCAGTGACACCATTATCAGGGACTACTATTATAGTTACTGGAACAGGGAAATACAAAGACACGATAGAAAGTTTAAAATTATTTTTCCCTATAGATGCAATACAACTCAATCCAGCTACTATTGATCTCAGTGGGAATGCACTACCAAACTCTGTTGATATCTATATAGGAAACACATTTGCTGATCAATTCGCAAGCAAACCATTTAACTTCTATCTCCCAAATGCTCAACAATATAATACTCAAAAACTTTAATAATCTCTATCAATACGCCCAATCCTTAGGATTTGGTATGTTTGATGAACAAGATGATAAAAAAAAAGATATTTTTCTGACCGCTTTTGTACACAAATCATATGCTTCAGATTTTGTACCTGCATTATCACATAACGAGAGATTAGAATTTTTATGAGATAGTGTTTTATGAGCTAGTATAGGATCTTTTCTTTATACGTATTATCCTCATCGATCTGAAGCACAAATGACACTCTATAAGATAGCTCTTGTTAGAGAAGAAAATCTTGCAAAAGTGGCTCGTGAGATTATGTTGTGAACATATGTAATGCTATCAAAAGGCGAAGAAAAACAAGGAGGAAAAGATAAAGACGCAATTTTATCTGACACACTAGAAGCAGTAATAGGTGCACGACATTTAATTCATGGATTTGAATCCGTACAAAGATTTATACACCAATACATACGACCAGAGCTTATAGAACTTATGGAAACAGATTGTAAAAGTTATAAATCTCTCATACAAGAATGGGCACAAGGATTGTGATTACCCATACCATTTTATGAAACTATAGAACAGAAAAAGGATAAAGAACTAACATTTATATCGCATATATTTATAGGTGATAAACTCTATGGCAACTGAAAAGGGAAAAACAAAAAAAAAGCACAAGAATCAGCGGCAGAAAATGCCTATAAACAAAGAGAAATAATTCAAAAACAATAACTTGTCTTGCATTATCTAGTGACTTTACTTATAAAAAAATATTATTTTATTTTGTTTCGATTATTCATACGATGAAAGAATCTCATGGACTATTTAAAATCATTAAAAGATCTTTTTTATGGTTAATTATCACAACATTGATAACTATAGGATCTCTTACTATATTTTTCCTAAACTTTAGACCTTCTGTAGAATTTACTGGAGGAATACAACTTTCTCTCAATAATATCAATAATCAAGAGACGCTAGTAGAAAAACTTACAAAATCATTGACTGAAAAATGATTTGAAAATCCTCAAATTCATCTCGAAGAAAAAGGGACTACAGACTCACTCCTTGTATCACTTGCATTTAAAGACGATAACCAAGTCAAAGAAGTAAGTACAATAATAAATAAAATACTTATAGAAGATAAATACATCACCAATGAAGAAGAAATACTCAATTCATCATTAAATTGACCAAGTGTTAGTACCTATATGAAATCAAGTGCAATCAATGCTATAGTAGCAGGACTTGTCCTTATCTCTATCTATATGATGTTTTCGTTCGTAGCAATGAGAAAACATATATCTCCACTTACACTAGCTATCGTAACCATGGCCACTATGATATTTGATCTTGCTATACCAGCTGGTGCCTATGGATTATGGATGGCAATAAACAATACAATTACAGTAGATACTACGTTCATCATTGCTATACTCACGATCATGGGATATAGTATCAATGATACGATTATCATCTTGGATAGAGTAAGAGAAAACACCATAAAATACAAAGAATGATTAGAAAAAGGTACAGTATTGTATGGAACTCTTATAGAAAATAGTGTATGGCAAACTATGAGAAGATCTCTAGGTACTGGTATCGCTGTATTTATTATGGTAGTAGCGATGTTTGTGTTCGGTGCATCAGTCATGAAAACTTTCGCCTTCACCATGTGAATAGGCGTGATTGCTGGATCATTCTCTTCTATATTTTTGGCATCACCATTGGTATATGTTCTTCTCAATAAATGGAAAAAAGAACTTCCAAAACTATAACACACACAACATATTATATCAGATCTTCTATCTTGTCAGATAGGAGATTTTTTTATTGTTATTCAAATTATTTTGATTATACTGATACTGTTATTTTTATATCTTATTGTGTTATAATGAATAAAAAACTTCTTGCAGTCATCATCCTATGTATCATCTCCATCATCAACGCTGCATATCTTACCAATATGGCATATTCTGAGATGAGTGGTCCATCATTTTGTGATATCAGTAGCACACTCTCATGCACTAGCGTATTCAGCCACACTGCATCACAAATATTTGGGCTACCATTCCCTCTTATTGCTCTAATAGTCTATCCTATATTATTATTAATAGCAGTGTTAGGATATTACAAAAAAACCACTAATCATTGGACATGGTTAAGATGATTATCACTCGGTGGTATGATGTTCAACTGATATATTATCTTTCAAGAAACATTTGTCATCAAAGCTTTTTGTCCACTCTGCCTCCTTTGTACTGGTATCATCATTGCAATACATATTCTCTCTTATAACAACAATATCACACCACAAGAAATTGTCGAAGCATAAAAAAACTCCCTCACATTCAACATTTAGAATTCAACATTTCTCATTACTGAAATGAAAATATTAGCAAAAAATAAAAGAGCACATTTTGACTATGATATCGAACAGACTTGGGATGTAGGTATAGTTTTGGCATGACATGAAGTCAAGGCTTGTAAGATGGATCATTGTACAGTCAAGGCTTGTAAGATGGATCATTGTACCATCACCGAAGGGATCATCAGGATCGATCATGACCTCAAGACACTCAAGATCATCAACATGGATATCCCACTCTACAGTAAGACACAACAATCGCTCGTCCCTTGATATATTCCCAAACATCCAAGATCTCTTCTGCTCAATGCCAGAGAAATCACTCGTATCGTCGCCTCTGTGAAACAAGGATCAGGCATGGTGATCATCCCACTCGAACTCTTTGAAGCCACCAATCGTCGTATCAAACTCAAAATCGGTCTGGCGAAACTTCGTCGCAAAGTAGAAAAAAAACAGATCTTGAAAGAAAAAGACACCGATAGACAGATGAGGAGGGAGATTAGAGAATATTAAGATTTTATGTTTTATAAATAATATAAAATGAACATGAAAATTTGAATTATTACTTTCATTTTATTCACTATACTATTGTGATGATGTTCAAGTACTTCTAATAAATACGATAGTGGCGCATTAGCAAAAACTGTCAAAGAATTTACAGATACAGCAGATCAATGTTTATACGATACTAGAGATTCTTGTATCAAATACAACGAATCTCGTTTTTGTAAACAATTATGAGACAAATCCTGAGCATATCTTGATGCATGATGATGATGGGATTCAACACCATTAGAATATGAAATTTTATACGAAAAAGGAAGAAAAACTGCGTGGATGGCAATGGCAATATCTGAATCTAATTGTAAAGTTTTTAGTGTTTGGTAAAAAAAAATTTATCTCAATTTTATACATATAATTCTTCTATGCTCCCCTTCAAATCTCTCTTCGCTGATATCCTTGCGCCACATATCCTAGAACTCACTCATAAACAGATCGTCGATCTTATTGAGACAATCTAAATATTTAACTCTTTAAATACCAAAAATATCATGTCACTTGCTCATGGATTTGAATCTATAAAAGAAATTTACAACAATGTAGAGCTATGGTCTGCGAGAGGAATTATGCCCCTCATGGGATATAGTAAACGAGAGAGATTTTTTGATACTCTGGTAAAAGCACAAGAATCCTGTAAAAGATCATGAAAACAAGTAGAAGAGTAGTTTTTCCCGGCGCCGGGAAAAACCTCCATCCAATGATGAAGACCTAAAGAGGATTATCTTCTCACAAGATATGCTTGTTATCTGATCGCCATGAATGGAGATGTCCGCAAACCAGAGATAGCTTGAGCACAACTCTACTTCGCTAGTCAGACAAGGAAACAATAAATGATGCAAGAATATCTTTCCGACAAGACAAGATATGAAGAAAGATTGAAATATTCTGAGACAGACAAGGAATTATCAAAAGCTATGATAGAAAAATGACTACAATCTCAGCAAATAGCAATAGTTAAATCAAGATGACAGGAAACATTTTATAACAATACAACAGATGCTATTAGAAAAAAGTATGACATAGACAAGAAGACACCTATCGTCAATAAAGCACCACAGATACTCATCACAGCACAATCATTAGCCAACCAAATGACAGCGATGAATCTTGAACACAACAGCAAGATAAAAAACGAAGCCTCCATCTCATTCGAGCATATAACTAACAACAAAGCAGTAAGAAAAACCCTTCTCGAAAGAGGAATTGTACCAGAAAGATTACCATCAGAAGAAGATACTAGCACACTTCCAAGCAAACTAAAATCATTTGAAGAATGAATCGGAGAAGAAAACATTGCTTTATAAAACTCAAAACACTATAAACTCAAAATAGGTCTCGCCAAACTTCGTCGCAAAGTAGAGAAAAAACAGATTTTGAAAGAAAAATACACCGATAGACAGATGAGGAGGG
>JFJP01012214.1_pt1 | contig 25517 bp, 22 predicted proteins | sample 431651 | NCBI WGS metagenome assembly JFJP01 (sample SAMN02602958, study PRJNA72255) | Microbial mat metagenome, whole genome shotgun sequencing project. | biome: fresh water; feature: sink hole; material: water; isolation source: purple microbial (photo- and chemosynthetic) mats found in...
GCAACGCGCGCAACCGGCGCAACGGGCTTTGACGCGCGTTTGCTGGTTTGCGCCAATTCTTTCATGGCGCGTTGGGCGCGACGCTGACGCGCAATTTCTGAGCGGGTAAGTTCCTGTTTATCGCTCATGCCGTCCTCCGGTGCTCGGTGTGATCGCGCTGTGTTTTGCGCTCAAGCGCAAGTTCAATTAAACGATCCACAAGCTGCGGATATGTTAATCCGCTGGCTTGCCATAATTTCGGGTACATGCTGATGGATGTAAAGCCCGGCAGTGTATTTAATTCATTCAAATAGATTTGATTCGTATCGCCGTTCACGAAGAAATCGGCGCGCGCCATGCCGGCACAGTCAATGGCTTTGTAGGCGCGCACAGCATACTCGCGGATTTTATCGGTCACTTCGGCTGGCAACTGCGAGGGAATGATTAAACCAGATGTGCCGTCCACGTATTTTGATTCGTAGGAATAAAACTCGCGGCTCGGCAAAACTTCACCGCAGACCGAAGTTTGCGGGTCTTCATTGCCCAGCACGCTAACTTCAACTTCGCGCACATTGCCCACGCCGCACTCCACCACAATGCGGCGATCAAAACGCGCGGCCTCCATCAAGCCTTCGCCGAGGTCGGAGCGCGAATTGCATTTGCTAATTCCCACCGAAGAACCAAGGTTGGCGGGTTTTGCAAAGAACGGATACGCGCCCATCTTTTCAATTTTCTCGAGGACTGCGTTCATATCATTTTCGATCTCAGTCCGCAGAACAAGCAGTGAATCTACAATTGGGATTTCGTTTGCACGCATGACATCTTTGAAGATGCCCTTATCCATGCCGACAGAGGAACCCGCCACGCCTGCGCCCACGTAAGCTGCATCAGCCAGTTCGAGCAGACCTTGAATTGTGCCGTCTTCGCCGAAAGGTCCATGCAGGACAGGGAAGAATACATCCACCTCAGCCAGCGGTTCAAGTTTGCCGCCCGATTTCGTGACATGCACAACAAACAAAGATTGGTCTGATGCGGGTTCTGTTGGGGGAATTACAGAAACGAGTTCTGAAAAATCCTTCTTCTCAAAAGCATCCAATGTATTCTCGCCTGTCAACCAGTCGCCGTCGAGTGTGATGCCGACTTGAATCACCTCATATCTTTCCGCATCCAATGCGGCAAGCACAGAACGCGCAGACATGAGCGAAACATCATGTTCGCCTGAACGACCGCCGAAGAGTACGGCGACGCGGAGTTTGCGGGGGGAGGATGAAAGGTGTGTCATGATAAATGCGTAATTGGTAAATAGTGATTGGTAATTAATTACCAATCTCCTACAAGTTCAACTTCCAGTTCAAGTTCAATGCCAAATTTTTCACTCACTGTTTTTTGCACCAAACGAATCAAGGCGCGAACATCTTCCGCCTTGGTATCGCCATGATTGATAAAAAAATTGCCGTGCTTCATGCTGATCTCAGCATTACCGATCCGCGTTCCTTTGAGTCCCGCGGATTCGATCAAACGTCCCGCATGATCGCCCGCAGGGTTTTTGAACATGGAACCCATGCTCGCACCGGGCGGCTGCGTGGCTTTTCGACGCTCGCTGAATTCATTGATTTTAGCAGACACTTCCTCTTTACTTGAATTTTTTAATCTCAACATAGCCGAAAGTACTATTGCCTGTTTTTCACCGCGCTTCAAAATGCTTGTGCGATAGCCATATTCCAATTGTTCAACCGTTAATTTCTCGCGCCCGTTCTTTGTCAGCACATCAGCCCAAATCAGATTATTAGACATGTCGCCGCCAAACGCGCCGGCATTTCCATAGACCGCGCCGCCCAACGTGCCGGGAACCGTCGCCGCCCACTCCAAACCTGATAAGCCTTTGGATGCGCAACGGTTCGCCAGATTGCTAAAGACCACTCCCGCTTCGCACCAAACCGAGGGTTGATCGCCGCCTTCGAAGATCACTTCCTTCGCCCGATCCAAAACCACCACACCACGCACACCTTTATCGCTGACCAGCAAATTCGATCCGCCGCCCAAAAGATAAACCGGCATCCCGTAATCCCAGGTGATCTTCATCGCTTCTGCCAATTCATCGGCTGAAGTAACGGTGACAAGAATATCAGCCGCTCCGCCAATCCGCGCGGATGTGTACGGCGCAAGGGAAATATTCTCCTGCACAGCGGCGCCAAACTTGAGGCGCAACACATCCAAAAAGCGGGCGGGCGTTGTCATATTTTTTCAAATTCTCGTCGAGCGTAGTCGAGACGATTTCCTGCACTTCGACTGCGCTCAGTGCGAAAAACTCCTTATAGTTTTTTCAAAACATCCGCGCTGATCTGATCTGCATCGCCTGCGGAAAGCACAAGCAAAACATCACCAGAGCGCAAATTCTTCAACAAATATTCGGTTGTATCTTCAAGCGAACCCGTGTACCGCGCCGATGAATGCGGCATGGCGGCTACAACTTCAGCAGAGGAAAAATCCTGTTTGGCTTCGCGTGAAGCGTAAACTTCGGTAACAAGCACTTCATCTGCATCGCCAAAGGCACGCGAGAATTCAAAAAATAAAGTTTGTACACGTGTATATGTGTGCGGCTGCCAAACCGCCCAAACACGGCGACCCGGATAACGCGCCTTCGCACCCGCAAGCGTAGCGCGAATTTCGGTTGGGTGATGAGCGTAATCATCAATGACAGTTACGCCTTTGGTTTCACCGCGCACTTCAAAACGGCGTCCCGTGCCTGTGAATTCGCTTAACGCATCTGCCGCCTCTTGAAGCGGAATCCCCAGCGCGGCAATCACAGTCAACGCCGCCAGCGCATTGCGAACATTATGTTCGCCCGGCACCTGCAAGGAAACATTGACACTGGCAATTGTCGCGCCTGCGTTGGTCATCGCTGAGAAATCAAAGCCGCCGCGTTGGTTTGGTTTGAGCGCGCGCGCCTGCATCCACTGCGGGCTGTTGATGGTCATCTCACCCTGCACGCTGTACGAGATGACGTTCAATCCCTTGCGGCGGGCATAAGACAATAATGACACAGCGCCTTTATCTTCCGCGCAGACAATCAGCGTGCCATCCAGCGGAAGCAGGTCTACAAAACCTTGAAAGGCGGCGTACATATCTTCAAAGGTCGGGTAGCAATCGGGATGATCATGCTCCAGGTTGGTAACCACTTCAATCTGCGGTTTGAGGCCCAAAAACATGCGGTCGTACTCATCCGCTTCAATCACAAACTGATTCCCTTTGCCGGCGCGCGCATTGACTTTCAAATTGTTCAACGTGCCGCCCACAATAAAGGATGGATCGCGATTCATCGCATACAACGTCCACGCAATCATGGCGGTGGTGGTGGTTTTGCCATGCGTGCCAGCCACGGCAATACCGCTCTTTTCAGACATCAATTGACCAAGAAAATCAGCGCGTTTATAAACGGGAATTCCCGCCTGCACTGCGGCAATCACTTCGGGGTTATCTTCGGCAATGGCTGAGGAGCGGATCACCATGTCTGCGCCTGCCACGTTACGCGGATGATGCCCAACATGAATGGTCACTCCGACACTTTGCAGATCAAGCGCAAACGAGGAAAGCGCGCGGTCAGAACCTGTCACCTCGTAGCCGCTCTCTTTGAGCAGGCGCGCGATGGCAGAAAGCCCTGAACCTCCGATGCCGATAAAGTGAACATGTGTCATAGTTAGTCTATTAGTTGACTAGTTTGCTAGTCGCTAGATATACACCACGATAATAAAGATCAAAATAATGATGACGGCGAAATAAATGCCCGGTTCGCCTAAAAAGCGCGGGGGCATGTATTTCATCATCACATCAATTGCCTGGATAATGACCGGGTCTGTGGCAGGGCTGATAACGTTCGAATATGGATAGTTTGCCACATGATTGTAGAAAAGAATGGAACCTGCAACCAAATAGCCATTAAAAGCGCCCAAAACCGCGCCAAACATCGAATCCTGCAACCGCTCGCGCATTGCCTTGGATGCAAAGCGTGAAATGGATACGGTTTGGTAACCAAAGTAAACGAGCGCGATCAAAATCAGGGTGCGGATCCAAAAAACAGAACCGCTGGCTTTATCCAGGTCGCGGACAAGGGGGATGTACTTCTCCAGCAGTAAGTTGACTGCCAGTGAAGTAACCACGCTGAACGAAACCATCAACTCCTTTGCCCACCCGCGCATGGCGCCGATAATGGCAAAGAGCAGGACGTACATCCAAAAGAGGTAAATAATGCTCATCATAGGGGTTGTCCTCCTGCCAGTACAAGCAATTGACTGGCTATAACATTTGCAGCATTGGGATGTGATATTTTTTTCATTGCGGCACGCATTGCTTCAAGTTTATTCCTGTTTTGTAACAGGTCATTCAAAACGCTTAAAAGTTTATCGTTCAATAATTCATCCTGCAAGATGATGGCTGCGTTTCGTTCGGCGAGAAAATCGGCATTCACTTTTTGATAACGCCAGGCATACGGATACGGCACAAGCACGGCGGGCAACTCAAACAGCGGATACTCGCCCAAGGTAGAGGCTCCCGCGCGCGAGACAACCAGATCGGCGGCGGCGAGGGCGGCGCCCATTTCATGCAAATAAGGCATGGCATGATAACGGGATTTTAATTCTGCGGGCAATTCCTGCGCGGCTTTTTCGACCACGCTCCAATCCAAAGAACCGGTGATGTGAATGATCTGCGCAAGACCCAGCAGTTGGGTGAGATGTTTCAAGACTGCGTTGTTGATGGAACGCGCGCCCTTGCTTCCACCGGTGATGAGCAAGGTTGGGGTGGCGGCATCCAGCCCAAAGTGAGAAACTGCTTTTTCGCGGGACCAATTCGAGAGGTCGGCGCGAAGCGGGTAGCCGCTGGGGATGATCCGCTCAGGGCGTTGAAAATATTTTTTTGAGTCAGATGCCGTCACGGTGATCACATCTGCAAAGCGCGAAAGAAATTTGAGCGCGAGACCCGGCTCAATATCAGGCACATACAATACGGTTGGAATATTCGCGCCAGCCAAAGCCATGGGCGCGGCGACAAATCCGCCGGTGAAGAAAAGAACATCGGGTTTGAACTCACGCAGAATACGGCGCGAAGATAAAACGCCGCGCATGAGTTTTGCGATGTTGCCCGGCAGTGCGCGCAGGCCAACGCCATGCACGCCCGCCGCAGGTATGGCACGATAAGAGATGCCCGCGCGATTCACGAGTTCCTCTTCCATGCCACCTTCACCACCGACCCAAAGAACGTTAGTCGTTGGATGTTGGGCGTTGAGCGCTTCGAGTACGGCGAGCGCGGGATAAACTCCGCCGCCCGTTCCCCCAGCGCAAATTAGCAACCGCACTATAAGACCTCCATTCGTCGTCCGAAATTGTACCTTCGCCTTTTTGGCGGGAAATATTAAACAGAATACCAAGCGCGGCCAGCGTGGCAACCAGGTTGGAACCGCCCGCGCTGATAAAGGGTAACGCATTGCCTGCAAATGGCAGAAGCCCAACCATGACCGCCATATTAACCAACGCCTCAAGCGCAATCCAAATTGCCAAACCTGAAGCCAGAAGCGTGCCGAGCATATCGGGCGCGCGGCGCGCAATGACCAATCCGCGCCAGATGAGAAAACCATACAAGGAAATTAAGCCAACTGCGCCAAACCAGCCAAGTTCTTCAACGACTACGGCAAACACGCTGTCAGTTGGCGGCACAGGCAAACCCGTAAGTTTGGATTGTGACTGCCCCAACCCCACGCCGAACCAGCCGCCGTTGACAATGGCTTCAAAGGAGCGACGCACATGGTACGAAGCCTGCAACGGGTCTTTAATGCCGGCCACAAAATCAGCCACGCGCTGTTGACCCGTTAAACTAATGGATGCCACAAACCACGCGGCAATTGTGGCAACGACCAGCAAAACGCCGATCTGTTTCAAATCGCCGCCGGCGAGGAAGAAGAGCAAGCCCCCCAACATCAGCACAGTTGCGGCCGCGCTCAGGTCAGGCTGTTGATAGATCAAGCCGCCCACCACGCCCAAAATCACGCCGAGCGGAATCAAGCCGAGGGAAATATCGTGCAGGTATTCCTGTTTGGCATACAGCCAGACGCTGAGATAAAGGATAGAAACCAGTTTTGCCAACTCAGAAGGTTGAACCGAACCGCCGAGGATTGCGCGCTTCGCGCCGAAGCGAATGCCATTCATAAACAAAACAGTGACCAATAAAATAACGGTCAGCCCCATGGCAGGCACAACCAATTTGCGCCAGTGATGATAATCAAAAAATGCAAGGATGAGTGCAATGACCAGCCCAAGCCCAAGCCACGTGAGTTGACGGTTGAACATATACATCGCATCGCCATACGCGCCAAGCGAGAAATCCCATGAAGACGAGTACAGCATGGCCAGCCCAAACACAGCCAACGCCACAACTGCAATCAGCAACGGCATGTCAAATCCGCGCGAAAAACGCGGCGCGTAAGGTCGTTCGTTTACGAAAGTTCCAGTACCCATTTTCTAAAGGTTTCTCCTCTCTCTTCGAAATCCTTGAACTCGTCGTAGCTCGTACCGCCCGGCGAAAACAGGACGACATCTCCTGCGCTGGCGACTTCCGCAGCGATGGCGACTGCTTCTTTGAGGTTTTCTGCGCGGCGTAAGTCAACGCTTCGCTCCCCCCCGACGGCTGATATCGCTCTTTCAATTAGTTCCGCAGCCTCGCCAAAAAGCACAACATGATCCACGCGTTTGTGAATCAGTTTTGCGATTCCGTCCCAGGGCAAATCCTTGTCGCGTCCGCCGAGCATCAACACGATTGGCTCGTTATTGTTGAACGCATTAATATCTGCCATGCTTCGCTCGGGTGCAGTCGCAATCGAACCGTTGTACCAGCGCGCGCCGTTCAACTCGCGGACAAGTTCCATCCGATGCCGCACACCGCGAAATTCTTCCACAGCTTCAAGCATGTCATCCAATTTGAATCCAGCCGCGTGACCGATGGTAAATGCGGCAAGCACGTTCGCCACATTATGGTTGCCGGGCAATTTGATTTTTTCGCGCAACATCAAAGGCAGGTAGGCATTGCCTTCGCGCAGGTTCAATAATCCGTCGTGTAAATATGCGCCGCTCAGCCCTTCGTCCAAATCTTTCAAACTATCCAAATCTTTCAAACTAAGAGTCAACAACCTGCCTTTGACCTTGTTTCGTAAATCCCACGCGCCTTTGTCATCGTGACTGAGAATGGCGGTGTCCTTTGCCGTTTGAAATTCCAGGATACGCGCTTTCGCGGCAGTGTACGCTTCCATCGTGCCGTGACGATCCAAATGATTGGGCGTGATATTTAGAATTGCCGAAATATTCGGCGAGATGGTCATCTGCTCCAATTGAAAAGATGAAATCTCAAGGATAGCGAGGTCGTCGGCAGTCATGTCGTCCACGTAGTTGATGAGCGGGTCGCCAATATTGCCGCCCACAAAAGACCGTGGACGATGGACGGTGGACGGTAGGTTTTCACGGTTGTCGGTCTGTCGTCCATAGTCTGTTTCCGCCATTTTACCAACCAACGTAGTCGTCGTTGTCTTTCCTGCCGAGCCAGTAATGCCGATGGTCTTGCAAGGCGCCACTTCCATAAAAATTTGGGTGTCGTTCGAAAGTGGAATACCGCGCTTGACTGCCTCTTGCACGATGGGCAAAGTCAGCGGGACGCCGCCAGAAAGACAAAGCACATCAGTCTTGTTCAATAATTCCAGCGGATGTCCGCCCGCAGCCCACTCTACATTTGTATCCGCGAGAGAAGCACGGACAGAGGCTAGTTCATCCAAACTGCGCGAATCACTCAAAGTCACGTGTGATCCGTGACGCGAGAGCCAGCGGGCAAGGGCAAGACCTTGACGGGCGGCTCCTAAAATTAGAACGTGAGTGTTTGTCCAGTTTTTCATAATTTTGTAATTGGTAATTGGTAATTGGTAATTACTATTTACCAATTACCATAATTTATACCTGCGAAAGTCCTATTCCAATCAAAGCCGCCATCAGCCCAATCAACCAGAAGCGTTGGACGACTTGCGTTTCACTCCAGCCGAGCAATTCAAAATGCAAATGGATCGGCGCCATTTTGAAAAAACGCTTGCCTTTTGTCATTTTGAAATAACCAATTTGAATCACCACGCTTAACATTTCACTGAGCGGAATGATGCCAATCACCAACAGCATAGGCCATTGTCCCGTCAGCAAGGCAACAACTGCCAGCACCGCACCGAGGGAAAGCGAACCTGTGTCACCCATGAATAATTCAGCAGGGTGTACGTTAAACCACAAAAATCCAAACAACGCGCCAACCAGAATAAAACAAAACCGCGCCAGATAAATTTGCTCCTGAACCAGCGCAATGCCGCCAAAAGATGCAATGGCAGTTGCGGCAATTAAGCCCGCCAGCCCATCCAGCCCATCTGTAAAGTTAATCGCATTTGATTCGGCGACGATGATGAATGCCGCAATGGGAACATACAGCCAACCGAGCTCAATTTCAAAGAACAGACCGGGGAAATAAAGGTCTGGCACATCCATTCGATATTTCAAAACATAGGCGGTTATCAACGCGAGGATCACTTGAAAGGCAAATTTCGTGCGCGCGCGCATCCCGTCGCCTTTGCGTTTTCCGCGAATACCTTCCCAATCATCCACTGCGCCGAGAATGGCGTAACCGAGCATGACGGCCATTGGCACAAGCACGGAACGCCCCACCCCGCTGGAAGATATGCCGATCAACGCCACTGCATTGAGCAAGCCGCTAAATAACAAGACCGGCAAAAGGAACATTACGCCGCCCATGGTGGGCGTGCCCATCTTCACGCCGTGATGACCCGGCTCTTCCACGCGGATGATCTTGCCAATTTTGTAATGCCGCAAAATACGAAGCAACGGGCCGCCCCAAATGGCGGTCATCAAAAAGGTGAGACCTGCAAGGCTAAGTGAAAGGGCAATCTGTCTCACGACTGAATCTCCAGCGCGGCGGTGATGCGATCCATGCGCAGCCCATGCGAGCCTTTGATCAGCACGGTATCGTTCTGTGTAAGGTTTTTATTCAACCAAGCCATAATCGGCTCGGCTTGTTCAAATTCCAAAATGCTGGAAGGCTTCATGCCGGCATGTCGGGCGGCATCTGCAAACATGTGCGCGCGCGGACCGAGTGTGATCAAAATTTTGGCGACCTGTGCGGCGCGCATCCCGACCATTTCATGTCCCTGTTTTTCGTATTGACCCAGTTCCAGCATGTCGCCCAAAACGGCAATCTTGCGCCCGTCCAGTTCATCCAACAGATTAAGCGCGGCAAGCATGGATTCGGGCGAGGCATTGTAGGTATCGTCTAAAATCAATGCGCCTGTTTTACTGCGAACCACCACGAGACGCAATTGCGCGTGTACGTGTGAAAGCCCTTCAAAAATTTCCTGCCAGCCAAGCCCATCGTTAAGCCCAACTGCGGCGGCACGCAAAGCAGTATGCACCGAGTGGCGTCCGATCATGGGAACGTGCGAGTGGATCGTCTCGCCCTGATAATGCAGGCGGAAGCGAATGCCATCAAGACCAAGGCCTTCGATCTGATCTGCCCACAGGTCGGCTTCGGGTGAAAGCCCGTAGAAGAAAACGCGGGCTTTGGATTTCTCTTCCATTTTGCGAACCCAGGGATCGTCAAAATTCAAAATGGCAACCCCGTCAGCGGGGAGCGCTTGAATTAATTCGCTTTTGCCGCGCGCAATGGCTTCCTGTGAACCGGCGCGTTCCGCGTGGACTGTGCCGATGTTGGTCACCACGCCAATATGAGGCTGGGCAATATCGCACAGAAATTGAATTTCGCCGGGGACGTAAAATCCCATTTCCAAAACGGCGCGTTCGTGTTCAGCGCCAAGTTTTAAAATGGTGAGCGGTAGTCCGATCTCGTTATTCAAATTTCCCGGGCTACGCAGGGTCTGGTAACGCGTGCCAAGCACTTCGGCTACCATTTCTTTTGTAGTGGATTTGCCCACACTTCCGGTAATTCCAACCACACGCAGGTTCAGTTTACGACGCCAGAAACGCGCAATCTGTTGCAGGGCTGAGACGGTATTATCCACGCGCAGGCAGAGGGGCGAAGAAAGGTCAAGGCGTTGTCCTGACGCGTAGCGTGTCGAAGGAGTGGATTCTGCCGATGCGCTTTGCGCGCCGCGCAGGTCAAGGGTGCGGAAAGGCGCGGGCACATCCTTTTGAATTAACGCAAAAGATGCCCCCCTCTTGAATGCATCAGCAAGGAAGTCGTGTCCATCCACATTCTCGCCGGGAATCGCCACAAAGAGCGAGTTGGGCATCACCCGACGCGAGTCTATCGCCGCTTCGGTGATGACAGCGTTGGCATTCGGAATGTGAACCGAATTGCGGGTGATGGCTTCGAGGACGTCTGCTAATGTAAGCATGTTATTTTGCTACAAGTTGCTGCCGAATTGAATCGGGTGGAATATCTAAAAGGATGACGGTCTTTGCCGCCATTTCGCCAAAGACTGGGGCGGCGGTTTCGGATCCCCAAATGGAGGCTGAGGGTCGTTCGAGCCAGACGTAGATCATGAACTGCGGGTCATCCACCGGTCCCCAACCGATGAAGGAGGCGTTGGTTTGTGTGCTGTCATAAAACCCGTTGACCGGAATTTGTGCGGTGCCTGTCTTGCCAGCAACGCGATACCCGGGAACAAGCGCAAGCGAACCTTCTGATTCAAGCGAAACGGCTAACATGCCTGAAAGCGTGTCGGCGGTTTTCTCAGAAATGGGCGATCCGGCGAATTGTGCGGGAACGTCATATTGACGCCCATCGCGCACCATTGCATATAATGCATGTGGCGTGACCGTGCGTCCGTGGTTGGCGATGGAAGAGGCTGCCATCATAATTTGGATTGGGGTGGCGGTTACGCCCTGCCCAAAAGCATTGGTGCCAAGATCAACAGGGTACCAATCGGCGTCGCCAGGAATTTTGAGCCTGCCCGCCGATTCACCGGCCAGATCCACGCCGGTGAGGTGTCCAAAACCAAAATTATCCATGTAGCCGTAAAACGTTTCCGCACCCATTTGCATGGACAGCGTAGCCATGCACACGTTGAGCGAGTGCTGCAAACAGCCGGTCATATCCTGCACGCCCCACGGTTCCTGATTCCAGTTTTGGATGATTGCGCCGCCGACCAAAATCGATCCGGTGTCTAAATAAGTTGTACCGGGCGAGACTGAGCCGCTATCGAGCGCGGCCGCCATGGTGAGGATTTTGGTGACTGAACCAGGCTCGTAAGGCATGGAAATGGCAGAGTTAAATTGGCTGGCTTTGTCGTAAATTGTGCCATAGTTCCAAAACTGATTCAAATCCATACGCGGGGTGACTGCCATTGCCAGCAATTCACCGTTACGCGGATCCATGATGACGATTGAGCCGCCATCAGCCCCGTATGTACTGAGCGATTCATCCAATATTTTTTCAGCCGAGGCTTGCAGATCGCGGTTGATGGTGAGGACAAGCGTAGTGCCATTTAGCACACGCGGAATTTCAAAGGCCTTGTTTGGGTCTGTGGGGACAAGCGCCTGCACCGGGTTGCCCGCCAGTAAAGTGTCATATTTTTCTTCAATGCCAAAATACCCGCGTCCCTCACGGCTGACAAACCCAATAATATTTGAACCCAGCGAATTTTCGGGATAACTGCGCTGCGGATGAGATTTGAATTCCAATCCAGTCAAGCCGCCAAGCACGCCTGCTTCAGACTGTTCCTGCAATGCGTTCTTCAAATCTTGAAGATCGAGCGCCTTTTGCGCTTCAACAAAATCTGCAAGCACCACATACGAAACATTGTCAGCCGGGTCGAGGATGTCACCCAACACCTGAGAATAATCCATGTCAAGCCCCACGCTTACAGCAGATGCAATGGCTTGCGGGTCTTTCACGATGTTCAGATCCACGCCGACTTCGTAAACCGATTTATTCCCCGCAAACAAATGCCCATTGCGGTCGTAAATCTCGCCGCGATCAGGGTAAAACGTGTGCAGTTCATACGCGTAATTGGATGCCTGCTGACGGAAGATGGCGGCTTCGGCGCTATTCTGAATGCGAGTCATTTGCACAATAATAGCCAGCGCAATGAATCCCATGACGCTGGTCAATACCTGTGTGCGGCGCGCGTATTGCTGTCTCATTGAACTCTCCGCGCAGAGTTGGCAATCTTTTTATCCATCCAATCCAGTAATGATTCGTTGTATTCCGGCGGAATGGTCAAGGTGCTTAGTTGCAAAATAGGCGCCGAAGATAGAATATCCGGCTCAAGCACAGAGTAGCCCGGCACAGCCAAATACTCGGCTTCTCCAGATTCCATCGGGCGGAAGCCAATATCAAGCGCGCGCTGTTCCATCACCCGCGCCGAGGTTAGTGAAGCAAGTTGAGTTTGCAAGTCAGCGCTAACCTGCTGACTGTCCGAGATTGAAGCGGTCAAGTCTTGAATCTCGCGGCCGGCAATGGCGGCTTGTGAAGTGACATCCAGATAAAGCGTGGCAACCATGGCAAGCGCAACCACTACAAGCAACGCATTACCGAGCCACTGGCGTTGAACCCGCCAGGGCGCGATCTTGTAAGCGTGCTTGAGGTACTCTACATTTTGGATGTTCATATTTTTTCTATCACTCTAAGTTTTGCACTGCGCGCCCTGGGGTTATCCTTTATTTCTTCGTCAGAAGCCACAATTGGTTTTTTATTAATTAGTTTTACAACAGCCTCACGCTCTTCTTCATAAATTCTTTCGTAAGGCGGATTAAAAATATCCTTGCTTTGTTCGCGGAAGAATTCCTTGACAATGCGATCTTCCAATGAATGAAAAGAGATGATCGCGCATCGTCCGCCGCGCCTCAGGCTGGATACTGCCTGCGGAAGCACGTTCTCCACCGATGCCAATTCCTCGTTGACGGCGATGCGCAATGCTTGAAAAGTTTGTGTGGCAGGGTGGACGCGGTCGCCGCGTCGGGGGGATGCTTTTTCGATGACAGCAACCAGTTCACGGGTGGTGCGAAGCGGTCTGCTGATCACAATGGCACGCGCTATCTTTCTCGAATCGCGGTCTTCGCCGTAGCGAAAGATCAAATCTGCGAGGTCTTTTTCATCAAAGGTATTAACAATGTCTTCCGCGCTTTGGAATGCCTGGGGACCGAAGCGCATATCAAGCGGACCGTCCTGCATAAACGAAAATCCACGGGCGGCGTTGTCAAACTGCATAGACGATGCGCCGAGGTCAAGCAAAATGCCATCCACTGCGTCCCAGTGCAAAGCGGCAAGTTGTTTTGCGATGGTAGTGTAGGAGGCTTGCGCGAGATGCGCGCGCTCTTCGTAAGGAGCCAAGGTCTCGCGAGAAAGCGCCAGCGCCTGCGGGTCAACATCCAGACCCAGCAATTGCCCATCTGGCGCGCAAGCCTCCAGAATTCCGCGAGCGTGACCGCCCGCGCCCAGAGTGCCATCTACATAACGTCCACCGCGCTGAGGTTGCAGTGCGTGTATAATCTCTTTGTAAAGTACAGGTATGTGCATGGCCAGTCAACCAGTCAATTAGTTCACTAGTTAACTAGTCTTTGAAAGATCGAGTGTGGAGAAGCGTTGAGCATTGGCTTCGGCATCTTGTAATTGAGCCATTTGTTCACTCCATAATGCGGGCGTCCACACTTCAAAATATTCGCCCTGTCCGGCAACCACCAACTCGCCATTTTCGATGGCAAGAAAAGCGCGCAGGTTTTGCGGCACAAGGATGCGCCCAACTTTATCCGCTTCTACAGGATAAGCATTGGACAAAATCAGACGGCGCAGAAGACGCGCGGTCGGGTCGGCGAGGTTCATGGATTCAATGCGTTCATAAACCTGTTTGAAATATGATTCAGTCATCACCATCAGGCACTTATCAAAGCCCTGCGTGATGAAAGCGCCGCCTTCCAACAAATCACGAAAGCGCGCCGGAATCATCAGGCGCCCCTTGTCATCGAGATTGTGCTGGTATTGACCTAAGAACATTTGTGCTACTTATCCTCTTAATGCGACGAACGCCGGATGCACCGGCGCTCGCCTACCATTTTCTACCACTTCTTACCACATTATACTGTTTTACAGGCAAAAATCAAGTCAAATACGTAATCAATTCATTGCCATCTTAAGTACTATCACTTTCAAAACAAAAATAATGAAGGAAAAATAAAAAGCACAATGCAAAACTCCCCAACCTATACCCTGCTTGAAGCCAAAAACTGGCGAGATTATGAATTGATCGATTCTGGCGATGGACTAAAACTGGAACGCTTTGGAAAGTATATTTTTGCACGCCCCGAGTCGCAAGCCATGTGGAGCCGCGCCCTGCCGCAAAAAGATTGGGACGCCGCCCATGCAGTCTTTCAACCCACTGCCGAAGAAAGCGGCGGTCACTGGGATTTCAAGAAACGAGTGGATGAAAAGTGGGAAATGACGTATCCCCTACCCAAAGTAGGCGAACTTAAATTTGAGGTGATGACGACACCCGGCCGCCACCTGGGAGTTTTTCCCGAAGTCGCGGCGCACTGGGACTTTATGGCTGGTCTCGTCCAAAAAGCGAATCGCCCCGTGAGAGTTCTCAATCTATTTGGCTACACAGGGCTGGCATCCCTTGCGGCAGCGGCGGCGGGCGCGCAAGTGACTCATGTGGACGCTTCTAAAAAGTCTGTGGGCTGGGCGCGTGAAAATCAAGCCTTATCCAAGTTGAGCGAAAAGCCCATCCGCTGGATCGTGGAGGATGCAATCAAGTATATGCAGCGCGAAGAAAAGCGCGGCACAAAATACGATGGCATCATCCTTGATCCGCCAAAGTTTGGGCGCGGGCCCAAAGGCGAAGTATGGGAAGTATATAAATCGCTGCCTAATTTATTTGAAATCTGCCGTGCATGTTTAAGCGACAACCCGCTTTTTGTGATCGCCACCCTATACGCGGTACGCGCATCTGCCATTCATGTGGCGCAGGCGCTGGCCGAGATGATGAAAAAACACAACGGAAACATGGACAGCGGCGAACTGGTCACCCGCGAATCAAGCGCCAACCGCTTGCTGTCTCAGGCGGTTTACGCAAGATGGTCGTCTGAATAATAATAAAAAGACCTCCGAGCGCTTCACGTGAAGAACTCGGAGGTCTTTTTATTTTCTTGTAACTATTCTTCCTGCTGCCTGATACGCGAACCACAGGTGCGGCAGAACCGATCTCCGCCATGCGCGCGAGTACCGCACTGGGCGCAATACACCCCGTTTTCATTTTCTTCACTCTCCGTGCGCGTACGCTGCCGGCGACGGGATTTCTTTGATCCAGAGCGTCCAGATTGCCGATAATACACAAATCCGCCTACAATTAAAATCACACCCAACCCGCCAATAATATAAGGCAGATAATTGTTCAGAGACACACGCCCTGGTGTATTTTCATCCACAACAACAGGCTGAATTTCGAGACGCGAAACGCTAAGCGCGTCTGTTGGTTTCTGATAATTCAAGTCAAAAGTAAACACCTTGCCGGCAGGGACAGCCCCAACACTGGAAAAATAATATTGCATGTTATCGGGATGAACGCCATCATCCAGCAACGAAAGGGAGGATTCGAATTGAGTCGCATCAAATGGTTCTTGAAAAACAGCCGTAAATTCCGCCACATCATACTCGCTCAACCAGCGATAAGAATAAGAACGCAGGTCGCCATCTTTTTTCAATCCGGGATCGTAATACTCAATTTGTATAAATGGACCCGTTGCGGCAATTGAAACCACAAGCCACTCGCCATCTTTTGCTGTTGTTTTTTCAATACCCTGATCTGAAACCGCATCGCCGGAGTTACCCACGGCAACTGTATGCAAGACCGAGTCGGCTGGAATACGCACATCCAACTGAACAGGAAATACCGTATCTTTGGAAAGTTCAATGGAATTGATCACAAGCATATCCGCCTTGTCATACTCAGGCCACAGACTTACATCCATGGACTGAATTGCTATTTTCCCCTGTGCAAACGCAAAAGAAGGGAACACAAACACCGCCCCAATTATCAAAGCTAAAAACCACTTACGCATAGTGAGACCTCCAAAATTCAAGAGTTTTTCTTTTATCTTACCATGCGCACAAGGCAAAGAAGCAAAACAGAGGTTGTGAAAACGCAATTACAAAGATTTAACCACAGAGAACACAGACAGTGGGAAAATCTTAAAAAACTCCGTGTAATCTGTGTTCTCTGTGGTAAAGATTTTCTTGTTTTTCGCGCAGCAGCAAGCATTTAACTTCCAAGCGCCTAAACAGCGCCTCAATTACGATATGCTATAATATTTTCAACACCAAACGAAAAAACGAGGTCGAAATGCCACTTACCCCCAGAGAGCGTGTTTTATCAACCATTAACCATCAGGAGCCAGATCGTGTCCCGATCATTGTTGGCACTAGCAATACAACCAGCATGAAAACAAGACCTTATCGCGCGCTGAAAAAACTGTTGGGGATCGAGTCGGAAGACCGTTACATCTACGATTGGCCCGAACTGGGGACGATACTGCCCGATGAAGCCATCCTCCAGCGCCTGCGCAGCGACGCGCGCGGCGTGTTGGATTTGTACCCGCAGTGGGTGTACGAGCGGAATCGCAAACGACCAGAGCACAGCCCCTTTATGGATGACTGGGGCACTGGGCAGAGCGAGATCGAGCCCGGCTTGTGGTATCCGGGGGTTCATCCTATGAAAGACGCGAAAACGCTGGAAGAAATTGAGAATTATCCGTGGCCCGATATGGACGACCCCACCCGCGTGGCGCATGTCAAAGCGGAAGCGCAAAAACTGGCAGAGCAGAATCAATACGCCATCATCGGAACTCCCTGGCTGTTGTTCCCGCTCGAACGCGCCTTTGCCATGCAGGGCATGGAGACATTTTTAATGAATCTGGCACTCCAACCAGATTTTGCCGAAGCAATGCTCAAGAAAATTGCCTCGCTGTGTAAAATTTTGATGGGGCACTTCCTCGAAGCCGCAGGAGATAACCTGGACATCATCAAAATTGGGGATGATATCGGCACACAAAACAGCCTGCTGATGTCTCCAAAAATGTACCGCCAGATTCTCAAGCCGATCCACGCTGACTACATCGCCTTCATCAAAGAACGCACAAAAGCCAAAGTATTCTTTCACACCGATGGGGATGTTTTCAACCTGATACCGGATTTCATCGAAATTGGGGTGGATATTCTTAACCCGATTCAGACTTCAGCGGGGAAAATGTCGAACCTTGCGGAACTAAAAAGCCGGTTTGGCTCCGCGTTGACTTTTTGCGGCGCGGTTGACACGCATCGCGTCCTGCCTGTTGGAACTCCGCAAGAAGTGCGTGATGAGGTCAAGCGCGTAATGAGCGTCATGGCTCCCGGCGGCGGATACATGGTTGCATCGGTGCATACCATCATGGATGAAGTTCCGCCTGAAAATATCCTAGCCATGGTTGATGCCGTGGAAGAATTTGGGAAGTACCCCATTGTCAAGTAACAAAAAAAACATCCCCGATTTCAGGGGATGTTTTTTTTGTTTCCTGCTATTCTTTCTCGTAAGGCTTGCCGCCTGCGGCTGGAGGCTGTCCCCGGCCAACAACACCCGCCAATACGATCATGGTGATGATATACGGTCCCATTTCGAGGAACTTATTTGGGATCGGGACTTTCAGGATGGCTAGTTTGGAAGCCAACGAATCTGCAAAGCCAAACAACATTCCTGCGCCAAGCGAGCCGACCGGATTATAGTTTCCGAAGATCATCGCTGCCAGACCAACAAACCCGCGTCCGGCGGTCATAACTTCGTCGAAGCGCCCCACAGAACCCAGCACAAAGTAAGCGCCAGCAAACCCAGCCATCATCCCGCCCAAAAGGACAGAGATATAGCGGGTGCGGTTGACGTTGATTCCGAGCGTGTCTGCCGCTTTGGGATGCTCACCCACAGACCGGGTGCGAAGTCCCCATCGCGTGTAAAAGAGAGCAACTGTCATCAAGATGACAAAGATGAACATCGCGTAAATGAATATATTGTGGCTGAATAAGATCGGCCCGATAAAGGGGATTTGCGACAAGCCGGGCACATCCCAGGTTCCAAAACGGCCGGAGTTATTCAGAGCCTCATATTTTTGCAGGAACTTGGCAGACAAGAACGAGGTAATGCCTGTCGCAAAAATATTGATGACCGTTCCAGAAATGATCTGATTTACTTTATATTTAATAGACAGCACAGCCAGAACAAGAGCCATCAACGCTCCGGCGAGAATCGCGGTGAACAGACCAAACCAGATATTGACCAGGCTTCCAAACAGGGCGGCGCAAAATGCGGCGGTCAACATCATCCCTTCGATGGCGATATTGAAGACGCCGGAGCGCTCGCACAAAATCCCGGCGAGCGCGCCAAGTGTCAGCGGAACGGCGCGCACAACAGCCACTTTGAGCAAGCCAGCCAGGTTAAGGCTTCCGCCGGATGCGCCCCAAACCAGAAACGCAAAAATGAATATTCCGGAAACAACTCCGAGAATGGCGTTGGTCTGTCGTCCAAATCCGCGCGCCAGTTGATAGGCTCCGAGCGCAGAGCCGACCAATGCGAGAATATTCAACATTGGCAGACTTGGAAAAATCCAATCGGGGACAATAACCTTCGACCCTCCCGGATACAGGGAAAAGGTGGTTTGCATATCAGCGGTCACATTGCGGGAGAACAAGACCCATATTCCCACTGAAAGCGCCAGGAAGATGATGCCCATGACCATGCGGCGCGTTGGGGAAATATATTCGGCAGGCTTAATAATGGTTGCGGTTGTCTGTGTCATGGTTTGCTTCCTTCAGTCTTGGCAGCAATCTGGGGAATTTCCACGGCTTTAGGCTCTTTCAGGTGATACATGGTGCGGATAATGGCGGGAGCCGCGATGAAGGCTAAAATCAACGCCTGGAGCACCGAAATAATATCAATTGGGATACCCGCTGTCAGTTGCATTTGAATGGCGCCGTTACGCAGGAAACCAAACAAAAGCGCGGCAAGTACCACCCCCAACGGATGACTGTTCCCAAGCAGGGCAAGGGCAATGCTGTCGAATCCGTAGCCGGATGAGAAGGCAACCGCCAGATTGTGATTCACGCCCAACACTTCATTCGCGCCTGCCAAGCCAGCCAGCGCCCCAGAGAGGAACATGGTCAACACGGTGCTTCTGACAATGCTCATTCCGGCATAGCGCGCCGCATTGGGGTTTGAGCCAACTGTGCGGAGTTCAAATCCCCAACTGGTTTTGAACAAAAGCCAATAAACCAGAAACGCCATCAACAAGGCAATAAAGAAACCGGCATGGAAACGGTTGGGATCATCGAAAAAGCGCGGCAGCCAGGCGCTTTTCTCAATTGGCGCGCTAATGGGAGTACTCTTGTTTGGGTCGCGCAATATGCCGGTGAGCAAGTATTCGCTTAAGCGAAAGGCAATATAGTTCATCATGATGGTGTTGATGACTTCATGCGCCCCAGTCTTGGCTTTTAGCCAACCTGGGATCATGCCCCAAACTCCTCCACAGACAGCCCCCCCCAATAAAGCAAAAGGCACGTGAATAATGGCGGGTAAGCCTTTGAATGCAGTCGCCACCCAAACTGTGCCGAGCGCGCCGACAAAAAGTTGCCCTTCCGCTCCGATGTTGAACAAACCCACGCGGAAACCAATCGCAACCGACAGACCAGCGAAAATATAGGGAGTGGCTTGCAACAGTGATTCAAAGAAAGGCGTAAAGGCTTTATTGATCGCGACGGAATCGCCTGAGCGAAGCGCGTTGAAAATTTCAGATGGAACGCCAACCGAGCCTGTAAACAGGGCTTTGTAAGTATTCCAAAACACCATGAAACCGGCGCTGAGTCCATCGAAAAAGGAAACGCGGAAAGCGGCATAAACACTTTCAGTTGTAGCGGCTGCAATCAACCCGCCAGCCAGCAAACCGGTCAAGATCGCCAGGACTGTTACAATCAGGGAGTTGCGGCTGAGTTCATCAAAGAATGTGGAAATAACATCTTTTTTCTTCTGTGGTTCTTCTATTTTTGTCATAGGGTTACCCTGGTATTCTCAACAGGATTAGTGATCTTCCGGCGCAACGCCAGCCATCAGCAAGCCGATCGATTCACGGGTGGTTGTTTTGGCATCCACAATGGCAAGAATCTGCCCGCGATACATGACAGCAATCCTATCTGAAAGCTGCATGATTTCATCCAGTTCTGTAGAGACAAGCAGCACAGCGCAACCGTCATCCCGTTTTTCGATGATGCGGCTATGGATGTATTCGATGGAGCCGACATCCAAGCCTCGGGTAGGTTGGGATGCGACCAGCAATTTAATGGGACGGGAGAATTCGCGAGCCACGATCACCTTTTGCTGGTTCCCACCCGAAAGATTGCTGGTGGCTGTCAGCGGGCTGGGGGTGCGAACATCAAACTTTGAAATAAGTTGATTGGCATTATCAAGAATTACTTTTCTTTGCAAAACAATATTATGAGCAAAGGGTTCTTTGTACCAGGTATTTAAAATCAAATTATCTTCGATGGAATACGCCAAGACCAACCCATCTTTCTGGCGGTCTTCGGGGATGTGCGCCGTGCCAAGTTCGGTAATTTCTTTTACCGACGAATGGGTGATGTCTTTTCCCATCAGTTTGATTTTCCCTTCGATGGGGTGATCTAAACCGGTCATTGCGCGGACCAATTCCGTTTGGCCATTTCCCTGCACACCGGCAACTCCAAGCACTTCCCCCGCGCGGACTTCAAACGAGACGTTTTGGACCGCAATCTGATGGTGAGTATCCAACACCTTCAGGTTTTTTACATCCAATACAACTTCTTTGGGGTCCGCATCCTTTTTTTCGATATTCAGCAAAATTTGCCGTCCCACCATCATCGAAGCCAGCATAAGTTGGTTGGTTTCACTCTGTTTGGCGGTTCCAATCACCCGCCCACCTCGAATAACAGTTGTCTGGTCTGCAAACTCCATCACCTCTCGCAGTTTATGGGTAATCAAAATGATGGATTTCCCCTTGGCAACAAGGGTCTTCATGATATTGAACAGTTCATCCACTTCTTGCGGAGTCAGTACCGCAGTTGGCTCATCCAAAATCAAGATATTGGCATTGCGAAATAATAATTTGATGATTTCCACCCGTTGCTGAATGCCCACCGGCAAATCTTTCACATATGCGTCTGGATCGACCTGCAAATTATATTGCTGCGAAATTTCACGTATTCTTGCCGCCACTTTTTTTCTATCTAAAAAGCCGCCCGCCTTCAGGTATTCATTTCCAAGCATGACATTTTCTGTAACCGTAAAGACCGGAATGAGCATGAAATGCTGGTGAACCATTCCGACCCCGGCCTTGATGGCGTCGTTGGGCGTATCAACTACCAATTTCTTCCCATTGACAAAGATTTCTCCTTCATCGGGCTTATATAACCCGTAGAGAATATTCATGAGCGTGGTTTTGCCCGCGCCATTTTCTCCCAGCAGGGCATGGATTTCACCGTGCATTAAACTTAAAGAAATATGGTCATTCGCCAGCACACCAGGAAATCTTTTTGTGATACCTTTTAATTCCAAAACGGGTTCCATGGACACCTCGAAAAACGAAAATTTGCAGCGTAGTATCGTCGTCAAATGAGTTTTTCATTCTACCACACAGAAAAAAGGAACGTTTTCTCTTGCCGTATGAGCAGAGACAAAAAAGATGCAGAGCAATGTAGGCTCTGCATCTTTTTTAGATCAAATTAATCCTAGTAGACGCCTTCGGGAAGGGTCACGATTTCGCCGGATTGGAGCATGGGGATCAGGGCTTCGATTTCGGCTTTCAATTCAGCGGGGACGGTGTCGCCCAGTTCGGAGCCGTAGGTAAGTCCAACGCCGCCGTTCTCGAGGTTACCAATCCAGTTTTCGCCCTTGAAGGAACCATCAATAACCATGCCGATGGTTTCGGTCACAAAGACGTCCATGTTCTTCATGGCGCTGGAAAGGATGAAGCCAGCCTTGTCAGGATTAGAGAGTGACCAATCGTTGTCAACACCGATGAGCATACCGGAACCGCGTTCTTCCATTACAGCCAGAGTGCCGAGACCAACGGGTCCAGCAACCGGCATGATGATGTCGGCGCCTTCGTCCATGAGCTGTTCGCCCATCTTGCGGCCGTCATCGGTGGATTCAAAGTTGCCGACTTCCAAGCCCTGGCGGGTGGTGACATCCCAGCCGAGAACTTTGACATCGGTGCCCTTAACCTTGTTGTAGTACGCAACGCCGAGGGCGAAGCCGTCCATGAACTTGGTGGTGGCGGGGAAGGCGATACCAACATAGGTACCAACCTTGCCGGTCTTGGTCATGCCAGCGGCGAGGTAGCCGTTGAGGAAGGTGGCCTGGTCAATCGCGAAGCCGGAGCCGCGCAGGTTATCGAAGGCGAGGTAATCAACATCAATGATGGCGTACTTCTGATCGGGGTTGGCGGTGGCAGCAGCGGTGGTGGCATCAGCGAGCAGGAAGCCGACCGGGATGATCAGATCGCAGTCTTCGCTGGCAAAGGCGTTCAAATTAACTTCGTAATCAGCTTGTTGCTGAGATTCGAGGTATTTGCCTTCGACATTGCCATACTTGGCGATGGCATCTTCAACGCCTTTCCAGGCGGTGGAGTTGAAGGATTTGTCATCAATACCGCCAGTGTCGGTTACCTGGCAAACCTTGACATTAGCAGCGGCAGGGGCTTCGGTAGCAGCAGGCGCTTCGGTAGCGGCAGCAGCAGGCGCTTCAGTCGCAGCGGCGGCAGGCGCTTCGGCGACAGGCGCTTCAGTGGCGGGTGCGCCACAAGCCGCGAGGATCATCGAGGCGACGATCAACAGGGCCATAACAAAATACAGTTTTTTCATTTTCTTCTCCTAGAAGAGTAAGGGTTTTACGGCGTACTACTATAATCAGCAGAGCCATACGACTTTATAAGTATAAATCCTATTTTTTTATTGTGCAAGCCTGAACAAAATCCAAGGCACGGCTATTGCAAAGTCATAAAAATCTTAACGCAAATTCCTCGAATTTTTAAGGCTTTTGCGAAAATTCACGGAAATTGACAAAAACTGACTTGATGCAAGTGAATTTCAAGGCTTTTCAAAAGGCACGCCTGTTTCAACTTCTCCAATTGAGAGGGCCAAAAGTAGGGTATCCATTTCGCGGGTTAAACTTTCAGGGAATATCTGAACAAGCGGAACATACTTGATCTGACCTGATTTTGACTCGTTGAGGTTTTCATCGTCAAGCAGACGCAGCGTTTGCTGAATTTCGAAGTTGGCGTTGCCCAAAATGGATGTGACTACGCCCGATCCTGATCCTGCCAAAACTGCGCCCTGATCGCGTTCTGTCCCAATGGATTTAATTTCCGCTTCAGCCGCCGCGCGTAACGCGCCCTGCCCTGTTGCCCCACCCGCCGCAAAGATCACATCTGCCCCGCGTTGAATTAACTCCTGCGCGGTGTCGTATCCCCAGGCATCGTCAATGAATAAACTCTCGCGATCGCCGTTTTCACGATAGACCACCAGAATTTTTGCATTTTGGCCGATCTGTTGATTTGTAAACAATGCGCCGGCGCGAAACCCTTCGCAATACCTCCAGACCGAATCAATGCCTGAGGTCTCGCACACGGCTCCAACGGTTTGAGTTTTTGAAACACGCGCCGCCAATGCTCCGGCGAGGAATCCCATTTGGTCTTCGGGGAAGGTGATGGAAATAAAATTCAGTCGGGGTTCTTCGTCGGGTTGGTTGATGCCGACGAAGACTGTATCAAGATTGAGGTCGGCAGAGCGCAGCGTTTCGTCGCGCAAGCCAATGCCGGTGGTGATGATCACATCGTAGCCTTTTTGGATAAAGTAGGCGATATTCTTTTCGTAATCGCGGGTGTCCATTGATTCAATGTAGTCAGCCTGATCAATGAGGCTGTTTGCTTTGGCTTCCTGCAACCCCGCCCATGTATTTTGATTCGTGCCATGATCTTCAATGCCAAGCGCGTCTGTCACCAACCCCGCGCAGAAGACATCCTCCCGAAAACAATCTGACGATTGCGCGCAGGCTGTAAGACCAAACGCAATCGTCAGAATGAACCAGATTAATCCAGGTCGTACTTTTGTCATTATGTTGTCGCTTCACCGCGTTTGACGCCGAGCATCAACCAGAATGCGATCAGCATGAATGCAGGCGCGATCAACATGATGATGTTGTAGTTATTATTTGTCAGCGCAATTGCCCAGCCATTGAGGTTGGGACCGACAATGGCGGAGAGGGTGGAGAATAAATAATACAAACCGGTGAATGTGCCAATGCGCGCCGCAGTGGTCAAATCAACAATCATGGGCAGGGAGTTGATGTTGACAAAAGCCCAAGCCGCGCCTGCGACGATCAGAAAAACGCCTGCAAGCGTCAGCATCCGTGTGCCGCCTTCCACCAGCGGAATTCCCACCAGAGGCAGGGGCGCAATGCCTGTCAACAAAGCGGTGGCAGGCGTAACATACAGCAGGATTAGCATGAGCGAAATGGTGATCAAACCAATTGAGATGGTCGTGCGTCGTCCGATTTTGCCGGCGATGAAACCTGACGGAATGGCGAACAAGACAAAGAATAAGGGAAGCACTGAAAGCAGGGTTGCGCCATCGCCTTCGTTCAAGCCAAGGTGGTTTTTGGCATACAGCGTGAAAAATGTATCCACTGCGGAGTAGCCGATAAACCAGAAGAAAATGGCGAACAAAATACGCAGTCCGCTTTTGTCTTCGTTGGTGAAAACTTCACGCAGGCTGGCGAGGATGCCGGGCTGGACTTCTGTTTGCTCATAATCTTTTGGCTCTTCAATGAAGAGGTAGACAATCAACGCGGCGACTATTACAAGCGCTGATCCAAGCCAAAACGGGAAGTTGTGATTCATTTTGTATAAGATGCCGCCCGTTTGCAACGCCACAATTGCGCCAATGCCGCCCATAAAGTTGATCACACCGTTTGCCTGCGAGCGGAATTGGGAAGGTGTGATGTCGGGCATGAGCGCGACCACGGGCGTGCGCCATAATGCCGCGCTCAACAGCAGTGTGCTGGTACATGCCACAAAAAGCGGAAGAATTGCCGCAACGGGAATTAATCCAAACGCAAAGGCGCTGATCGGCGCGCCAATTAGAATGAACGGGATACGCCGTCCAAGCGGACTGCGCAGTCTGTCAGACCAGGCGCTGGCAAACGGCTGAATAAACAAGGCCGCAATATTATCCAACGTCATAAAAAAGCCGACCATAATGGGCGAGAGATGAAATTTTTCCGAGAGGAAGATGGGGACGAATGCGTTGTACACACCCCAGATGACGCTGATGCCAAAAAAGCCAAAGCCGAGCAAAAAGGTTCTGCCGTAGTTCAATCTTGTGGACATGATTTCCTCCAGTGATGGTGAAGAGTCTAAAGTCAAAGGTCCAAGGTCATTCGACTTTTGACTTTA
>JFJP01001834.1_pt1 | contig 25511 bp, 17 predicted proteins | sample 431651 | NCBI WGS metagenome assembly JFJP01 (sample SAMN02602958, study PRJNA72255) | Microbial mat metagenome, whole genome shotgun sequencing project. | biome: fresh water; feature: sink hole; material: water; isolation source: purple microbial (photo- and chemosynthetic) mats found in...
ATGATGGTACCGACGCCGTCGCGCGAGAAGAGTTCGCGCAGCAAGGTGCCATCCTCGTTGAAATCGATCAGATGCACGCGACCGACGCCGGAGCGGCTGGCACGCACGGCGCAGGGCAGATAACGCTTGAGATCCGGAGACAACCAGTCGCCAATCGTGATCAGCCGTTCAGCCGTCTCGGTAGTCATCTCGCTAAGCAGTGTCCCGTCGATATCGGTCGCACCCGGGCTGTCGGTAAGGAAAATCAGCTTGTCGGCCCCGATGGCAATCGATGATGCTTCGGCCACTTCTTCCATCGCCAAATTGAATATTTCACCCGTCGGACTGGCGCCCAGACACGAAAGAATGACGATATTCCCGATGGCGAGTTGAGCCTTGATTCCCTCCGCATCGATCTTGCGCACACTACCGGCATACTGCATATCGACGCCATCGAGCACACCGAGCGGCTTGGCCGTGATGAAGTTGCCGGCGATGACGCGAATCGTGCTGTTGGCCATCGGCGTATCGGGTAAGCCCTGCGACAGCAGCGCGTCAATTTCCAGATAGACGCTTCCCACCGCGTCAATCACGCAGTCGAGCGTCGCAGCATCGGTGACGCGATAGCCACCATGGGTCACCGACTTGATGCCCTTTTCGACCAGCTCCTCCTCGATCTGCGGACGCGCGCCATGCACCAGCACCAGACGCACGCCAAGGGCCGCGAGCAGATTGGCGTCATAGGCCAGGGTACGCGCTAGCGGACCGGAAATCGCCTTGCCGCCGAAGGCAATGACAAAGGTCTTGCCCCGGAACAGATTGACGTAGGGCGCAACCGAACGAAACAGCGATACGAAGTGGGCAGAACTCAACTCTTCAATCATGTCTTAACTTATCCTTGACTTTTTCCTTTGGCTTCTCGGTTTTCAAGGCCGCTTCCAGGCGTTCGCAGATCGTTTGCAGGATTTTCACCCGGGCAAAGCTCTTGTCGTTGGCTTCAACGATGGTCCATGGCGATTGCCCGGTGCTGGTGCGATCAATCATGTCGCATACAGCCGCATGATAGGCCGTGCCTTTCTCGCGGTTGCGCCAGTCTTCTTCGGTGATCTTGAAGCGTTTGAAATCGATCTTCTCGCGTTCCTTGAAACGCCGCAGTTGTTCCTTGTCGCTGATCTGCAACCAGAACTTGATGACAATCGCACCATCTTTGTAAAGTTCATGTTCAAAGTCATTAATCTCGGTATAGGCCCGCAGCCAGTCCGCCTCGGAACAGAAACCCTCGACACGTTCGACCAGTACCCGGCCATACCAGGTGCGATCAAAAATACTGACCCGCCCAACGCGCGGGATTTGTCGCCAGAATCGCCACAGGTAGGGCTGCGCGCGTTCTTCCTCGGTCGGTGCTGCGACCGGCACGATCTGGTACTGGCGCGCGTCGATGGCCGCCGTAATTCGCCGGATGCTGCCGCCCTTGCCGGCGGCATCCGATCCCTCAAAAGCCAGGATCAGCGAGCGCTTCTTGAATTCAGGATGACGGACTAGCTCGGAGAGCCGCCCCTGCCACTTGGCAAGCTGCGTTTCGTAAGCCTTCTTTTCGAGCTTCTGTGTCAGATCGAGCGCAGTCAGCACATCAAGATTGTCGATCTTGGGTGCCATTGGCGGTGCCACGGGAAAATTCTGGTCACGCGTGTCGGCCAGTCGTTTTTGCATGGCATCAAGAATGATCTTGCCGACCGTCAGCGAACGATAGTTGTCATCCGTTCCTTCAACAACGATCCACGGCGCCCACGGTGTATTGGTCATACGCAGCACGTGGCCAGCCGCATCCTGCAATTTGTCATAGGTCTTCAGGCGCGACCAGCTTTCCTTGGTGACCCGCCAGGCCGTTCTCGGATCATTCTCGATTGCCTTCAGGCGCTGGCGCTGACCATCCTTGGACAGATGGAACCAGAACTTGAGCACCAGTGCACCCTCGTTGACCAGCATCGCCTCGAAGCGGTTGATCTGGTCCATGCGCTGGTCGAGATCGCCCTTCGACAGATTGCCGAGAATGCGCTCGGCAATCGGGCTGGAATACCATGAACCGGAAAAAATGCCGATCCGGCCCTTGGGCGGCAAAGCCCGCCAGAAGCGCCACATGTAGGGTCGCTCACGCTCCTCGTCGGTCGGGCTTGAAAAGGCCATCGTTGACAGGTAGCGCGGGTCCATCCATTCGTAGAGCACGTTGATCGTTTCGCCCTTGCCCGAGCCATCAACACCACTGATCAGGATGACAACGGGAAACTTGCCGTTCTCGCGGAAATCGAATTGCGTGTCGAGCAGCGCGGCGCGCAGCTTGGGTTCCTCCTCGCGGAAGGTTTCCTTGTCGATTTTGTGTCCCAGTTCTGCCGATTCAAACATGATCCGCTCCCTTTCTGAAGTCACCCCATAAACACTGAATCGCCGCCAATGCGGCCAAACCCGCCGTTTCGGTTCGCAGAATGCGCGGCCCGAGCCGGATAGAAACGAAACCGGCCAAGGCCGCCTTCTCCACTTCCTCCGGTGCCAGACCACCCTCCGCACCGATCAACAACTCAACCCGTCCTCCCGGTGCCGGTGGCTCGATACTGCCCAGAGTCTGCGCCGATCCGGGGGCGAACATCAAACGCAATACGTCCTTGTCGTCTGCTTTACCAAGCCAGCGCTCCAGTCCTTCCAGAGTCGACACGTCGGGCACACGGTTACGCCCGCATTGCTCACAGGCCGAAATCGCCACGCTACGCCAGTGTTCAATCCGCCGTGCGGCTCGATCTCCTTCAAGTCGAATCACGCTGCGCCGGGACGTCACTGGAACAATACGCGAAACGCCCAATTCAACGGCTTTCTGCACCGTCAAATCCATCTTTTCACCAGACTGGAGCGCCTGTACCAACGTCACATTGATCGGCGCTTCGCAATCAACGTCGTGCCATTCACGAGTATCCACGGCCACGCGTTCCCGCTCGACCACTGCAATGCTTGCCGCATACTCGCCACCTGAGCCATCGAAAAGAACAAGGTCATCGCCCTCGCGCAAACGCAGGACTCGACAGGCGTGCCTCGCAGCCGCCTCAGGCAAAGCAACGCGAGAATTGGCAGACAACGGGGTGGGACAGTAAAAGCGAGGGAGACTCATAATGGTATTATATGGAAAACTGACAATCATCGTAGATCATAGGAGTAATGCAGTTATGGCCGTTAGTGCCCCGCTTTGCAATTTTGGCTGGAAAGCAACAGATTTTGAGTTGACCGATACGTTTGGCACCCACAAAACACTGGAATCCCTGCGCGGCCCTAACGGCCTGCTGCTGATGTTCATCTGCAATCATTGCCCATATGTCAAGGCAATCATCGATCGCATCTGTCGAGACGCAGTAGAGATCCAGGCCATGGGAATTGGTGTAGCTGCCATCATGAGCAACGACCCGCACGCCTATCCGGAAGATTCTTTTGCCAACATGCAAAAGCTGTCCAAGAGCCTCAACCTTCCTTTCCCCTATCTTTACGACCCGACTCAGGGCGTTGCCCGCAGTTACGGTGCTGCATGCACACCGGATTTCTTTGGTTTCAACAAGGATCTGGAGTTGCAGTATCGAGGCCGCCTCGACTCTAGCGGCATTAAACCAGCCGAGCCCGATGCGCGCCGCGAATTGCTTGACGCCATGCGTCAGATTGCGGCTACCGGTCAGGGCCCGACCGAGCAGATTGCCAGCATCGGCTGCTCGATCAAGTGGCGAGGTCAGTAAGCTTCATTTCGCAACCCGGCGCCCTTGAGCGCCGGGCTCCCTTTTCCGCTAGTTTTCCTGCATCAACGTCAGTTCGTCATCCGCATGCCGCAGGCGTATCGCCAGAGTACGCGCCAGTTGCGAGACCAGCACAAAGGCAATACGCTTGTGTTCTTCGGCTAGGTAGTTGAACTTCTCCAGCGTCAGGACGTATAACTCGGTATCCCTCGACGAAACTGCGTCGTTGCCGCGCGGCCGATGATCAAGAAACGCTAGCCCGCCAAAGAACTCACCGCGACCAAATGTGGCGATATGACACATGCGCGAGCTCCCTCCGACACGGCCCATGATCCGGACTTCTCCGCTGCGAATCAGGTAGAGATTGGCATCCGTATCGCCCAGGCAGTAAATGGTTTCATCGGCCTTGTAGCTTCGTGATTCCATGCAATCATTTAGATCAGTCAGTGTATCCGGCTTGCTCCCCTTGAATAGGGCAATCTCGTGCAATTCCAGCGGTGGCAGATCGACATCCGCCTTGCCCACATCGCCGAGCAGGCGATCCTCAACCCACTCAATGGCGGCTTCGAGCGTCGGCATGATGATCACTTTTTCGCCGTCCGAGCCCAGCCCGGCCAGTTCCAGAAACTCGCGCAGATTCCTCCCGTTTGGCAAGCTCTCGCGGACATTGGAAAGCAGCAGCGGAACCCCGCGCTCGGACAGGGCATCACGGACCAGATTAAGCATATGCACAGCCGTCACGTCGACCGATTGCACGCGGTGCATGTCGAGGATCAGGTAATCGGTCGTCACCAGCTCGGGCTCCAGCGTCAGGTAGAGCTGGTGCGTTGTTCCGAAGAACAGGCTGCCCTGTAGTTCGAAGATCACGGCGGTATCACCGAGTTGCTCAAGGCGCTGCATTTCGGCTTCCGGTCGATACCAGGTCGATGAACGCCGTCCAACGAAACTCTTGCGGCGCACTACGTTACCGCCAACCTGCTCGCGCAGGAACAGGATGATCGACAGGACGACGCCAACGCCGGACGCCGCTATCAAGCCCACAAAAAGTGCCGTGCCAACCACAGCCAGGACTACGGAGAAGTCCAGCACAGTCGTACGCGATTCAAGGAAACGCAGAGGATCAGTATCAATCATGCGCAAGCCGACAACAATCAGCACACCGCTCAAAGTGGCGATCGGAATCCAGGCGACAAAGGCGCCAAGCAGCAGAGCCACGACCAGTGCTGTAACGCCTTCGACAATCCCTGAGATCCGCGTTTTTGCACCGCTAGTCAGGTTTACCAGACTGGCCCCCATGGTTCCAGCGCCGGGCATTCCACCGATAGACGACGACAACACGTTGGCAAAACCCTGTGCCGCCAGTTCACGGTTAGGATCGTGGCGGGTACGGGTCATCTGATCAAGAATGACGCAAGTCTTGAGAGTATCGATAGAGAGTAAGGCGGCCAGCGTAATTGCACTGCCAACGAGAGCACCGACCTGTGATAGCTTGAGGTCACCAATCTGATACCAGCGATTGGTAATCAACTCGACATAACCTTCACCGGTCGCCCCGAGCGGCCCAATAACCAGCGAGTTTCCGTCCAGAGTGAGCATTGAGGGATCGGTACTGGCAATCCCGGCGTACGTGAGAATGCCGGCCAGTATTCCAAAAATGGTACCCGGCACGGCCTTGGTGAGTTTCGGCGCCACAATCATGACAATGATGGTCGCACCGCCAACAGCCAGGCTCCGCCAATCCCAGAGCTGCAGCTTTATCAGGGCATCGAACCAGGAGGTACTGGCCGGTGCTCCGGCAAATTTGGGGAGCTGCCCGCCGATGATAATCAGCCCGACGCCGCTCAGGTAACCGCTGACGACAGGGTAGGGAATGTATTTGATCAGCTTGCCAATGCCAAGAAAACCAATGAGCATCTGGATCACGCCGGTGAGAATGCCGAGAACGGTCATCATCAGGACGATGGGAAGCGGCTGTACGCCTTGTGACACCAACTGGATGGCAAACGCGGAAAGAACGGCTGCTGCCGGCGCACAAGGCGCACTGATCAGCCGGTCGGTGCCACCAAAGGTAGGAGCGATGAGACCAAGCGCCGTCGCTCCGAGAATACCGGCCAAAGCACCAAAGGCAGCGTATTGCGGGCTGATCGCGGAATAAACGGTAACCCCGAACGCCACGGCCGCAGGTAGCGCGACGAGCATGGCGGCGAAACCTCCCCAGAAATCGCCCGAATGGCGCATCCATGTCCCGGAAAACTCGCGCATCCCTCACTCCCCGATCATTGGTTCGTCGTCGCTACTGAGCTTGCACTATACCCCAGCATATGCCTAATGGGACGCTGCTGAATGTCGTTGAAAATTTGCCCAAAGCCCTTTGGATGAATTAGACTTGGCCGTCATCAACACTTGTGTAATGCTATCCTCTTTAAATGGTACCGTTTGAAGCCACACCTTCCTTGTTTAACACCAAGGAACGCCAACAACCTTACTGGAGTACTTGCCTGATGTCTGAAGCCAAAAAAGCCAACATTGACGGCGCAGCGTTTCACGCTGAAATTGACGACAAGCTTCTCAAATCCGTTGCCGCTGAGCCCATCACTGCGAACACCAAGGAAATCTACAAGGCCCTCTCACAAGTTGCTCGCGACCAACTGGCGGAACGCTGGGTAAGAACACAGGTTGCCGACCGCAAGAAAAAGACGCGCCGCATCTACTACATGTCCATGGAGTTTTTGATCGGGCGTACATTGAACAACGCACTCTCTGCGCTCGATCTTCGTGACAAGGCAGACGCTGCCTTCTCTACCGTTGGTGGTCCATCACTTACCGATATCATTGAGTGCGAACCCGATGCCGCACTTGGCAATGGTGGTCTCGGCCGTTTGGCCGCCTGCTTCCTCGACTCGATGGCCACACTGGAACTCCCGTCTTGGGGGTACGGCATGCGCTATGAGTACGGCATGTTCGCACAATCGATACTTAACGGTGGACAGATCGAACATCCAGACTCCTGGCTAGTCGACGGAACACCTTGGGAGTTCCCGAGACCTGGCACTCACTTTACCGTTCGTTTTGGCGGCACCGCCGAGCACCATGGCGAGTGGGCTGAATGGAATGCGGCTGAAGCCGTAGAAGCCCGTGCCTTTGACTACGTTATACCTGGCCACGGCACGGATCGCGTAAGCACCCTGCGGCTTTGGAAAGCCGGTGCGCCAGCCCAAATCGACCTGAACGCCTTCAATTCCGGCGACTATGCCCGCGCTGCCGAATTCAAGAACCGGTTTGAAAACATTTCATGGGTGCTTTACCCGAACGACAGCACCCCTGCGGGTCGCGAACTGCGCTTGAGACAAGAATACTTCTTCGTTGCCGCATCACTGCAGGACATTCTGTTCCATCATCTCGAGGAGTACGGGAGCTTGCACAACCTGGCCGATCAGGTCGCCATCCACCTCAATGACACGCATCCGGCAATCAGTGTTGCAGAACTGATGCGCCTGCTTTGCGACGACTACGGCATGCTCTGGAGTGAGGCCTGGAGTCAATGCAAGCGCATTTTCTCCTATACCAACCACACCCTGATGCCAGAAGCTCTAGAAACGTGGCCGGTCGGTCTGATGCACTATCTGCTGCCACGCCACATGCGGATCATCTTCCGTATCAATCAGGAATTCCTCAAGGAGGTCGAACTGCGCTTCCCCGGCAACATCGAACTCATCCGCCGCATCTCGCTGATTGACGATGCGGACGGTAACGAGGACAACAAGCGGGTACGCATGGCGCACCTGTCCATCGTTGGCAGCCATCGAGTCAATGGTGTTTCGCAGTTGCACTCGGACCTGATGGTCCAGACGATTTTTTCCGATTTTGCAAAACTCTACCCGGATCGTTTCCACAACAAGACCAACGGCGTCACCCCGCGCCGATGGCTGGCACAGGCAAACCCTGGGCTTTCCGGCCTGCTCGACGAACGCATCAGCAAGGATTGGCGGCTCAACCTTGACCGTCTGCAAGAGCTACGGCCACTGGCCAACGACGAATGTTTCCGAACCTCATTTGCAGCAGCCAAACGCACCAACAAACTGCGACTGGCCGACTACATCAAGCGTGAGACAGGCGTTATTCTCAACCCGGACAGCCTTTTCGACATCCAGGTAAAACGCATTCACGAATACAAGCGGCAGCTACTCAACGTGCTGCACGTTGTAACCCGCTACAACGCGATCCTGCACGGACTGGCGGACAACACCGCACCCCGCTGCGTGATTTTTGCTGGCAAGGCCGCATCCTCGTACTACATGGCCAAACAGGTGATCCGCCTGATTCATGATGTTGCCAACACCATCAACAACGATCCGCGCGCCAACGACAAGCTTAAAGTGGTATTCGTACCGAACTACGGTGTTTCTGTCGCAGAATTGATCATGCCGGCCGCGGATCTCTCGGAACAGATCTCCACAGCAGGGACCGAGGCCTCTGGTACAGGTAACATGAAGTTCTCGATGAACGGCGCATTGACCATCGGTACGGAGGATGGAGCCAACATCGAGATTCGAGACAATGTTGGCGCTGAAAACATCTTCATTTTCGGCAATACCACACCGCAGGTCGAAGCAATCCGGAAAGCTGGCTACGATCCAAAATCAATTTATCTGAACAATGCTATGCTCAATGAGACATTGAACAAAATCGACGGGGGATTCTTTTCGCCAACCGACCGAAAGCGTTATCACGACGTCTTCAACAGCCTGGTAAATTACGGTGATCACTACTTGCTGCTGGCTGACTACGCGGATTACATTGCAACGCAATCCCGCGTCGATGAGCTTTACACCATCCCTGGCGACTGGCAGACCAAAGCCATTCTCAATGTCGCTGGCATGGGAACCTTCTCGTCCGACCGCACCATTCGCGACTACGCCGTTGACACGTGGAACATGGGCGCACTTTTAAAGAAAGCCTGACATGTTGAGCAAAGCTGAAGTCATTTCCCTCTGCCGCGGCGAACATGGCGATCCGTTTGCCGTTCTCGGACTGCATGCCGACTCCAAGGGCCGAATCTGGTTGCGTAGCCTGCAACCGGGAGCAAAGTCGGTTTCCATTATCGACGCCGAGAGCGGAAAGGTGCTGGTCGAACTGACTCAACGAAAAATCGATGCTCTGGGAGAATCCTCCGGGTTTTTCGAGGCTTCCATTCTCGGCCGTAACAAGTTTTTCGACTATCGGTTGCGCATCGTCTGGCCAGGAGGGGTACAGGAGGTTGACGACCCGTACCGTTTTTCAACGGTGCTTGGAGAACTTGACGTCTGGTTGCTAGCCGAAGGCTCTCACCTGCGCCCTTACGAACGTCTCGGCGCCCATTTGCGGGAAATCGACGGAGTAAAAGGCACGGCCTTTGCGGTCTGGGCACCCGATGCCCAACGGGTCAGTGTCGTGGGTGACTTCAACACTTGGGATGGTCGCCGGCACCCGATGCGCCTCAGACGTGAATGTGGCGTATGGGAGCTCTTTCTGCCAGGTGTCGGATCTGGTGCCTGCTACAAATACGAAATTCGCTCTAAAGACGGGCACGTCCTTCCACTCAAGGCCGACCCCTATGGCTTTGCGGCGGAACTGCGTCCATCAACGGCCTCAATCGTCTGTGAGCTGCCACAGACCACAACGCGCGCCTCGGTTGAAACCTCAAAGAAGCTTAACTTGCCGGTATCGATCTATGAGGTTCATCTCAGCTCCTGGAGACAAGCCGATGACGGCGGTTTTCCCGACTGGCATCGCATTACCGAAACCCTGATTCCCTACGTCACCGACCTCGGCTTTACACATCTTGAACTATTGCCAATTTCTGAGCACCCGTTCGACGGTTCATGGGGTTATCAACCGCTTGGCCTCTATGCACCAACCGCTCGTTTTGGCTCACCACAAGGTTTTTGCGACTTCGTTTCGGCATGTCATAAGGCGGGAATCGAAGTCATCGTTGACTGGGTTCCGGCGCACTTTCCTACCGACGAACACGGACTTGGCCGCTTTGACGGAAGGCCTCTTTACGAACACGCCGACCCGCGCGAAGGCATGCATCAGGACTGGGGGACGCTGATCTACAACTTTGGCCGCCGCGAGGTGTTCAATTATCTGGTCGGCAACGCCCTCTTCTGGATCGAGCATTACGGCGTTGATGGCCTTCGCGTGGACGCTGTCGCTTCCATGCTTTATCGTGACTACAGTCGTTCAGCTGGAGAATGGGTACCCAATATCTACGGTGGCAGGGAAAACCTCGAAGCAGTCCATTTCCTGCGCCGCATGAATGAGACGATTGGCCAGGAATGTCCGGGAGCATTGACCTATGCCGAGGAATCCACCGCTTGGCCGTCGGTAAGCCGTCCGCCGTCAATGGGAGGCCTGGGCTTCCATTACAAGTGGAACATGGGCTGGATGCACGACATTCTAGACTACATGAGTCACGACCCGATCCATCGTCGCTTCCATCACAACCAACTCACCTTTGGTCTGTTATACGCCTTTACCGAAAACTTTGTTCTTCCTTTGTCGCACGATGAGGTTGTACACGGCAAAGGTTCGCTGATCAGCAAGATGTCCGGAGACTATTGGCAAAAATTTGCCAACCTGAGGACACTCTACGGTTTCATGTGGGCACATCCGGGCAAAAAGCTGCTATTCATGGGTGGCGAATTCGCACAATGGCGCGAGTGGAATGACCAGTCGTCACTCGACTGGAACTTGTTGGACTTTCCCCAGCATGACGGTGTGCGCTGCCTGATCAGGGACCTGAACAAGCTTTATCGAGACACCCCTGCGCTGCACGAGCTGGACTTTGATCCCGCCGGTTTCGAATGGATTTCTGCCAACGACTCCGATAATTCCGTGATCTCTTTCGTCCGCCGTGGCCGTGACCGATCACGTGCCATGGTGTGCGTTTGCAACTTCACGCCAGTCGTTCGTCATGGCTACCGAATTGGAGTCCCCGGCCCGGGCGAGTATCACGAGCGACTGAATACCGACTCACAGCACTACGGCGGCAGCAACGTAGGCAACGAGTTTGGCGTAGTTGATGCCGAGCAGATTCCCGCCCATGGTCGCGAATGGTCGGTCTCGCTGACCATTCCACCTCTGGCTACTGTATTTTTTGAATGGAAACACTGAGTACCGCTACCGAGCTTAAGGAAGGGCGGTCGTGGCCGCTCGGAGCTCACTGGGATGGCTCAGGCGTTAATTTCACGCTGTTCTCGGCGCACGCCGAGCTGGTTGAATTGTGCATTTTCGAAGGCAGTGCGATGCGAGTAATGCCTCTTCCAAAATGTACTGACCAAGTCTGGCACGGCTATCTTCCTGGAGCGGCTCCTGGCATATGCTATGCCTTTCGTGTCCAAGGCCCGGCAGCGCCCGGCCATCGCTTCGACGCGCAACGCTTGCTGCTGGATCCATATGCACGTGAGCTAACTGGCATTTTCACCTACGAGCACCTTCCATCCTCGTCGAACTGCCTCAAGGCTTGTGTTGTTGACGAGTATTTCGACTGGGGCAACGATGCTCCTCCAGCAATACCCTGGGCTGACTCGGTGCTTTACGAAATCCATGTCAAGGGAGCGACACGGCAACATCCAGGCGTCCCCGAAGCAACGCGTGGAACCTATGCTGGACTGGCCTCTCCAGCCATGCTTGATCACTTCCGGCACCTTGGTATTACGGCGGTCAATCTGTTGCCTGTGCATTGTTTCCTGGACGAAGAACGGCTTGTTCATAGCGGCCGCGCCAACTACTGGGGTTACAACACACTTGCTTTTTTTGCACCCGAACCACGTTATGCAGCCCGCGTGGGTGGCCAATCAGTTATCCACGAATTCAAATCAATGGTGCATTCGCTGCATACGGCCGGCATCGAAGTCATCCTCGACGTAGTGTTCAACCATACGGCCGAAACCGATGAAAGCGGACCCACCATATCGCTCCGGGGCATCGACAACGCCAGTTACTATCGCCTGCCATCCGACGATCTCAATCGCTATGAGAATTTCAGCGGTTGCGGTAACACCCTCAACCTGGCCACACCGCGCGTCCTGCAGCTCGTTATGGACGCCCTGCGTTACTGGGTTGGCGAAATGCACGTAGACGGCTTCCGCTTTGATCTGGCTGCCGCGCTGACCCGTGATAGCGGCTTCCTGACGGCAGTCCGTCAGGACCCGCTGCTATCCGGTGTCAAAATGATTGCCGAGCCTTGGGATTTAGGCCCCGATGGGTATCACCTGGGGCGATTCCCAGCCGGCTGGGCAGAATGGAACGACCGATTTCGTGACGACATCCGGGCCTTCTGGCTAACTCGTGAGACCGGAGTGGCCTGCCTTGCCCAGCGCCTTGCCGGATCAAGCGAAATATTTCGCCATGCCGGACGTGCCCCGCAGGCCGGAGTCAACTTCATCACCGCGCATGATGGCTTTACCTTGCGCGATCTGGTCAGCTATCAAGAAAAGCATAACGAACTCAACGGCGAGAATAACCGCGACGGACATGGCCATAATCTCTCCTGGAATTGTGGCGAAGAAGGCGAGAGCCACGACCCGGAGGTTCTCAAGCGGCGCTTTCAATTGAAGCGCGCACTTCTGACCACCCTTTTTGTAGCCCAAGGCGTTCCGATGCTGCAGGGTGGCGACGAACTGGGTCGTACCCAGTCTGGCAACAATAATGCCTACTGCCAGGACAACCTACTAACCTGGATTGACTGGCCACATGCCGACACGGGCCTGATAGCTTTTACGGCTAGGCTCATCAAACTGCGAAATTTCTTTCCGCAGCTGAGGCGAAGCGCATGGTTAACTGGCGAAACCAAAGCACGAGGAAAGCGCGATATTCTCTGGTGGCACCCGGATGGACGCGAGATGGGCTGGGATGACTGGCATTCATCACACCTCGAAGCGCTGGGTCTAATTCTAGATCCAGAAGACACCGAATATAATTCTCAAGCGCTGCTTGTGCTTATCAATCGAGATGCTGAAGCTAGATGTTTCCATCTGCCATCAGGCGCTTGGCGTCAACTCTGCGATAGCAGTGCCGACTCACCCTTTGCGCCACTGGAGAAGCAGATCACCACTACATTATCCTCACGTAGCGTGCAGCTACTCTCGCAGGAATAGATTCTCATGGCATTTACCCGACAAAGCGGCATTCTGCTGCACCCAACGTCGCTTCCCGGTCCGCATGGCTCAGGTGACCTAGGGCCATCAGCCTATCATTTCGTTGACTGGCTGGTCGCAGGAAACCAGACGCTGTGGCAGATTCTTCCCCTTGGCGGCATAGGCCCCGGGAATTCGCCTTACATGACGCCTTCAGCATTCGCCGGCAATGAGCTACTGATTGACTTGGCTCAACTTCGAGAAGCCGGCTGGCTAACGCATGCGGATATCGCTCCTGACCCTTACTTCAAAAACGGCCGCGTCGATTTCCCGGTAGTACAAGGCTATCGCATGGCGCGATTGCGTTTGGCAGCTGAACGGTTCTTCGCTGATGCACAGCGCAAAGAAAATGAATCCTTTTCAGTGTTCTGTACCAGCGCCAGCGAGTGGCTCGATGACTATGCGCTATTCATGGCCCTTGATAAGAACCATAGTAGCTACGGCAAAGTCTGGCAAGACTGGCCGGCGGCGCTTGCTCAGCGCAAGCCAAGAGCGTTGAAAGAAGCCACCGAAAAGCTCGAAGACGAGTGCAATTTCTGGAAGTTCTGCCAATGGCGATTCTATGAACAGTGGGCAGCGCTTAAAGGCTACGCCAACGCACGGGGAGTTCAAATCGTTGGCGACATGCCGATATTTGTCTCAGTTCACAGTGCCGACGTCTGGGCCAATCAGCAATTGTTTGATCTCGATGCCAATGGAAGACCGCGCGTTGTTGCCGGCGTTCCTCCCGACTACTTCAGCACGACCGGCCAGCATTGGGGAAACCCGCTCTACAACTGGCCTGCACACGCCAAGGAAGGCTACTGCTGGTGGATCGAGCGAATGCGCACGACACTGGCGCTTTGCGATATCGTCCGCATTGATCATTTTCGCGGTTTTGAGTCCTATTGGGAAATTCCGGCCGACTCGAAGACTGCCGTTAACGGACACTGGAAAAAAGGACCAGGAGCCGCTTTCTTTAGCGCGCTGACAAAGGCTTTGAACAAGAAGCACGACATGGGCTTGGGCACGCTTAGAATCATTGCCGAAGATCTTGGCATCATCACACCCGAAGTCACCACACTGCGCGAATCGATAGGTTTGCCTGGCATGCGCATTCTGCAGTTCGCTTTTGACGGCCATACGGACAATCTCTATCTGCCACACAACTTCGAGGCCAATACGGTCGTTTATACCGGCACCCACGACAATGATACAACGTGTGGTTGGTGGAGCACCCTCGCACCAGAAGATAAGGACTACGTTCGCCGGTATCTTGGGATCAGCGGTGAATCCATTAATTGGGACATGATTCGCGTCGCGTCGGTCTCTGTTGCCGCTCTTTCCATCATCCCGATGCAGGACGTACTTGGCCTTGACTCAACGCATCGCATGAACCAGCCGAGCCAGGCAGAGGGCTCATGGGAATGGCGTTTCGGCTGGGAGCAGGTTGCTTCGTGGCACGCTGAACGCCTTGGCGAATTGGCCCGACTGCACGGGCGTATCCCCAAACGATCTGAAACACACCGGCCACCTGAGAACACGAACTAACTCCAGAAGCCGGTCGAATGGTTAAATAATCCGCACAAAATCAGTCGGTTACAATTAATGCATTTGTAGTATAATTGCAGCGTTGATCTAAATTTTGGTAGCAACATTTCCACCCCCTGAAGGAGAGAACCATGGCCGAGACGATCACTAAAACAGTCCCCAAGAAAGCAGCGACCAAGACTGTGACTGTTAGTGCAAAACCTGCGGACAAGAAACCAGCGGCCATCAAGGCTCCTGCCGCTGCCAAACCTGCCGTAAAAAAACCCGCCACCGTGGCCCCTGCTACGGCCAAGCCTGAGGCAAAAAAACCCACTGCAACCAAACCCGCGGTGGCAAAAACGGCAACAAAAAATACTTCAGCAGCAAAGCCTGCTGCCAAAGGTTCCAGCAAGACCATGGTAATCAGCGACGCCCAGCGCTATCGCATGGTTGCCGAAGCAGCCTACTATCGCGCAGAAAGCAATCAGTTCAAGAGTGACTCTGTACGCGACTGGATTGAAGCGGAAGCCGATATCGCCGCGCTGCTCAACGGCACCAAGTAAGCGTTCAAAAAAAGCCCGGCGTTCGCCGGGCTTTTTTGTATTACCTTCCATCGCTTGCCATGCTACCGTCGGCAAAAGAAAAAGGTGAATTAAAGACTGCGATAGAGTGCCTCATAGTTCGCTGCGGAATCATCCCAAGAATAGTCCTGAACCATGGCCCGCCGCTGAACTTTCTGCCAGGTGGCTTTGTCGTGGTAAAGAATGCATGCCTCACGGATACGTGCGCCAAGCGCCTGGCGAACCGCATCGTTAAATACGAAGCCGGTCGCACAATCAGCCTGAAGATTTTCAGCTGTTGCATCAACGACAGTATCAGCAAGACCACCGACCCTTCTCACGAGAGGTAAAGTACCGTAGCGCAAGGCATATAGCTGTGTCAGACCGCAGGGTTCAAAGCGCGACGGAACCAGGAAGATATCTGCTCCGGCCATAAAGCGATGCGACATTGTTTCATCATATCCAATATGCACTGCCACGTTCTCAGGATTGGCTGAAGCAGCGTATTGAAAACCTGCCTCAAGGTCACCCTCACCCGTGCCGAGCACAGCAAGCTGAGCACCTTCGCGAAGCAAATCGGGTAGTGCAGCCAGCAGCAGGTCCATACCTTTCTGCGACGTCAATCGACTAACGACGGCAAACAATGGGCCAATGGCTTTATCTGAAAGACCAAGTTCCCTTTGCAAAGCGCTCTTGCATGCAATTTTTCCGTCGAGATTGTCTGTACTGTAAGACTGAGCTATGGCCGGGTCGTCCGGATTCCATATCTCGTAATCAACGCCATTGAGAATACCGGAAAGGTCGACGCCGCGGTCACGCAACACACCCTCAAGACCACAACCGAATTCCGGAGTTCGGATCTCGCGAGCATAAGTCGGCGAAACAGTTGTTATTCTATTTGAATAGACCAGACCAGCCTTCATGAACGACAACTTGCCGTGAAACTCGATGCCATGCGGAGTCAATTTACGCGTCGGCAATCCAAGTTCGGCATGGCAGTCGAGCGAAAATATCCCACGGAAAGCCAGATTGTGTACGGTAAAAACAGTCGCCGCTTTCATTCCGGGATTTTGAGCCATATAAACGGGTACCAGCCCGGTGTGCCAGTCGTGCGCGTGAACAACGTCCGGCTGCCAGTCGGGATCCAGTTCACCTGAAGCGATATGAGCAGCCACCCACCCTAGCAGTGCGAAACGCCGATGATTGTCGCTCCAGTCGTGACCATCAGGGCCGACATACGGATTGCCTTCTCGCCGATAAAGAAAGGGAGCATCGATCACGTAAGCTTGCACACCACTGTCAGGCAGGCGGCCCGAGAGCAGCGTCACTACAGCCGCTCCAAACGCCGGACCAATCCTTGTCAATGGCTTGAGATCAGACATGCCCTTGAGAATGCCTGGTAACCCAGGCACCAGAACCCGCGCATCGAGCCCGCGCTTGACAAGAGCAGGAGGTAGCGCAGCGACGACATCGGCCAAACCGCCAGTTTTGACCAAGGGATATATTTCGGAAGCAACATGTAATATGCGCATGGAATTCATTCAACAGATATTGTCGCCTATGCGACTTGGAAAGAAGCTGTCATTCTCTGACCCAACCAGCAACCGAACTGCGATAAATCGGCAGTTCGGTCAAATGGTCGATTAGCTCATCAGAGTGGTTTGATCAGGCGAGCCGATCGAGCATCTGCTGGGTAACCAGCGTAATGCCATTCTCTGTACGCCGGAAGCGTCGTGCATCTTCCCCAGGATCCTCGCCAATAACCATTCCTGGTGGAACTCTTACGCCGTGGTCGATAATGCATCGGTTCAGCCGTGCTCCGCGGCCAACATCAACATCTGGCAACAGTACCGACCAATTTACCTTGGAGTAGGAGTGGACACGGCACGAAGAAAACAACAACGAACGGTTCATTTCACCCGAAATGATGCACCCCCCAGAAACCGTCGACTCAATTGCGATTCCGTGACGATCAATCTGATTGTGGACAAATTTGGCTGGCGGAAGTTGTTGCTGGTAGGTCCATATCGGCCAGTTGCGATCATATAAATTCAGAGCCGGCTCAGTCGCTGTGAGATCAACATTAGCCTCCCAATAAGCGTCAACAGTACCTGCATCCCGCCAATAATCCTCTTTTCCGGGTTTCTCTTCTGGGGCATGTACGCAACTGCGATTGAACGAGTGCGCCTTTGCGAGACCATTCTTCACGGCATATGGAATGATGTCTTTGCCGAAATCATGACTGGAGGTCGGATCGGCGATATCCCGCTTAAGTTCACTGTACAAATACTTGGCATTGAAAATGTAGATTCCCATGCTGCACAGTGAATAGTCCGGCTTGCCGATAATGGCTGGTGGATCCGCAGGTTTTTCCACGAATTCAGTGATCCGTTGATTTGCATCAACCGCCATCACACCAAACCCGCTAGCTTCCTTACGCGGCACTTCGATACACGCAACGGTGCATTCAGCGCCGCTCTCCACGTGGTCAATCAGCATTGCCGCGTAGTTCATTTTGTACACATGATCACCCGCAAGGATCACGACATACTCGGGCGCAGGATCGTAGGTCGAAAGAATATCGATGTTCTGATAAACCGCATCTGCCGTTCCGCGATACCAGGACTCCTCATTCACACGCTGTTGTGCTGGCAGCAGGTCGACAAACTCATTGACTTCGCCACGCAGAAAACCCCAGCCACGCTGAAGGTGGCGCAACAGGCTGTGCGACTTGTACTGGGTTACGACTCCAATACGCCGAATACCCGAGTTTACGCAGTTGGACATGGCAAAATCGACAATCCGGAATTTGCCGCCGAAATAGACCGCTGGCTTAGCCCGGTTGTCAGTCAACTCGTGCAACCGACTTCCACGACCTCCGGCAAGAACCAGTGCAACTGCCTTACCTGGTAATGTAAAACTCCGCCTTTCCAACATATTGGCACCCCCTGAAAAAAACTGATTGGCCCTTCAATAACAACTGATATGAATCATCACTTTCAACTAATCACATCCGGAGCATTTCGCCCTGAAATCTCAGCAATACGAGCCACTTGCTCAGCAAGTGCGATAAGAGGTGCAAGCGCTTCCTGCGTCGGTATCTCGTGCAAGGCTGGATCGGCCACATAGCGCTCAAGGTAGAGCCGCAAGGTAGCTCCTTCCGTGCCAGTACCTGACAGTCTGAAGACAACACGCGACCCATCGTCGAGCAAAATCCTGATGCCCTGCTTCTCGCTGCGCGAACCGTCGACTGGGTCCGTATAGCAAAAATCGTCAGCCTCCTTGATACGTAGACCTCCAAATACTTTTTCAGGCAGCGTTGGCAGCTTTTGACGGAGTTCGGAAAAAAGCGTCTCGGCCTTCGTCGCTTCGATACCTTCATAGTCATGCCGCGAGTACACGTTACGTCCAAAATGCCGCCAGTGCTCACGGACGATTTGATCGACCGGTTCGTTTCGGACAGCCAGGATGTTGAGCCAGTAGAGAACGGCCCACAAACCGTCTTTTTCACGCACATGATTGGATCCGGTTCCTGCGCTCTCTTCGCCACAAAGTGTAGCTTTACCGGCATCAAGCAGATTTCCGAAATACTTCCAACCGGTCGGGGTTTCATAGCACGGGATGCCAAGTTCAACCGCAACTCGATCCAGTGCACAACTGGTCGGCATGGAACGCGCCACTCCCGCCAAACCTTTGGCGTAAGCAGGAATCAGTTTGTAATTGGCGGCGATGATGGCGATACTGTCGCTCGGGCTGACAATAAAATTCCGTCCAACGATCATATTGCGATCACCATCACCGTCGGACGCAGCGCCGAAAGACAATCCGGAACTCGGGTCAGCGAGCGCCGAAACGAGGGCAGCAGCATAAACCGGGTTCGGGTCAGGATGTCCGCCACCAAAATCCGGCAGAGGAGTACCGTTGATCACGGTACCAGCGGGAGCACCCAGACGCCCCTCGAGAATAGTGTGCGCATAGGGTCCGTTGACGGCATGCATTGCGTCGAAACGCATGCGGAAATCGGGGCGAGCCAAGAAACTAGCAATCTGTTCGAAGTCGAACAAGGATTCAAGAAGCTCGGCGTAATCTGCCACCGGGTCGATGACCTCAACAACCATAGCGCCAATGATCGTCTCGCCCAATCGCTCAAGATCGATGTCAGCCGACTCTACTGTGCAATAGGCGTTTATTTCTTGAGTTCGCTTATATACAGCGTCGGTAAATGCCTCGTTAGCTGGCCCACCGTTTCCGAGATTGTACTTGATGCCAAAATCTTCATCAGGCCCACCAGGATTATGGCTTGCAGACAGGATGATGCCACCAAATGCACGGCGCTTGCGGATGACGGCACTGGCTGCGGGAGTGGAAAGAATTCCGCCCTGCCCGACGAGCACCCGACCAAAACCCGCCGCCGCAGCCATGCGCAGAATGGTCTGAATTGCCACGTCATTGAAGTACCTGCCATCTCCACCGAGAACCAGCGTCATTCCTTCCTGGCCCGAAAGCGTGTCAAAAATGGACTGGACAAAATTCTCCAGATAGCGTGGCTGACTAAAGGACTTGACCTTCTTGCGCAACCCCGAAGTCCCCGGTTTCTGCCCGGAGAAGGGGGTCGTGGAAACGGTTACGATATTCATTTCATTCCTCATCGTTCTGTATCAAGCCGAAACAAAAAACATCCCGCGGAAAGAAATCCAAAGCGCTAAAGATGCTTTCGTGCAAAAGATAACAGCCCTTGGGTCGATGCGTCGAGCAATTTCGCCAATTCCTGATCCCGAATTGCCGGAAGAATGCGATTTGCAACCGCCTTGCCCAGTTCCACGCCCCACTGATCAAACGAATTGATTCCCCAGATGGCCCCCTGAACAAAAACCTTATGCTCATAAAGCGCCACCAAAGACCCCAAGGCCCCCGGATTCAGACTGCTCATCAGCAGCGTTGACGAAGGCTGGTTGCCAGCAAAAACCCGATGAGGCAGCAGGTCAGCGATCTCCTGCGCACTCATCGACTCGTTCTCCAAGTCGGCGCGCACCTCATCTTTATTTTTGCCGAAGGCTAGCGCCGCACTTTGTGCGAAGCAATTGGAGAGCAAAGCCTCCTGATGCTCCGGCAACGGAAAATCGGAACGAGCCGCCGCAATGAAATCGCAAGGCACGATACGCCCCCCCTGATGCAGGAGCTGGAAGAACGCGTGCTGCCCGTTGTTGCCCAACTCGCCCCAGACGATGGGGCATGTGGCGCAATCCATGGCCTCTCCACCGATGCTCACCGACTTGCCGTTGCTTTCCATTTCGAGCTGCTGCAAAAAGGATGGAAAATACTTGAGAGACTCGTTGTAGGGCAACACGGAATTGGTTGATGCACCGAGGAAATTGGTGTTCCAGATACCGATCAGCGCCATAACTACCGGCAAGTTACGCTCGAGTGGCGCTGTGCGGAAGTGCTCATCCATGCGCTCGGCACCACGCAACATTTCATCGAAAGCGTGAGGACCAATGGCAATCATCAGAGCCAGACCAACAGCAGACCACAGAGAGTATCGCCCGCCAACCCAATCCCATATTGGGAAAACCAGGTCCCCACTGACGCCAAACTCGACTGCCCTCTCTGGGCGACTCGACACGGCAGCGAAATGGTTTTCAGACACTAGATCATCCCCAAGATTCGCACGTAGCCAATTTCGCGCCGTATTCGCGTTGATCATGGTTTCTTGAGTTGTAAATGTTTTACTGACGATAACGAAAAGTGTCGTGCGTGGATCAAGGGTCTGGAGCAGGGGCGCTAACTGGGCGCCGTCAAGATTCGAAATATAGTGGACACCTAGTGCAGGATGGCTAATCGAACGCAGCGCCTGCCCCATCATTTTTGGCCCTAGATCCGAACCGCCGATACCAATATTTACAACATCCCGAATCGGCATCCCCTTATGCCCAATACATTTCCCGGCTCGCAAGCGTTCTGCAAATTCAGCCATACGCAATCGCGTCTTGATGACATCAGGCATTACGTCAAACTGGCTGCTCGGGAATGGGCCAGCGGAACGGCGCAAGGCAACATGTAGAACTGAACGGTCCTCGCTAACATTGATGCGCTCGCCCGAAAACATCCGTTCTGCCCGCTCTTGAACGCCGGCCACTCTGGCAAGTTCGGTGAGCAACCTGAGAGTTTCGGCAGTGACTCGTTGTTTGGAGAAATCGTAAAACATCCCGCCAAAGGATAGAGAGAGCGACTCCACGCGGTTTGGCTCCCTAGCAAACAACTCTCTCAGGTGAGTTGCGGCAAGTGCTTTCTGGTGAGTTCCTAGGGCGGCCCATGATGGCGAGGAAGTGATGGTCATTTCAATAACACCTTTTCGTAGTAGTTTCGTGGTTCTTACCGAGGGATACCGTGCCAAGTAGCCGCATCAGAGTTATTCTATGTGAAAAATATGCCGTGCCGCGACACTCATTCCAAAATTATTCCATAACCCATTTAGCTCTATACCGTGTCCAAGCGTTCGTTCCGCAGCACTTACAAAAAAAGCAACTGAGCAAGTGGAATCCGCATCACGGAATGAGAAAAAGGGAGAACGCCTTTAGGCGAACCAGGCTCTTGGTTAACACACGCCGCCACTGACGCACGTAACCAGCAATAAATATAAAATTCGCATAGTCGTCAGAGCGCAACATCGAGCTGTTATTCCTGTCTGCACTGGAAAAATCCTTTGATTTGGATCATAATATCAACTCTCATGCGGTCGTTTGCTGAAGCGCCTTTACGTTCGTTCTTTGGGCGCTTGCAAAGCTTACGAAAAGTCCGCCGCAGGCTGGAGTCGTTCAACCGAATCCCTCCTGGCTTATGGTCATTTGTTTTTGGTATAGAGATGATGGCTGTGTGGTTGATGCGGATTAGCACACCCATTGTCGCCCTTTAATTTTTTTAACGAGGAAAGTGAATCATGACTATCAAAGTGGGTATCAACGGTTTTGGCCGTATTGGGCGCATGGTGTTCCGTGCAGCTGTGCAAAACTTCAGCGACATCGAAATCGTTGGCGTCAACGATCTGCTCGAGCCTGATTACTTGGCCTACATGCTCAAGTTTGACTCCGTACATGGTCGCTTCAAAGGTGAAGTGTCCGTCGAAGGTAACAACCTCATTGTCAACGGCAAGAAAATTCGCCTGACCGCCGTCAAGGATCCTGCTGAGCTGAAGTGGAACGAAGTCGGTGCAGATGTTGTTGTCGAATCGACCGGCTTGTTCTTGACCAAGGAAACGGCTGCCAAGCACATCGCCGCTGGCGCAAAGAAGGTCATCCTGTCCGCCCCGTCCAAGGATGATACCCCAATGTTCGTTTTCGGCGTAAATGACAAGACCTACGCCGGTCAGGACATTATTTCCAATGCATCCTGCACGACCAACTGCCTGGCACCGATCGCCAAGGTACTGAACGACAACTTCGGCATCAAGCGCGGCCTGATGACCACGGTTCACGCGGCTACGGCAACCCAGAAGGTTGTTGACGCCCCTTCGAACAAGGACTGGCGTGGCGGTCGTGGCATTCTTGAAAACATCATCCCGTCCTCGACGGGTGCTGCCAAGGCTGTCGGTGTAGTTATCCCCGAACTGAACAAGAAGCTCACCGGAATGGCATTCCGCGTTCCGACATCTGACGTTTCCGTAGTCGACCTCACCGTCGAACTCAACAAGGAAGCTTCTTATGAAGAAATCTGCGCGGCCATGAAGGCTGCCTCCGAAGGCCCGATGAAGGGCGTGCTCGGCTATACCACCGACAAGGTTGTCTCAACCGACTTCGTTGGAGAAACCTGCACCTCCGTGTTCGATGCGGAAGCCGGCATCCAGCTCGACAAGACCTTCGTCAAGGTTGTTGCCTGGTACGACAACGAAATGGGCTACTCCAACAAGGTTTTGGAAATGGCTCGCGTAATGTCCAAGTAATACCCGGACACAGGGGCACCGCGGTGCCCCTTTTTTTGTTCAAACAATTGAATAGAGTACCGCCATGACTTTCAAACGCCTCACCGATCTGGACGTTTCAGGCAAACGTGTTTTTATTCGCGCCGACCTGAACGTACCCCAGGATGACAATCTCGCCATTACCGACGACACCCGCGTCCGTGCCGCACTGCCTGGCATCAAGTACGCGCTCGCCAAGGGTGCTGCCGTGATGGTTACTTCCCACCTTGGCCGTCCTACCGAGGGCGAGTTCAAGCCTGAAGACTCCCTGGCACCGGTTGCCAAGCGCATGTCTGAACTGCTCGGCAAGGACGTTCGCCTGGTTCAGAACTGGGTTGACGGGGGCTTCGAAGTCAAGGCTGGTGAAGTTGTCATGCTCGAAAATGCCCGCTGCAACAAGGGCGAGAAGAAATGCAACGACGAACTCTCGCAGAAGATGGCCGCACTTTGCGATGTATGGGTAATGGATGCTTTCGGTACCGCACACCGCGCTGAAGCAACTACCTACGGCATGGGCAAGTACGCCAAGATCGCCTGCGCAGGTCCCTGTGTTGCCTCAGAACTCGAAGCTCTGACCAAAGCATTGGCCCAGCCGGCTCATCCGATGGTCGCCATCGTTGGCGGCTCCAAAGTGTCGACTAAGCTGACGGTGCTGGAAAGCCTCTCGTCGAAAGTCGACCAACTCGTCGTTGGGGGCGGTATTGCCAATACATTTCTGCTAGCGTCTGGCAAAAATATCGGCAAGTCGCTTGCCGAGCGCGACCTTGTAGATCAGGCCAAGGCCGTCATGGCCAAGGTCAAGGTTCCGTTGCCCACCGACGTCGTCTGTGCCAAGGAGTTCTCGGCGACCGCCGTTGCAACAGTAAAGAGTGTCAATGACGTCGCAGACGACGACATGATCCTTGATATCGGTCCGGATTCGGCAAAAGCGCTGGCTGAAATCATCGCCAACGCGGGCACAGTAGTATGGAACGGTCCGGTCGGCGTATTCGAGATGGACGCATTTGCCAACGGCACCAAGGCTCTGGCGGCCGCTGTCGCCACGTCCAAGGCCTTCACCCTGGCCGGTGGCGGTGATACCGTCTCAGCCATCAATGCCTTCAAGATCGAAGACAAGGTCGGTTACATCTCGACCGCCGGTGGCGCCTTCCTCGAATTCCTTGAAGGCAAGCGACTCCCCGCCGTCGACATCCTTGAATCCCGGTTCACGGATTAACTGACGATGTGGCTTTAAATACGAAAAGGCAGCCAAAAGGCTGCCTTTACTATTTTTCGGCCAATATAATGACAACGGCAAACTTCTGGCTCAATGCCCGAACGAGGAATGCGTTTTTGGCACCAACCATCACTAGGTAATACCCATGACAATCGAAAAAAAGCTGATCGAATCCTTGCGCAAAAAGCGCGAACGGATCACCAACTACATCAAACCCGAAAAACTGGAAGCAATGCACGCCAAAGGCATGCTTTCTGCGCGCGAGCGCGTAAGCGCGCTGTTTGACGAAGGAACCTTTCAGGAACTCGGAATGCACGCGCGTCACAACGCAGTACATTTCGGCATGGAAGGCCGCGAACTTCCGGCTGACGGCGTAATCACCGGTTCCGGCTACCTCGGAAACAAGCAGGTTGCGGCATTCAGCCAGGATTTCAGCGTTCTGGCCGGAACGCTTGGCAAAATGCAGGCGCGAAAGATCACGCGCACCATGCGCTATGCTCAGAAGGTCGGCATACCGGTCGTCGCCTTCAAGGACTCCGGCGGGGCGCGCATTCAGGAAGGCGTAGACGCGCTCTCGGGTTACGGTGATGTCTTCTACTCGAACGTTTTGCTGTCCGGCGTTGTTCCGCAAATTGCCGTCATCTGTGGCCCCTGCGCAGGAGGTGCCGCCTACTCGCCTGCGCTGATGGATTTCGTCATCATGACGCGCAAGAATTCCTACATGTGCCTGACCGGGCCGGAAGTCATCAAGGCTGTCACGGGACGTACGACGACCATTGAAGAAATCGGTAGTGCAGAAATGCACGCCTCGGTCAGCGGCAATGCCCAGTTCATCGCCGAGGACGATCAGCACGCGATCGAACTGGTCAAGCACATTCTGTCGTACATGCCGTCCAACAATACTGAAGATCCACCCCACGACCTCTCGACGCCGGTCCATACGATGCAGGATCACGGGATTGATGATCTCATCCCGGCCGATCCAAGCGAGCCGCTGGACATGTATGCGATCATCCGGCGCTTAGTCGACAACGGTGAAATGCTCGAAGTACACGCCAGTTTTGCGCGCAACATCATCGTCGGCTTTGCGCGTTTTTCCGGTGTCGTTGTTGGCATCGTCGCCAATCAACCGATGGTCATGGCCGGGGCGCTTGACCTCGACGCCGCTGACAAGGTTGCTCGCTTCGTTCGTACCTGTAACGTGTTCAACATTCCATTGGTCACACTCGTCGACGTTCCCGGCTTCCTTCCGGGTGTTGAAGAAGAGCGTGGCGGCATCATTCGTCACGGCGCCAAGATGCTTTTCGCATTTGCTTCCTGCACCACGCCAAAGATCACGGTCATCCTGCGCAA